>ERZ1035006.2557-NODE-2557-length-10188-cov-4.609790_pt1 | contig 10188 bp, 6 predicted proteins | sample MGYA00520694_ERZ1035006 | MGnify/ENA primary metagenome ERZ1035006 (study PRJEB33766, sample SAMN09781746) | gut metagenome | biome: gut microbiome | host: Homo sapiens | place: Madagascar | study: EMG produced TPA metagenomics assembly of the PRJNA485056 data...
TAAGACAACATTGACCGAGAAGTTCCTGCTCTTCGGTGGACAGATTCAGGTGGCAGGTGCCGTCAAGAATAATAAGATTCGCAAGACAGCCACTTCCGACTGGATGGACATTGAGAAGCAGCGTGGTATCTCTGTCTCTACATCCGTGATGGAGTTTGATTATCTTCCAGACGGACAGACTGGCGACCCATATAAGGTGAATATTCTCGATACTCCTGGACACCAGGACTTCGCCGAGGATACCTATCGTACGCTCACTGCCGTTGACTCAGCCATCATTGTGGTCGATTCTGCCAAGGGCGTGGAGGCACAGACCCGTAAGTTGATGGAAGTTTGCCGTATGCGTAATACTCCTGTTATCATCTTTATCAATAAGATGGACCGTGAGGGTCGTGACCCATTCGACGTGCTCGATGAATTGGAGGAAGAATTGAAAATCAAGGTGCGCCCATTGTCTTGGCCAATTGGTCAAGGTGCTAGATTCAAGGGCGTCTATAATATCTATGAACATCAGTTGAACCTCTTCACACCTAACAAACAGCGTGTGACAGAGAAAGTGGAGGTGGATATCAACTCCGAGGAGCTTGACCAGCATGTGGGAGAACGTGAGGCTTCTCAACTTCGTGAGGAACTCGAACTCGTGGATGGGGTCTATCCTGAATTTGACGTGGAGACCTATCGCTCAGCCGAGGTGGCTCCAGTGTTCTTTGGTTCAGCCTTGAACAACTTCGGTGTGCAGGAACTCTTGGATTGCTTCGTTCAGATAGCACCTTCTCCAAAGCCTACCCAGGCAGAGGAGCGTGAGGTGGAGCCAGAGGAGCCTAAGTTTACGGGCTTCATCTTCAAGATTACCGCCAACATCGACCCTAACCACCGCTCTTGTATTGCATTCTGCAAGATTTGCTCTGGTAAGTTCGTGCGCAACCAGCCATATTATCATGTACGTCTCGACAAAACCGTGCGTTTCTCTTCACCAACCCAGTTTATGGCGCAACGCAAGAGTACCATTGATGAGGCTTATCCAGGCGACATCGTAGGTTTGCCAGACAATGGCATCTTCAAAATTGGCGATACCTTGACCGAGGGTGAGAAGATTCACTTCCGTGGTTTGCCAAGCTTCTCTCCATTGTTGTTCAAGTACATCGAGAACGACGACCCAATGAAGAGCAAGCAGTTCCAGAAGGGTTTGGAGCAGTTGATGAACGAAGGTGTGGCACAGTTGTTTGTCAATCAGTTCAATGGTCGCCGCATCGTGGGTACCGTAGGACAGTTGCAGTTCGAGGTCATCCAGTATCGCTTGGAGAACGAGTACAATGCCAAGTGTCGTTGGGAGCCTGTTCACTTGCACAAGGCTTGTTGGATTGAGGCTGACGACGAGAAGGAGTTGGAGAACTTCAAGAAGCGCAAGTATCAGTATATGGCAAAGGACATCGAGGGAAGAGATGTGTTCCTCGCCGACTCTGGCTATGTATTGAGCATGGCGCAGCAAGACTTCGAGCATATCAAGTTCCACTTCACCTCTGAGTTTTGATGTAGTGAGAATGGGGAGGACAATTCCTCCTGTAGAAAAGGAGGAGTAACTCTCTTGTAGAAAAGGAGGACAGCCTTCTTGTAGAAATAGAAGAACCGATAAAGAAAAGAGGAAAGAAAAATGATAGATGAAATGGCGGAGAAACCTGGTGTGATGGTGCGGGTAGTCGATTGGCAGAAGGAGCATATCTCCGATCGCCAGATGACGCTGGTCCTGGCTTTTGTCATCGGTGTGCTTGCCTCAGTGGCAGGTTATTTTCTGCATAGTATTGTGCATGAGATACAAGTCTTGCTTACGTCGGGATTTGAGAAGAACACTTACAACTTGTTGTTCCTTCTCTTTCCTATCGTGGGTATCTATCTCACGTCGCTCTTTATCAAATATGTGGTGAGAGACAATATCTCGCATGGTATCACGAGGGTGCTCTATGCCATCTCCACCAAGCAGTCGAAGCTGAAGAGCCACAACTGCTGGTCATCGGTGGTGGCATCTGGTATCACCATCGGTTTTGGTGGATCTGTGGGTGCCGAGGCTCCTATCGTACTGACCGGTTCTGCCATTGGCAGTAACTTGGGACAGATATTCAGGATGAACAAGAAGACGATGATCATGTTGGTGGGTTGTGGTGCCAGTGCAGCCATCGCAGGCATCTTCAAGGCACCGATTGCCGGACTCGTCTTCACCCTGGAGGTGCTAATGGTCGATTTGTCCATGGCATCCCTTTTGCCTATCTTGATTTCATGCGTCACGGCTACTTGTTTCTCTTACATCTTGATGGGAGAGAAGTCGCTTTTCGACTTCACGCTGACCAATCCTTGGGAGTTGGACCGATTGCCAGCTTGTATCTTGCTGGGAGTCTTCTGTGGTTTCGTGAGTCTATATTTCATGCGAACCATGTCGGCTTGTGAGGGTTTCTTTGCCAAGTTGGGCAAGCGTCCTTATCTCAAACTCTTGGTGGGTGGTCTCGTGTTGAGTAGCCTCATCTTCCTGTTTCCGTCTCTCTATGGTGAGGGTTATTCTGCTGTCAATATCCTTTTGAAGGGTAGGACGGAAGCCGATTGGAACCAGGTGATGGGCAATTCCTTGTTTTATGGGCACAGCCAACTGTTGATTCTCTATATCGGACTGGTTACCTTTACCAAGGTCTTTGCTACTTCTGCTACCAATGGTAGTGGCGGATGCGGAGGTACGTTTGCGCCATCCCTCTTTATTGGAGGTTTCGCAGGCTTCTTCTTCTCACGCCTTTGGAACATGAACCAAATCGGTGTTTATGTTCCGGAACAGAACTTCACCTTGATGGGTATGGCGGGTGTGATGACGGGAGTGATGCATGCCCCATTGACGGGTATCTTCTTGATAGCTGAGTTGACGGGTGGTTATCAGTTGTTTATGCCATTGATGATTGTCTGCATCAGTTCCTTCCTGACCATCAGCATCTTCGAGAGTCATAGTATCTATGCGCTTCGATTGGCACGAGAAGGAAAGTTGCTCACCCACCATATCGACAAGGCCGCCCTCACGTTGATGGGTATGCAGAGTTTGGTGGCTAAGGATTATCACCCAGTGAGTCCAGACCTTCCGATGTCTAAGTTGGTGTCTGAGATAAGTCGAAGCAACAACAACTTCTTGCCTGTGGTGGATAAAGGTGGCGTGCTCTTGGGCATCATCGATATTACAAAGGTTAGACATATCATCTTCCGTACCGAACTCTATAATCGCTTTACGGTTCGCCAGCTGATGCTTCAACCCTCAGCGGTGGTCAGCGACCATGAACCGATGGATGAGGTGATGAGGAAGTTTGACGAGACCGATGCCGCCCAGTTGCCTGTGGTCGATATGAGTGGTGTCTTGGTGGGCTATCTGAGTCGTACCACGGTCTATTCCACTTATCGCCAGATTGTGGCGGATATGTCGGCGGAGTAAATTTCAATTAATAATGATATGAAGAAAGAAGATTTAAGAATCATATTTATGGGAACCCCGGAGTTTGCGGTGGAGTCCCTCAAGAGCCTTGTAGAAGGCGGATATAACGTGGTGGCTGTGGTGACTCAGCCTGATAAACCTGTGGGTCGCCATCAAGATATCTTGCAACCATCACAGGTGAAGCAGTATGCCTTGTCGCAGGGCTTGCCTGTGTTGCAACCAGTCAAGATGAAGGACCCGGAGTTTGTGGAGCAGTTGCGTAGCTATCAAGCCGACTTGCAAGTGGTGGTAGCGTTCCGCATGTTGCCAGAGGTGGTATGGGATATGCCTCGCTTTGGCACATTCAATGTTCATGCAGCGTTGCTTCCTCAGTATCGTGGTGCAGCTCCTATCAACTGGGCGGTCATCAATGGTGAGACGGAGACGGGTGTCACTACCTTCTTCCTCGACCATGACATAGACACCGGTCGCATCATCATGCAGAAGCCTTTCGCCATCCCGGATGATGCCGATGTGGAGTATGTCTATGACGGATTGATGCACTTGGGTGCTGAGATTGCGGTAGAGACGATAGATAAGTTGATTGCCGCTGACGGCAACATCGAGTCAATGCCTCAGGAGGAAATGATTGCCACAGATACCGTTCTCCATGTTGCGCCAAAGATATTCAAGGATACCTGCCGTATCCATCTCCATCAGCCAGCCAAGAAGGTATATGACTTCATACGTGGTCTCTCGCCATATCCAGGTGCATGGACTGAGATTCAGAAGGAAGGTGGCAAGGCTCAGGTGTTGAAGGTCTTCAAGACGAGCAAGACCGGTAAGGCGATAGCTGCTGATGTAGCTGTGGGTAGTCTGAAGGTGGAAGGCAAGCAGTTGCTCATCGCATGTGAGGATGAGTGGCTACAGTTGGAGACTATCCAAATCAGTGGCAAGAAACGTATGGAGGCACGTGACTTCCTCAATGGAATGCGTGACGTCGAACTATACAAGAGCATCTAAAACAATTTAAAATCAAATTATATTGGAGGAATCAAACAATGACTCAAGAACAAGATATTAAGAACGCAGTGGAGTGTATGCGCAAGGGTGGAGTGATTCTCTATCCTACGGATACCGTTTGGGGAATCGGTTGTGATGCAACCAATCCAGAGGCAGTGGCAAAGGTTTATCAGATTAAGCAGCGTGATGACAGCAAGGCGCTCATCTGTTTGGTGGATAGTGCCGACCGCATGGCTCGCTATTTCCGCAATGTACCAGAGGTGGCATGGCAGTTTATCGACGTGGCTATGCCTGTAAAGCCAACTACCGTGATTTTGGATGATGCCACTGGTGTTGCTAACAATCTCGTGGCGGAGGATGGCACTTTGGCGATGCGTGTCACTTACGAACCATTCAGCAAGCAACTCTGCTATCGTTTCCAGAAGCCTGTGGTGAGCACCAGTGCGAACATCAGTGGTGAGCCAGCTGCACAGAACTATTGCGACATCGACCCTAAGTTGTTGGAGCAAGTAGATTACGTATGTTGGTCACGTCGTCAGGAGCACAAGCCTCACACCCCATCTAGCATCGTCAAGCTTTCGAAGAATGGCGAGGTGAAAGTTATCAGATAAAAATACTCTCCGGGAGGTAATAGAAAAAACATCGGGACTTTTTTCCAAAAATGTCCCGAGGAAAATATAAAAAGGTCGGGACTTTTTTCGGAAAGCATCCCGACCTTTTTCGTGCCTTGTCCCCAAGTGCGTATTTCTGGCAGGTGAAGCATCAATCGCAGAAAGGCCTTAAACTATCTTAACAAAAATAACACCCTTGTCTGATTTTCACTATATTTGCACTGAAATAAAGACTACCAGCTTATGAAATCTAAACTTATATTCATATTGTACTTTGCTTTGGCAATGTTTGGTACGGTGACAGCTCAAGAGAGAAGTGACTGCCACGAGTTTCGCATTGGTGATGATGTTGATAGATACAAAGCATCTTATAAGGCACTTTCTGCTACTGGTCAACATGCCACTTGGGATTTGAGTGACATTGATTTGAATGACAAAAAAGTCAATGTAAAGTATGTGGCAGATAAAAAATATGAGAATGGTATTATAGGTATTGAGCATAATGGACTTTCGTATTATGAAGTGAAACAAGGGCGTATATGGCTAAGAGGCTTTGAGAACAATCTCTCCAAAGTATGCTACAATATACCTATCAAGTGGATGGAGTGGGTACTTTGTTGCTTCCATCAAGTGATAGCTTGCAAAATGTAACTCGTGTTCATATTCATAATACTACAGGGCAACAATATCTTAAAGATATGGTTTCATACGATTCTCTGCGTGTCTTTGTAGATAGCATTTGTCCTTTCAATGCTGATAGTATCGCTTGGCATCTTAGAGCTATGGGGAATCCTATTTTAAAAATACATACAAACGGATTGTTACCTCTGTTGCTGGCTTCTTTAGCATTGCCAGTATCAGCGCAAGTGTCCTCTGAAAACTATGTCCAAACGACACAGCGTATCAGCGACACTCGGGTGCTTGCCACGACCCAATACTATGATGGCTTGGGTCGCCCATTTGAGAAGGTGGAGCAAAGAGTCACTCCAAGTGGTGACAACTTGATTCATCTTCAGCAATATGATGGTTTGGGCAGAGACATGCAGGATGGCAACTTGCGTAAACAAGGACAGTGGCTATTTTCTCAGTATTATGGCAAGAAGGGAAGGGTAGTGCAGTCTCATAGTTCCAATCTCCTTGGCGGTTGGGAACATACTTATTCTTCCTATACCTATGCTGGCAGTGCTCAGCAAACCAAGCATGTCCATACAACCAATGGTAAGCAAGACGTTGTGGAAGAATATGACTATGCTTATGACCATGTGGGTCGCTTGGTCAAGACCACATACTGTGTCAATGGCAGTGACAAGCGAGAGTTGTCTGTTGTGGACTATGATAATTATGGCAGAATCTTATTGGAGAACATCATGGGTAAGGATGAAGTTCTCTATGACTACAATGCCCAGAATATGCTCACGGACTCAGGTTATAATGAAGGTGACAGGCAGAATGATGGGCAAGGCAACTATGACGAGAGTCTGAGCTATGACAAGATGGGCAATGTGCAGAGCTTGTTACGCAGTGGCTTGTTGGATGATGGCTCTTATGGACTGATAGACAACTTGAGCTATAACTATCATGGAAACCAATTGCTGAAGGTGGACGATGCCGCCGTTGGTCCATATTACCAAGGTGCTTTCCACTTCGTGGATGGTGCGGATGAAGCCGTAGAGTATGAATATGATGCCAATGGCAATTTGGTGAGGGACTTGAACAAGGGCATCATCTCCATCAGTTACGACCTCAATATCCAACCACGTAAAATAGAATACAATGATGGACGTAATGCAAGTTATGTATATGACGCAGAGGGTAACAAACTTTCCGTGTCATATAATCTGACGGCGATGTCTTCCGCCCAACCACAAATGCCTGTGATGCAATCCTCAAATGTAGCTTCTGCCAATATGTCCAATGGTCAGAAGACCATTGATTATTGTGGCAACATCATCTACGATGGTGACGAGACGATGATATTGAATGATGTTGGCTATGCCTTGTGCGACAAGGATCACACCCTCTCATTTCATTATTATCTGAAAGACCACCTAGGCAACAATCGTGTAGTAGTCAGTGAGGATGGTAAGATAGAACAGGTGAATGACTACTATCCAACTGGTGCGTTGATGGCTAGCAGCAAGGGTGGAGATACACAACGCTTCAAATATAATGGCAAGGAATTGGAACGAACTAATGGCTTGAATTGGTATGGCTATGGTGCAAGAAATTATGATGCAGCAATTGTTAGATGGGATGGAATGGACAAACTTTGTGAGAAGTATAGTCCATTTACACCGTATGGTTATTGTTTGAATCGCTTTTTGAACTATTATGATAAGATTGGGAATGAACCTGGAGACTTTTTCTTAAGTAAAAACGCTGCTGCAATGGACTTTGGACTATTCTATAATGGCATCTCTATATTGGAAAAAAGAGAATATATTTCTCCAATCGTTGCCGTTTCAGATAAGTATGGAAATTCTGGTTACACATATTTGTGGCCTAGTGTAGGTACAGAATATAAAAGCAAAATTTCTTCTTATCCTTTAGGACATCCTGTTGCAGCTTTGGTGCATACACATGGTAATTTTAGTGCATACACAGATAACTACTTTTCTGGTCAACTGACTAGGCGTGGCAAAACTAGATTGTTGTCGGAACGTGAGTTGAAGTTAGTAATAAACTCCCCTAATATGCCAACCGATATTGGTACTTCAAATAAATTAGGAAAAGAAGTATATTTAGTAAGTCCCAATGGACAATTACAAAAATATAATCCTAAGGATGGTAAAATATTAAAGATTAGTAATCAAATGCCTAGTGATCCGCAAGATCCTTCTAGAAAAAATCAGAAACTCTTGAATATTAAAAGAGTAGATTTTATGGATTACCTTACTAAGGTATTTAAGTTGTTTATAAATCCGCAAAAGTTTTAAAAAATAATCGAATGGAAACAAAACGTATAATAAATATATTGTTTACTTTTTGGGGGGTAATATTGCTCATTAGATTGGTTCCTTTCATAGATAGCATAGTGAATGGTCTGCAAAAGCAGCCACCTTACACATATTATGGACTTGATAACTATGATAGTCAAGATTTTGTTAATGGTGTCTCTATGTATTATGATTATGATCCAACCTCTATTGCGACTAAGAACAAAGGGGACATTTTAGATAAAAATGTAGGACTAATTAAGTCTCCAAAGATTGCAGATAAAGTTGGATTGGCAATCTTGTCTTCTAAATATGGAGCAGATTCAATTACTGTGCAAAAACCATTTTCCACATACTTGTTGGATGGTAAGGTTTGGAAAATTATAGGCAAGCAGAGAGGTGTAAAAGACTTGCGGAGTGCTATCTATATCCAAAAGGTAGATGGCAAAATTTTGAGAATAAAGAAAAACGAAGCCGAAGGTAATGTGCAAAATATAAAGCACTTTCATCATAGTAAGGATGGATTCTTGATGGAAGACAGCACCGTCATTATGTTTGGAGAAGACTTGGTCTCAACTCCTGCGGTAGCTTATGAAATAGCCAATGTCCTTTTAAGAAGTTCTTTTGATAGTGATTTATTTAAGAATACTATTTGGGGTATCTCCCAAAACAAAGAAGCGTGGGAAGTGACGAATAGTCCTGATCAATCGGATGGTAGTATTGTATTCGGAGGTATAATACAGATATTTATCAATAAAAAGAATGGTATGGTATATGATATAAACGCACTCAAGTGATGATACGACCATATGCCTAAAAGAGTATGCACTCGTCTCTTATGGCGTGAAAACCTAGGAATAGACGATACTCAAACAAATGCCACGCAATCACACGACATTTGTCGTGCAATTGCGTGGCATTTGTCAAACGATTGCACGACAACTGTCACGCAATCGCCAAGATGCAGTTCTTTCGGTGTAAAGACCGTGGTTTAGCATCGAAAGCCTCCACGTTTATAAGTCTTATTCCTCTATGTCGTCATCCTCTTCATCGATAACCTCTTCCTTCTTTCCGAAGTTAGGATCTATCTTGAGGAAGGCGGTGACGAGGAAGGTGATGGCGCAACATGCCATCACTACGATGAAGAAGTGGCGATACCCCAACATATCCTTCATATAGCCGGAAATCATGCCAGGTAACATCAAACCGAGATAGGAGATACCTGTGCAGATGGAGTAGTGGGAGGTCTTGAACTTGCCCTGGCTGTAATATAACATATATAAGGTAAGAACGGTGAACCCTAAGCCATAGCCAAACTGTTCGATGAAGAGGCACGTGCTCACCATCACAATGTCTGAGTTGAGAGAATAGCTCAGATAGATATACACCACGTCTGGCAAAGTGATGGCGCAAACCAATGGCCACAACCACTTCTTCATACCGTCTCGACTCACCAAGATACCACCGATGATACCACCCAGCAAGAGACCAATCAGTCCCACGGTACCATTGGCAAGTCCATATTCCTGAGGCGACATGCCCAGTCCGCCCTGCGAGTTAGGACGCAGGATGAACGTCTTGGTCATCGTGTTGAGCAATGCCTCTGGGAAACGATAGAACAAGAGGAAGAGCATCACGAAGACCGTTTCCTTCACACCAAACTTGACGAAGAAGGTGCGGAACATGTTCTTCAACTCGTGTGCCACCTCGCCAATCGTTCTGTCGTTCTGCACGTCTTCCTTTGGAGTCGGCATGAAGCGGCTGTGGTAGAGCCACAAACCGATGAAGATACCTGCCAATCCATAGAATATCAAAGCCCAGGAGAAGCGAATCTGGTTGCGGAACATCACTTGCAAGACTCCTGCCAACATCACCAAGAAACCGTTCACGAAGATGATGGCGAGGCGATAGAAGGTGTTGCGCAAACCGACAAACTTGGTCTGGTTATGCTCATCAAGCTCTATCATATAGAAGCCATCGGCTGAAATGTCGTGGGTGGCACTGCAAAAGGCGATGAGGAAGAAGAAGCACATCGTGGCTTGAAACCAAAAGGCGGTAGGGAGCGAAAAAGCGATGCCTGCCAAGGAGGCTCCGATGAGCGCTTGCATCGTGAGCACCCACCAACGCTTGGTTTTCAAGAGGTCGATGAAAGGACTCCACAAGGGTTTGATGACCCAAGGTAGGG
>ERZ1035006.2558-NODE-2558-length-10188-cov-4.135103_pt1 | contig 10188 bp, 7 predicted proteins | sample MGYA00520694_ERZ1035006 | MGnify/ENA primary metagenome ERZ1035006 (study PRJEB33766, sample SAMN09781746) | gut metagenome | biome: gut microbiome | host: Homo sapiens | place: Madagascar | study: EMG produced TPA metagenomics assembly of the PRJNA485056 data...
GTATTATAAAATGTAACGAACAATATATTATCCGCTTTATATTTACTCAGCATTTCATTAATGGGAATATCATTATTTATATAATTCCACAGTTCATTATAGCCATCGTTATTTTCAAGATACCTTGAATATGAAAACGCTTTATCTTTAACATCATAGCGTAACTCCGGGAATTGGTTCCAGTCATATATAAATTCGGAATCCACGCCATACTCTCCAGCCATCTGCTCTATCCAATCGGCAGCGTAGCCGAGTTTTATTCTCCATTCTTCCTTATCGTCATCTGCTGCCCACTTATCGTAATTCGTATCGACAAACATCGAAACGCAAAGCGTTTTGCCCTGCAGTTCCGCAGCAGTTCCATAGTCGCCCATCTGTACGCTGAGCTGATATTTTTTCTGAAACAATCTTCTGAACGGCGTATCGCTTACTTTATCAACCGCAAAAATCAAATAAACAGCTGAACATAATATAGCGGCAACAGCCAGTATCAAAACCAATCGTCTCTTCATTTTCACCTCTATATACATATAAGACTAAATCCCCGACGGCTTGCGCCGCCGAGGAAAAGCCTTATCTGCATGATTTTAAGCAAATATTAAGCATCTGTTTTCATGGTCAGAACGGGAGAAGTACCAACAACGATGTTATCAGAGTTGATACCAGCCTTACCGGTCCACTCAAATGTACCAGCCTGGAAATCAGTGTCTGCAGGAACATTGTCTACAGAATCAGTTGCACCGTCTACACAAGCAACGCCGATAACCTTGCCGCTCTGGATGTAAACTTTGATGTATGCATTCTTAAGGTCAGACAGGGAATCGCCGATGTATGCAACAAACTCGGTATCCTTCTTCTTCTGAGCGTCAGAATCAGTAGAAGTTGTATCGTACTCAGAACCCCAGTGATCATTGCCATCGAGCCAGTCAGTAGAAGAGCCATCAGCAGAGCCAAGATCAAGAGACCATACGCCCTTATCAACTGTAAGATTAACAGTCTTGGTAGTGGTACCGCCCTTGTAGGATGCCTTAGCAGCGTCCATCTTGGTGAGGAACTCAGTGGTTCTGTCCTTAACCTGCTGTGCAGAGGAGTTAGCAGAAGTGATTCTGGAATCCTGAACTACGCCCAGCATGGTGGGAACGAGGATAGCAGCAAGTACGCCGATGATAGCGATTACTACTACGAGCTCTACGAGTGTAAAGCCCTTCTTGGCCTTGAGAGCCTGAAGCTTCTTTATCATTGTAAAGACCTCCTGTAAAGAAAAAAATTTGTTTATGTATAACCCCAGCGGAGTTATATCCATGTTCATGCGCTCAGGAACTTAATTTAAGTTCGTTCCCTTGCCGTAATCATATTATAGCCTATCGAACTGAAAATTGCAAGTGTTTTTTCAAAATATTTGCATATCAAAGGTAAATTCGTTTAAAATAATCTATTTCGAAAGCCGCTTTTTGTGCAAATTGTGTGAAATCCTCATGTAACGGACAACGCACGTTACACAACACATCAGTCAGCAGGCAGTATCAGCACCGGAGAAGTGCCAACAACGAAGTTTCCCGGGGTGATACCGGCTTTCTGCGCCCCGCCAAAATCGAACTCGCCGTTGGCGAAATCCTCTGTGCCGGGCATAGCGTCGGCTCTCTGCGGGGTATCCATCACCACCGCCGCGCCTGCTATCTTGCCGTTTTCCGAGATGTGCACCTCGACATAGGCGTTCATCATTCCATGCAGAGTATCCGCCATGTATGACAGGAACTCCGAACCCTTGTTCGGGACATAGTCGGGAGCCTGCACCCTGTCCACAGTCGTCCAGTGCTCCGCTCCGTCGAGCCAATCGCCGGAATTGCCTCCAGTCATTGTCCACCAGCCGTCCTCAGCCACAAGAACTATAGTCTGCTCGCCGCCGATATAGCCGCACTGCTTGGTGTCCATCTGCGTGAGGAACTCGGAAGCCCTGTCCTTTATTTCCTTTGCCGCCTGATTCCCGGAGGCTATCCTTGCGTCGGCAACGGCGCCCAGCAGAGTTGGAACAAGCACCGCCGCCAGAACGCCGATGATAACGATAACCACAACAAGCTCCACCATCGTGAAGCCTTTGTCAGCCGCCGCTCGTTTCATACCGCCTCCATCAGCCAACGGACAGATATCTTCTGTACTCGTTCGGATCCTGGCACTTCGTGAGCGCGACTTCGTTGGTTATCTTGCCCATGTTTACAAGTCTTGCAAGATCCTGGTCGAGCGTGAACATGCCGTTTTTCTTACCGGTCGCGATAGCGGTCGGTATCTGGAATATCTTACCCTCGCGTATCATGGAGCGGATAGCGTCGGTAGCCGCGAGTATCTCCAGAGCCGCGCAGCGCCCCTTGCCGTCAGAGGTGGGGACGAGGGTCTGGGAGATGATGCCCACAACGGAGTTTGCGAGCTGGGAGCGTATCTGTCCCTGGGAATGCGGGGGGTATACGTCAATGATACGGTCGATGGTCTCAGCCGCACCGGTTGTATGCAGGGTCGAGAAGACAAGGTGACCGGTTTCTGCGGCGGTTACTGCCGCGTTGATGGTCTCGAAGTCACGCATTTCTCCGACCAGTATAACGTCCGGGTCTTCACGGAGCGCCGCTCTGAGGGAGCCTGCGAAGCTGTCTACGTCCTGACCTATCTCACGCTGGTTAACCATTGACTGCTTGTGGGTGTGCAGATACTCGATAGGGTCCTCGACAGTGATTATGTGGCAGTTCTTGGAACGATTGATGTGGTCTATCATCGCCGCAAGCGTTGTGGACTTACCGGAACCTGTAGGTCCTGTAACCAGCACCAGTCCGCGCGGCGCCATGGCAAACTCGCCGAGGGTAGCCGGCAGCGACAGGTCGGCAAGGGTCGGGATATCGTTGCGGAGAAGACGGATAGCCACTGCGTGGTATCCTCTCTGGCGATATACGTTGACTCTGTGACGGAATCCGGCGGTGGACACATACGAGAAGTCGGTGTCCAGTCCCTTGGATATCTGGGACTTATGCTTGATAGATGTTATCTGGTTGATGATGTTTACGATTATCGGCTCGGTGCAGTCTGGATATCCTGAGAGCTTCCTGATAGAGCCGTGCAGTCTTACCACCGGCGGCAGGCCTGCGGTGAAGTGCAGGTCCGAGCAGCCGAGGTTGCGCGCCTCGTCCAGTATCCTGTTGATATCCATTATATTGGTGTTCATACCTTCCACGTTGATTACGCTCCTTTGTAATTACTATTCCGGCTGGGGGTATAATATTCCGCGCGGGGCTGTCCCGTGCGGTCTGCGCGGCTTTCCGCTGTCCGCATTCCAGACTGCAGGGGCATTCCCGGCGGGTATACGTCCCGTATCAAACGGTATAAGTTGCCTTTACCAGTTCGTCCATTGTTGTTCTTCCGGCAAGAACCATCTGCGTTACGTTATCGCGCAGCAGCAGCGTGCCATTCTGGGTAGCCTTTTCGCCGATCTCCTCGGCGGTGGCGCCCTTGGAAATGAGTTCCTTTATATCGTTTGACGTAACGATTATCTCATGGATAGCGGTACGTCCGGAATAACCTGTTCCTCTGCACTTCTTGCAGCCGCCCTTGTGCGCCTGGCATATCTGCACGGGCTTATCCTTGCTTACAAGGCGGAGGTCTGCGGGGTCGGAGAGGGTGATAGTTTCCTTGCACTCATTGCAGAGCAGCTTTACAAGTCGCTGTGCGATGATACCAACCAGCGAGGAAGCTACCATGTAGGGCGCTACGCCCATGTCCACAAGGCGGACGATGGTGGATGCAGCGTCGTTGGTATGAAGCGTTGAAAGCACGAAGTGACCGGTGATAGCGGCTCTGATCGCGATATCTGCGGTCTCGCCGTCACGGATCTCACCGACCATTATGATATCCGGGTCCTGACGGAGGATAGATCTCAGCGCCGCCGCGAATGTCATACCAGCCTTGGCGTTTATCTGGCACTGGTTTACGCCGTCTATCTTTTTCTCGACAGGGTCTTCTACCGTAACGATGTTTACGTTAGGCTTTGAAAGCTCGCCGAGGGTAGCGTAAAGCGTTGTTGATTTACCGGAACCTGTAGGGCCGGTAACCAGCATAACGCCGTTCGGGCAGCGGATTATCTGCTTGAACATCTCGTAGTTATACTCGGTCATACCGAGGTCGGTTATCTTTCTGGTCTTCTCGTCGGCGGTGGAAAGCAGTCGGATAACGCACTTCTCACCGTATACGCAGGGGATAGTCGAAACACGGACGTCAAGGTTTACGCCGTCTATCTTCATACCGAATCGGCCATCCAGAGGGATACGCTTCTCGGCGATGTTCATTCCGCCCAGGATCTTGATACGTGTGATGAGTGAGTTATGCAGCGCGATGGAAACTTTCATCGCCTCCTGCTCGACAAGCTCGCCGTCTATTCTGAATCGGATACGCGTGCGGGTCTTGAAAGGCTCGATATGGATATCCGACGCGTTTATTCTGAACGCGGTCTCGACCATGGTGTTTACCAGTCGGACGATAGGCGCGTTGTCGATACGTTCGCCGGACTGAGTATCCACCTGATTAGCCTGTGCGGCTGCGGCGGCCTCGTCGTCCAGTTCGTTCATAACCTTGTTAACGGTCTGCTGGGAATAGAATCTGCCGATAGCCTCCTCGATCTGGGTCTTGGTGGATATCTGCGGGATTATCTCCATGCCGGTCTGTACCTTCAGCTCCTCGAATATGTAGAAGTTGATAGGGTCGTTGGAAGCCACCATAAGGCGGTTGTTGTGCATATCAAACGCGATGACCGTCTTTTCGCGCGCCGTCGCCTCGGGGATCTTCATTACTGCGTCCTTGTTGATCTGCACGGAAGCAAGGTCTACGAAAGGCACTTTCAGCCTGATAGACAGCGCCTGGGCAAGCTGCGTTTCCGATACCAGCCCCATTTCCAGCATGACGTCGCCGAGCATTTTTCCGCCGCTCTGCTTCTGCTTGTCAAGAGCTTCCTGCAGCTGCTTTTCGTTGATGAATCCGTTCTCCACCAGTATCTGACCGATGGGAAGGTTTCTGATAGGTCCAGCCATTATGAATGATCTTCCTTTCTGGTATTAGCGGACAGACCGCCGTAAAACCGCCCCTGCGGGATTTTATTTAAATAAGGATATGACTGCCGTTATTTTTCAAAACGCCTTGCAAAAACCAACCGTTTATGATACAATGAAGTCAGTATTCTTGAAAGGAGTCATGATAATGACAATAACAGCATTAAACATCGTGACCTGGGTTTTCGTTTTCCTGTTCGGCTCCGTGATAGGAAGTTTCCTCAACGTAGTCATCTACCGCACGCCGCTCAAGCAGTCGATAATCACCGAGCCGTCGCACTGCTTCACCTGCGGGAACCGCCTGAAGTGGTACGATATGTTCCCCATCTTCAGCTGGCTGATCCTCCGCGGAAAATGCCGGTTCTGCGGCGCGAGGATATCTCCCCGCTACATGGTGATGGAAGCCGTCTGCGCAGTATCCTACCTCGGGGCATACCTCGTTTACGGATTCTCCTGGGAGTTCGCCGTGGCATGTATCCTGTTCGCTGTGCTGATAGTGCTCAGCGGAATAGATATCGACCACTTCGAGATACCCTACTGGTGCAGCATAACTGTCGGCGTACTTGGTATAGCTTCGTTCTTCATTCCGTGGGGAGCTTCTCTTTCAGCGCCCTGGCATGAGCGCCTTATCGCCCTCGGCGTTGTCGGAGTTATGTTCTTTATCCTGGTGCTTGTCGGAGGAATGGGCGGAGGAGATCTCCAGCTAATGCTCGGAGCATCGCTGCTGCTGGGATTCCGCGTGTTCCCGGGACTGTTCGTAGGCATCGTGCTCGGCGCCATCTACGGAGTCATCAAGAAGTTCCGCGACAGGAAAGCCGAGACCGAAGTTACCGAAAAGATACGGAAAATAGCTACCGACTGGTATCAGGATCAGCTCGACAAGGACGTCGGCTATGTCAAGAAAGGCTGCAACGACGTTATAGTCGGCAGCATTTCCGGCGGCACGACTGATATCGAGTGGGAGTTCCTTGACGAAAACGCCTGGAAGGGACTGCCGGACAAGTCAGCGCTGAGCCGTGCAGTACGCGAACAGATAACCACCGAGCGTGAGGGCACGTTCCGCATTCGCATAAAGGAAGACCTCATCGAAAAGGTGAAGTACTCCCGCCGAATGGTATTCGGACCGTTCCTTGCCATCGGTATCGCATATGCGTTCCTGTTCGGAAGCCAGGTCATCAACTGGTACATGAATCTGATGTTCTGACCGTTGATAAACTATTCCGCACCGCACATTTAAGGCGGTGCGGAATTTTTTTATTAAGGAATGACTGCAAGCGTGCGGCGGACATAGTAGATATAGATATCCCTGCTGCCGTCAGTCATCGAGCCGAAATCAAGAAGCGCAGCCGGCGCGGAGGTAACGTTGTATTCCGTTGCCTTTGCACCGTGAGCCAGCATTCCCTTGATCTGCCTCAGTTCGAAAACTCCGTCGCCGTGGTAAACCATATTCCTGCGGTCTTCGTCCTTGTATGCGGCGATAGTTACCTGCAGCGCGTCGTTGCGCAGCGGTGTGGAGCCTTCAACTGTGGGATAGTCGCCGTTTTCGGGCTGAACTATCTCGAAAGTCATGTACAGGTCGTTGTAGAAGCAGTCGCTGAACACTTTCTTTGCTTTATCCGGATTCAGATTGCCGTTCGACTGGTCTACGTCTTCCTCGTACAGATAATACCTCTTGGTGGCGTCATCATATTTAAGGCTGAGACATCTCAGATAGTAAGTATTGTTGCCGCCGCCGTTCTTGCTGGTGCAGTAAGCGTTCATCGACTGTATTCTCGCCTTGTATTCAGTGCTGGACTGAATATCGGTATAGTTTGTGTTGGAGAACACCGCCACCTGGCTGGAGTAACGTATGGTGCGGGTGATGTAGTTATTCAGGCACACCGCTACGTTCTCAGCGGTCAGGTCTGTCTGCGTGTCGTTGAAACTCCGCACAATAGGTGTGATGAACAGCATCATGCCGCCCAGCAGGATAGCCAGCAGAGCGATCGAAACAACCATCTCCACCAGCGTGAATCCGCTTGAACCGCGCTTCTTAAGGAGCTTGATAATTGATCTCATATTCAGTCCCCTCACGCCTCAGAAGTTGCTTCGCTGGTACTTGTAGGAGTCTCTGGTTCGGTTTCATCCTTGGGGAATGCGCCAAAGATGTTGGGGTGCGTGATTGTGCCTTCTTCGTCTACGTTTCCGTCTTCGTCCTTGACAGTCTCGCGATAGGGCTTGAATGTGTAGACATCACCGGTTTTTGTGGAAGTCCCATCTGTTTCGCTGAAGCCGAATATCTTGTTGAGGTCGCTTGTGTCAATAGGAGAACTGAGCGTTACCCAGAACTTCTTGTAGGACGAACTGCCAAATATCGAAGGCTTGCCGTCCTTGGCGTCTGACATTCTGCTTCCTATGCAGATAGCGTTTGACGTTCCCGAGCTGTTGGACACGTTTGCCAGGCTCATTCCCTTGTTATATCCATCAGCCTTATTGACAGGTTTGTTGGATATAGAATCAACATATCCATAATCAACGATGGTATAGGGGAATTTCATCTTTAACTGAGCATGATATTCATACTGGGAGCCGACCAGGGTAGAAGATATGGGCAGAACTTCAAAAATGTATCTGTAACCTCCCTCGACTGCGCCAAGGTCTGTCGCCTTCATGTTTATCTCTTCGATGCCGCTGGTGCCGTAGATACGGGAATCCAGTCTTTCGGTTACGCTTCCGGTTCCGCCGGAATCATCCTTGCTGCTGCTCGGCTTGTAATTAAGATGACCGATGTAGTAGTCAAGCTCTACCTGATTGTCGTCTTCGGGCTTGTTGGGATTGCCCGTGGAATAATCAATGCTGACCTTTCCGCCGCCGGTCGAGCTGAAATCCAGGTCAATGGTGCCATCGGTGGTCTTGTCTTTGTATTCCATGTCCTGAGTGTTGAGATAGTACTTTGATTTCTGCTCTGCTATCTCGTCCTCAATGACGATGTTCTGCTGCTTTGTCCTCATCGTTGCATTGAGGATAGTTGCAACCATTGCCGCCATGATCGAGAAAATTACGAACGCGACCATGACTTCAACGATAGTGAAACCCCGTCGGGATAAGATTTTTTTCATCATATTCTCACTCCTCCCTCAGGATCAATAACCGTGAACTCGCCATGTTCTGCTTCCGCTCGGAGTAAGGCTTTCCAGATTTTCTCCGCTTATCTGCGAAATGGAGCGCTCCGGCTGCGCAAAGATATACTCATATGAACCGCTCAGCGCCATATCCGATACTACGATACCGCCGACCGTTTTCAGACCGCCGCCGGAACCGATAGAGATGTAGCTCATATACGGTGCATACACATATCCGAAGTAAACATTCTCCATGATGCTTGTGTTGTCCGCTTTCTTACAGCCGAACTGGATATCTGCATTTTCAAGAACTGATATAACAAAGATATTTACAGTAGGATAGTAGCACTCTGTCGAATAACCGCTGGTTCCGTTGAGAGTCGGGCCGAAATAGCTGTCGTAATAATCGCCGATCTCGGAACGCGCTCTTGCGCCTGCGGTGGTCGCGAAGAAATCATCGACCTTGTTTTTCAGTATTCTGCCCTCGCAAAGAGTGTCTCTCTGACCATCTTCCACCTTCTTGACGTTGTATTCCTCATAGGAACCGCCGTGGGATTCGCAGGTGTAATAGTCGCTGCCGTCTATCTTCTTGTACTTGCAGGTGCCGTCAGCCTGTTCAAGGATAAGCCCATTGTTGTGGATAACGCTGCTGGAGTTAGGGCTGAGCGAGCCGTTTCTGCTGAAGTAAACAGCGCCGCTGTCCGTAGTTTCGATAGAACCGCCCGCCATCATGAACCATGACAGGTCGCCGAAGAACTCCTGGTCGGAAGCCTGATAGGTTATTCCATCAGGAACGTCTATGACAAGCGTACCGCGTCCTACGGTGAGCACTGTTATAGTCTTACCGCCTGACGGGGAAGCCTCAGGGTACCACATGAACGTGTTGCTTACGCCAACGCTGTCGCAGTTCGGTGAAACTGACAGCGTGCGGACGCCCTTAGGATCGTCGCCGGTGTCGATGATAACGGTGAGATTAGCGGTAGCGCCGGTGCCGTCATAGCTGTCTCTTACCTTACCGATAACGCAGTCTTCGCCGATGTAGTGAACATATTTGCCGACAACGCCCTCTCCCGCCGAATCATAACTCTGGAAGATGATATCCTCTGTCGGAAGTCCGGAGGTCTCAGCCTGCCACTTCGGGAATACGGAGCCGCCTATGCGCGCGTCGATATCCTCGCCTATCTTTGCATAATCATCTGCCCACGAGCCCTTGTTTTCGCCGGGGTTAAAGCGCACCTCGGTGCCGGGTTCTGCGGTGATGTTGCCATTTACATACATATCGCTTGCAGAACTCCACCAGTCCTTGCCGCCATCTCCCCACGGGTTCTTCTCGTACATGAAGATGATGTCCTTGCCGACGCAGAGTTTACCGTCAAACTTCATATAGCCCTTGATGTAGAGATTGCCCATTACATAGACGTCGGTATACGCCGGGAATGTACGGTTGCCCTCCAGCACAAGGTCGCCGCCGACCATTATTCTTCCGTGCTCGGAAGAAGTACCGCTCAGGTCTAAAGTGCTCATTGTGCAGGAGTTTCCTATCGTCAGAGTGTTTCCGAACACCCATGTAAGCGGTTTGTCAGCCGCTTTAAGAGTAGTCTGGTCGTTGAACAGAGCCGCGCCGGCGCACACGATATCCATGTTGAGAATGATATCGCCATCGCCGCCGAACGTACCCGCAAATCTGTCCTTGGAGAATACGGTATACTCGTTATCGCAGTAAAGTGTAGAATCTGTGGTAACTGAAGATATCCATACATTGTTCGGAAGATACCCGGTGTTTGTAAAGAAGCGGTCGATGACTTCCATCTGAGTAGGCTCACCAGGGGTGGAGCGAATGAACATATGGGTAGTCTCGATTATGCCGTTGTTCTTTACTGTTACCGCAATGTCGTAAACCTGGCAGGTGCTTCCGGAAACTGTCTCGTCGTTTATTCTGGTGATGTCAACATCATAAGCGCCGATGTTGGAATCCTCCTTGGTTCCAGTGGGGGAAAGCGAGATAAAGT
>ERZ1035006.2559-NODE-2559-length-10187-cov-10.003060_pt1 | contig 10187 bp, 6 predicted proteins | sample MGYA00520694_ERZ1035006 | MGnify/ENA primary metagenome ERZ1035006 (study PRJEB33766, sample SAMN09781746) | gut metagenome | biome: gut microbiome | host: Homo sapiens | place: Madagascar | study: EMG produced TPA metagenomics assembly of the PRJNA485056 data...
TAACATTTATATAGGAAAACTAGAGTTTTTTTTGTAATTTTGCAGTCAAAATAGATAGAAGCGAGAAACAACCCAAAAGATTGTTCAATACACACTTCGATTGCTTGATGCAAGAGATTAATAAATACACATTATTATATATATAGGATAAAATGAAGAAACAGACCCAAGCCATTCATTTGGAGTATGAGCGCCGCGATGCCTACGATTCGCTGAGCGTGCCAGTATATAACACCCTCGCCTACGAGTTTGACAATGCTGCCATCATGTCGGAGGCATTTACAGACAAAATCAAGGCTCCAGATTACTCCCGAGTAGAAAACCCTACGGTTACTAATCTGGAGCGACGTGTGGCTGCATTGACTGATGCCGCTCACGCCACTGCGTTCAACTCAGGCATGGCTGCCATCAGCAATACCCTCATGTCGCTGGCGGCACAAGGAAAGAACATCGTTACCTCGAAGCATCTCTTCGGTAATACCTATGCGCTGCTCGTGGCTACCCTGCGCCGTTTTGGCGTAAAGGTCCGCCTACGCGATTTAACCAATATCGAGGCTGTGCGTGAGGCTATCGACGACGACACCTGTTGCGTATTCCTTGAAATTCTGACCAACCCACAGTTGGAGGTTGCCGATTTGAAGGCTATTTCAGAAGTGGCTCACGAGAAGAATGTGCCTTTGGTGGTAGATTCTACCGTGATTCCTTTCACCCAATTTTCAGCAAAGAGCTTGGGCGTGGATATCGAGGTGGTTTCCAGTTCCAAGTATGTAAGCGGTGGTGCTACTTCACTCGGCGGTCTGGTCATCGACTACGGAACCCCTTTCAATGGCGACTTCGCCAAACGTCTCTACGGTGAGATGCTCTTCAACTTCGGTGCCTACATGACACCACAGGTAGCCTATATGCAGACCATCGGACTCGAAACACTCGATGCCCGCTATCGTGTACAGAGCAGCAACGCCCTGGAACTCGCAAAAAAATTGCGCACTCTGCCACAAATTAAATATGTGAACTATGTTGGTTTGGAAGACAACCCTTATCACGAGTTGGCACAGCGCCAGTTTGGCAAAACAGCAGGAGCCATGATCTGCATCGACTTGGAGAGCAAGGAGGCATGCTTCAACTTCCTCAACAATCTGAAGCTCATCCATCGTGCCACCAACCTCTTCGACAACCGTTCGCTTGCCATCCACCCGGCAAGTACCATCTTCGGTGCATTCTCTGAGAACATGCGTAGATCAATGGATGTCAAGGACACGACCATCCGACTGAGCATAGGTCTGGAAGATGTAGATGACCTCTTCGAAGACATCAAGCAGGCGGTTGAATGTTTATAGTTGATAGTTTACAGTCTTCTTTTAGTTGATAGTTAATAGTTTACAGTTAACAGGTCAGAGAAAAAGGCTAATCATAAAGTTCAATGTTCAAAGTTCAAAGTAAAAACATGTACGATTTCGATAAGATAATAGACCGTTCGGGCAGCGATGACCTCAAACATGGTGCCCTGCTGCATCGCTGGGGACGCGACGACCTGCTTCCACTTTGGGTAGCCGATATGGATTTCGAGACCCCATCATTCATCACCGATGCCCTCAAGGCACGATTGGAACATTCGCTCTTCGGCTACACCATGGAGCCAGCCGATTATCTGCCTAGCATCATCGACTGGGTGCATGACCACCACCAGTGGGATGTGAAGCGAGAGTGGATCCGCTTCATTCCAGGTATTGTAAAAGGTATCGGACTTGTGGTGAATGTCTTCACCCGTCCTGATGAGAAAGTCATCATCCAGCCACCCGTTTATCACCCATTCCGCCTCACTCCAGAGGGCAACGGCAGAGAGGTGGTCTTCAATCCGCTGAAGATGAAGGAGGATGGATATTACGAGATGGACTTCGAAAACCTGGAGAAAGTTTGCGATGAAAAGTGCAAGATACTCATTCTTTGCAACCCTCATAATCCGGGCGGAATCACCTGGAGCAAAGAGCCCCTTCAGCAACTCGCCGACTTCTGCTACGAGCACCATCTGCTCGTTATCAGCGATGAGATTCATGCCGACATGGCTCTCTTCGGGCACAAGCACATCCCATTCGCTTCGGTTTCTGACAAGGCAAGAGACATCAGCATCACCTTCCAGGCACCATCCAAGACCTTCAACATCGCTGGTATCGTGAGCAGTTACGCCATTGTTCCCAACGACCAGCTTCGCAGGAAGTTCTACACATGGTTGTCTGCCAACGAATTAGACGAACCAACCCTGTTCGCCCCTATTGCCACCATTGCCGCCTTCCGCAAGGGAGAAGAATGGCGAAAGGCAATGCTTGCCTACATAGAGGACAACATCCGATTCGTAGAGGATTATTGCCGAGAGCATATCCCTGGCATCCGTCCGCTGCGCCCACAGGCATCCTTCCTCGTATGGCTCAACTGCCAAGACCTGAAGCTTTCACACGATGCCCTCCTCGACCTCTTCATCGACAAGGCACACCTGGCACTGAACGATGGCGAAATGTTTGGTCCTGGCGGCGAAGGCTTCATGCGACTGAATGTGGCAACACCAAGAAGCATCCTCCAGCAAGCCCTGAAGCAATTGGAAGATGCAGTTAAGAAACTATAGAAAGTTGATATGAAAATCTTACATACCAGCGACTGGCATCTGGGACATACGCTCTACAACTTCGACCGTACCGAAGAACAGACTGCCATGCTCGCTCAAATCATAGACATCGTAAGAGAGGAGAAGCCAGATGCTTTTCTCCTCTCGGGCGATGTATATCATACCTCTCAGCCCTCAGCTGCCGTACAAACGATGTTCACCAATGCCATCGTGCAGATTCACGAGACAAATCCCGACATGACCATCGTCATCACCGCAGGCAATCATGACAGCGGAACCAAGCACGAGATTTTCAAGACTCCCTGGCAGGCATTAAAGGTATTTTCTGTTGGAAATATAGACAAGGAGCATCCTGAAAATCACATCATCGAAGTAAAAGGGAAGAAGAAACCGCAAGACGAAATCAAGGGTTACATCGTAGCCGTTCCTTACTGCTACGAGCGAAGCATTCCCGAAGGATTCTTCCAGGAAATTCTGGATAAAGTGAAAGAAAGGAACAAGGAACTTCCTGTTATCATGATGGCGCATACCACCGTAAAGGGTTGCGATTTCAAGGGACACGACAATGCTACAGAATATACTGTAGGAGGAATAGATTCTTTGGAAATCAGCGACTTGGGAGAAGGATATGATTATCTTGCCTTAGGTCATATCCACCATGAACAGTGGATTCGTGGCAGCCACCATCGTATCCGCTATGCAGGAAGTCCGATGGCTGTAAGTTTTGATGAGAACTATGAGCATAGTGTGAGCCTCATCACCATCGGCATGCATGGGGATGAAGTAGATCTCAAGAAGATTGCTATAGAAAACCCTAAGCCGCTGCTCACCCTGCCCGCTTCTGAAAACCTGCAAGGAAACTTCACTTCCTGGGATGAAGCAAAGAAGCTTTTGGAAGATTTCCCTTCTGATATCCCTGCCTATATCCGCCTGAATGTGGAAGTAGAAGATTTCCTTCCCGTGGCAGCCAACCAGGAGGCATCACAACTTGTAAAGGATAAGCAATGCCGCTTCTGCCTCATCAACACCCGAAGAAAACTACATTCCGAAACATCCCAACCTCGAATAATGACCGTACGGGAATTCCAGTCGGAAGCTCCTATCGACATCGCCCGACGATACGCCGAAGATTGCGGCATTACCTTCGATGATGAACTCAAGGAAATGTTTAAAGAAATAACCGAACAGTTATAAGTGCCGGGATTCTGATTCCTCACACTTAGTTCTTTACTCTTCACTGTAACAATATGATTCTACAACAACTCCAAATACATAACATCGCTTCTATCGAGGATGCAACCATCGACTTCGAGGCTCAGCCCCTAGCCGATAGCGAGGTGTTCCTCATCACCGGAAAGACGGGTGCAGGCAAATCAACCCTCCTCGATGCCATCTGTCTGGCGCTCTATGCCAGCACTCCCCGTCTCGAAAACACGAGCATGCAGGGAGAAATGCGTGACAACGAAAAAGATATCAAGATTAAAGACCCAGTGCAACTGATGCGCCGCAATACCGGTGAGGCTTTCGTGCGCCTTACCTTTATAGGCAGCAACGATGTGCATTACGAGGCACAATGGTCGGTGGCAAGAGCCCGCAACAAGGTGACAGGCAAGATACAGAACAAGAAATGGGCACTCCGCAATCTGGATACCGATTTTACCTATGCCAAAGATAAGGAGATTCGTGAGGAGATAGCCCTCGCCATCGGTTTGGATTTCAAGCAATTCTGCCGTACCACTCTCCTGGCACAAGGTGAGTTCACCCGATTTCTTAACAGCAAGGACGATGAGAAAGCCGAAATTCTGGAGAAAATCACAGGTGTGGATGCCTACTCTAGAATTGGAGCCAAAATCTTTGAGCAAACTGTAGAGAAAAAGAAGATTTGGGAGGATTCCCAACAAAAGATTGAAGGCATTCAGATTCTGAACGATGAAGAAATCGCTCAGAAGAACAACCAGTTGCAACAGCTGGATGAGCAAAGCCAGCAAATCAAAAACACCTTGGAAAAGGAGCAGAAAAAGCTTCGCTGGCTTCAACGGGAACAGGATTTCCGTCAGCGGAAAGAGCAGGCAAAAGAAGATCTGGCACATGTGAAATCCATCGCCGAAAGCGACGAAACCCAACAGCAAGAGCAAACCATCGCCCTTTGGAACCATACCATCGAGGCTCGCGCCAAGATGAACGAAGCTGCATCATGCGCCAAGACCATCCTGCAACAGGAAGCCCAACTGCAATCTTTAGAGCAAATATTCCGACAGATTCAGGGAGCACAAAGCTATGAACTTCAGCAGGAGCAGACCATCGCTTTGTCTATCAGGAATATTGACGACAATCTGGCCCAAGAAGCACCCAAAGTGCATCTCTACGAAAATGCGCAAACCCTGAATACGCTCATCAATTCCTATCTGAAGAACAAGAAGGATGCAGAGAACAACCTGCAGTATGCCAATCAGATTAAGAAGGAACTGAGCACCCAGTATCAGCCAAAGCTTGAGAATGCCAAGACGATGCTCGAAGAATGCCAGAAAACATATAACCAACAGGTTATCAAGGCACAGGAGGCAGAAACTGAGTTGGAACAACTTTATCTGCCTCAACTTCGACAGCAACAAGAATCACTCAAAACGCTTCTCAACGACATTCAAGCAGCCAAGAATCTCCTCGAACTCCTACACGAGGAGCAGAATCGTCATGTCCTTTCGAAGGAGAATCTGGTTCAACTTCAAAACTCTATCCAGGAAAAAAAACAGTTACAGGTTTTAACGCAGGAATCTCATGATGCAGAAATCCGAAAGAATGCCCTCCAGCTTGCGTATGAGAAGCAACGGGAAAGTATCAACAAATGGGCGAAAAGCATCAGAATGAAGTTGCAAATAGGCGACACCTGCCCCGTTTGCCAACAGCGAATAGAAAATACCCTGCCCCACGAAGACAATATTGATGCCCTGGTTGTAGAAGCAGAAAAGCTTTATAAGGATGCCGAGAACGAATATAACAAGATATTAACAAGCCAAAATGCCATAGATTCTGACATCAAGGCTTTAAAAAACAGTCTTGCCAACGAACAGAAGGTCTTTGCCAAATGCTGTGAATCGCTAGCCAAGGCTACCCAAAAAGCCCAGGAAGCTGCCAAAAAGATTCCGGAAGGAGAAAACGGCGAAGCACAGACACGGGCAAACCTCGAAAAGGTATCTGCTCAAATTGCAGAAGCCGAAGCCAAGGAAAAAGAGGCTAAAAAGCTTAGAACGCTCAGAGATCAGAAACTTCAGGAATACGAAGTGCTAAGAAATGGGATGCTGGCAGCACAGCAGAAAGTGGATGATACCCAGCATCGTATTGAAGTTATCGAAGCTCAGATTTCCTTACAGAACAAAACCAGCGAGAAGGCACTGCAAGATATCCATTTACTGATTGGCGAAGCCGGAAACCTTTCATGGCAGAATGATTGGCATACAATGCTCACCGAATTTGGAAAAGAGGTTGAAGATGGTGCCATCACCTACAAGATGAACACTGAGAAACAGCAGAAACTTGTTGCAGAACTTAAGCAATTTGAAGAGGGCAACAAGAATCTTGCCGCTGCTCTGGATGCCATCATCAAGCTCATGCCAACCTGGGGAACACCTTCAAAAGAGCCACTGATGCTGAAACGTATTCCGAAAGTACTTACCAGAGCTTCTGAATTGCAAAGCCAGATAACGGCTGCCCTGCAACAAATGAATGCGGCAAAAGAGAAGGAAGAAGACACCAAGAAATGGCTGAAGGAATTCATGGAGAAAAAACAGGAGATGTTGAAAGATTTCTCTGACAAAGAACAGGAGATATTGCTGGATGAGAACCTTTTGAAGCAACTCGATACCCTCCAACAGTCTGATATTGCCGAAAAGACGGAAGCTATCAATCGTATAAAACAGCAGTTGGTCAGCAAACAAACGGTTTGGGATGAACTGGAAAAAGCTTATCAACTCCATACAGGAGAATATGAAGCTTTGTTTGATGAAGATGAGAAGATTTCTGAAGAAGAATCCTTAGACACAAGAATTTCCACCAGCATCGCATCGCTCGAAGCCCAGCTTTCTGAACTGGGCAACCAGCGTGGCGGAATCATCAGAGACCTGGAAATCGACCGCTCCAACAAAGCGAAAGTCGGCTCACTTCTGCAGGAATCAGCGCAGAAGAAAGCCGACTTTGAAAAGTGGAGCCGTTTGAACCAGCTTCTTGGCGATGCCACTGGCAACAAGTTCCGTCGCATCGCCCAAAGTTATGTACTCGCCAGCCTCATCCACTCAGCCAACGGATATATGCGAACGCTCAGCGACCGCTATATATTAAAGGTGGTACCTGGCACCTTCGTCATATCTCTGGAAGATGCCTATCAGGGCTATGTGAGCCGAGCCGCCAGCACTCTTTCGGGTGGTGAAAGCTTCCTCGTCTCGCTCTCCCTGGCACTTGCACTCAGCGATATCGGCACCCAGCTCTCTGTGGATACCCTCTTTATCGACGAGGGTTTCGGAACCCTGAGCGGCGAACCGCTGCAACATGCCATCAATACCCTGCGCAGTCTCCACTCCAAGTCGGGACGCCATGTGGGTATCATCAGTCATGTGGAAGAACTCAAAGAACGTATCCCCGTACAGATTCGGGTGAACCAGGAAGGCAATAATTCGAGCAGTACCATCGAAATCGTGGGCTAAGCATCTGCACGCATTATCCCTCGTCTTCCATCAAATCACAAATCAGCTTGATCTCGGAGTAGTCGATGCCATCCCCCATCGCCTCCTTGATCTCGCTGAAGTGCTCTATATCAGGATGAACCTTCATAAAATCTCGAATCTTCTTCTCGTGGGCACTTGAGATAAGTGCTCGCAAGCCAACCTTTCCTTCTTTCACGTATGGAATGAGATGACCGATGATAGTACTCCTGACAAAACCACGTTCTTCTGCAATCTGATCCACGGTCATACCTTGTTTATAAAGGTTGTAACTGATTTCCTTTGTAGGGGTTTTCGGCTCCTTTGGACCATTCGAATTCTTTGGTTTTCTCGCTTTCTTACTAGAGCCAGAGCCATTCTTCCCTGAGCCTTCCACTGAAGATGCAGTCTCATCCATCAAGAGGAACTGTGCCTTTTTCTTCAGATAATCTGTCACGCTGAACTCAGCGCTCTGCTCATATCGCAGAAGTCTCTCTTTCAATCTTACATCTTCTGAAAAAACAGAAAAGCGGTCTTCAAACTGCTTCTTGCCCACCTTGTTGTCTGTATCAAGGTTCGACTTTCTGATTAAATCGCTCAGAATACTTATCTTATCCAAGAAATACTGGGCCCCCTTGTGGATGCGGTCTTGCAGTTCGGCTTGACCCACATCAGGATTCTGCCCCAGCATGCGAGTGTATTGCACACGGAATTTATCCGATACACTAATCAGACTCTTCAATACTACCTGCAGTTTCTGATACTCGCCCACCACACGAGGATATTTACCCGTAAAGAACTCCACCAGGCAACGCATCAAGTGCTCATAGCTGCTACTGATAGCATAGAAATCGAAGAGCTCACCAATGCAGTGCAACACGTATTGCTGTTCCAGATAGCTGATTTGTTCCTGACTAGGCGAAGCAAGCTGGCTATTGAAGGCATCCACCGTCTGGTCGCTGATGATGGCGCCACGAGACAACGGCTGGCTGAGCACCATACCTTCCAAAGTCTTGCAGCGGCTCAACGCCACGTAGGTCTGGCCATGGGTAAAGCTATGGGAAGCATCAATGATGGCATGCTCAAAGGTAAGACCCTGACTCTTATGAATGGTAATCGCCCACGCCAGTCGGAGCGGATACTGGCGGAAGCGTCCTTCCACGCTCTCCTCAATTTCCTTGGTTTCCTCATTCAGGGTATATTTCGAATTGGTCCACTCCATCTGTTCCAGTTCAAAATCCTGGTAGGTATCCTTGCTGCGCACGGTAATCTTGTCGCCGATGATGGTGCGCACCTCGCCAATCATACCATTATAGAAACGGTGCTGCGGATCGTTCTTGATAAACATCACCTGCGCTCCCGGTTTCAAGATGAGCTTGAAATCAGCAGGATAAGATGATTCCGGGAAATTGCCTTCCACCTCGGCAGTAAAGGAATACGCCTGCGACGGAAGGGCTGCAAGCTGCTGCTCGTTGATATATTGTGCAGGAGCATTATGGGTGGTCAGACGGATATAGTTGCCCTCCTTAGGCGGTTCGAAATTTGGGATATATCGCTGGTTAAGAGCCTGCAACGTGGCTTCAGAAGCCTTGTTCTCCCTAATCTGATTAAGAAGAGAAATAAACTGCTGGTCTTGCTGACGATACACCTTTTTGAGTTCGATGGTAAGATAGCCTGCCTGCTTCAAGGCATTGCTGCTGAAGAAGAAAGGGGTATCATAATACTGCCCTATCATCTGTTCTTCCTGCGGAGTAACAACAGGAGCAAGCTGATGCAAATCGCCTATCATGAGAAGCTGAACGCCTCCGAAAGGCAAGTCGTGGCGCTTGCGATATTGACGCAATACGGAATCGATGGCATCAAGCAGATCGCTGCGCACCATACTGATTTCGTCGATGACAAGCAGGTCGATGCTTCGGATGATGTTACGTTTCAGATTACTGAATTTATAGCGTTTCTGTTCGCCACTACCGAAGGTCGTACCTGGCACGTATGGCGAAAACGGAAGTTGGAAGAACGAATGGATGGTCATTCCTCCAGCGTTGATGGCAGCGATGCCCGTAGGAGCCAGCACCACCATGCGTTTAGGCGACAGTTCTTTCAATCGCTTGAGGAAGGTCGTCTTACCTGTGCCCGCCTTTCCCGTAAGGAAAAGGTTGGCACTTGTCTTTTCTATAATGTTCCATGCCAGGATGGATTCTTCGTTCATTTCCATGACCACTTCTTTTAAAATGCTAGATTTCCTCTACTATCTCGCTCATCTCCTTGCGCTTCTTCTCAGCACGAGGACAATCATCGGCAATATGCCCGACAGGAATGATGACCACAGCCTCATATCCCTCACGTGGGAATAGCAGCTGCATCTTCTCAGTATCATAATTGCATACCCAGCAGGTTCCCAAACCTCTTTCAGTAGCAGCCAGACAGAGATGCTCGGTAGATATTGCCACATCAATATCTCCATGAGGCTTCTCATCGTATCTGCGAACCCAATTCTCGTTCACATTTCTCATGCCAACGATATACATCGGAGCCGTCTTGAACCACTCGCGGTCGTAGCACTGCTGCAACTTCTGCTTAGCCTCATCCGAGCGGACGATGAGCCAAAGCCAAGGCTGCCTGTTCACTGCCGATGGTGCCAAACGCACACATTCCATGATGTAATCCAAATCCTCCTGACTTACCGCCTCAGAGGTAAACTTGCGAGCCGAGAATCGTTCCTGACTCAATGCCAACATATTTTTCATACCGTTTCGTTTTAAACTTTTTAATCCTTTTAATCCTTCTATAAACACTTTCAATTTTTCAGAAAGCGAAAGCATTTACCTTTTTAAAAGGCAAAATTACAAAAAATCCACGAAAAGCCCAAGCCTTTCGGA
>ERZ1035006.2562-NODE-2562-length-10184-cov-4.634416_pt1 | contig 10184 bp, 7 predicted proteins | sample MGYA00520694_ERZ1035006 | MGnify/ENA primary metagenome ERZ1035006 (study PRJEB33766, sample SAMN09781746) | gut metagenome | biome: gut microbiome | host: Homo sapiens | place: Madagascar | study: EMG produced TPA metagenomics assembly of the PRJNA485056 data...
CTTCCATCGAGCGCTTGGCGGCCGAGCGTGGCATCAAGGCCCAGACCGAAGCATTCAAGTCCATCAAGAAGTAGCTTTACCAGGTAATTTACTTGCAAAGTTAAGGCGCTCGCCATTTGGCGAGCGCCTTTTTCGTTCACAAATAAAAACGGCAACCCAAACCTTGGTAAATGCCTAATCTCCCCAATCGCCCACTTTCGGCATGCGCTATTCATCTGTGCTAAAGTTAGCTAGGTTTAACTTAGCCTCTGCGCTTATCCACGAAAGTCCTGAACAAACCTTGCCACCACGAGGTTTCCGTTGCGAAACGAAAGATTTCCACCGAAGAAACCCAGCAACTAGAAACTGAAAGAGGGTGAAGCAAATAGAAGCCGTTCTCGGAATTCTGATTCCTTTTTTAGGCACGACTATGGGCGCCGCTTGCGTTCTCTTCATGAAAAACAATCTGGGAAACCTGGTACAGCGTTGCCTTGCGGGATTTGCCGCAGGAGTGATGGTCGCCGCATCGATTTGGAGCCTTCTGATTCCTGCTATAGAGCAATCAACTTCGATGGGGGCGTTGTCGTTCTTCCCTGCTTTTGCGGGATTATGGCTCGGTGTGCTGTTCTTGCTTGCACTGGACCACCTGATTCCCCATCTACATGTGGGCAGCGAACAGTCAGAGGGTCCAAAAAGCAAGCTTAGCCGTACCACAATGATGGTATTGGCAGTGACGTTGCATAATATCCCGGAGGGCATGGCGGTTGGCGTTATGTACGCAGGCTTCCTTTCGGGAAATGTGCAGATCACGGCAGCAAGCGCATTGGCGCTGTCGATCGGCATCGCCATTCAGAACTTCCCAGAAGGCGCAATCATCTCGATGCCGCTTCGGGCAGAAGGAATGAGCAGGAGAAAAGCGTTTGCAGGCGGCGTGCTTTCTGGCATCGTGGAACCCATCGGTGCAGTGCTGACGATCATCACGTCACAGCTGATCATTGCAGCTCTGCCTTATTTACTGAGTTTTGCGGCAGGTGCCATGTTGTACGTGGTGGTCGAAGAACTAATGCCTGAAATATCTCAAGGCAAGCATTCCAACCTTGGCACAGTATTCTTTGCGGTCGGCTTCAGCCTGATGATGGTTCTCGATGTTGCGCTAGGGTAAAAGCCAATCGGCAAGAAGGCCCGTGCACTTAATAACGCACGGGGCCTTCTTATGGGCTTTGACTGACTACGGGAACCGAGTAAACCACCTATCTCAACGCAGCCAAACTTGCCTTGCCTGTAATCGTCGAATGGCAGAACAAGGCAAACCTATCGCAAAAGCCTCACAATCGCCATCCTTCGCTTTCACGCTGCAAAGCAACCATATGAGAAAACAGGCCGCCAGCCGCCTTCAATTCATTGGGGCTACCCTGTTCTGCAACGCACCCATCCTTAAGCACAACAACCTTGTCGGCATTTTCAACCGTACGCATACGGTGGGCAATTACAACAACGGTCTTCCCCTCAAGTAACCTCGACAGCGCAGATTGCACTTGCGTTTCATTTTCAACGTCAAGGGATGCCGTCGCTTCATCAAGCAACACGATAGGCGCATCTTTCAAAAGCGCGCGAGCAATCGAGATCCTCTGACGTTCGCCGCCAGACAGTTTTGAGCCATTTTCGCCGATTTTCGTTTCATAACCCTGAGGCATCCTGCTAACGAACTCGTCACAGTTTGCCGCTTTCGCAGCGGCAAGTACCTCAGCGTTGCTTGCGTCTCTTCGGCCCAAGCGAATATTGCCCATTACCGTATCGTCGAACAGAACCACGTCTTGGAACACGATGGCATAATCGCGAAGCAGTGTCTCGGGGTCAACCGTCGAAACATCAATGCCACCTACACGTACCGTACCGCCCGTGGCATCCCAGAAGCGCGCCGCCAAACGCGCGCATGTCGACTTGCCTGAACCGGACGCTCCAACAAGTGCTGTAACCTCGCCTTCGCGAGCGGTAAATCTTACATCGTTAAGCACACGATCTCCCGCTCGACCATCTTCGCCAGCACCGTAAGAGAACGCAACATGATCGAACTCAATGTCGTAGCCAGCTGGAGCAAATTCGGTGGCCCCTGACGCAACGGGCTCTTCCATAATAGAGCGCATGCGGGCAGCCGAAGCCTCTGATGCAAACAGCTCGCTTATCAGGGTAAGCGCCTGATCGAAAGGAGCGTAAATACGCGAAATTACAAGCAAGAACGCGAACATTACCATGAAGTCAATACTGCCCGCGACGATAAGACTCGCACCCACAATCAACGTGGTAGCAATACCCAATCGGAGAACCGCAAAAGCCGCATTCGCCAGAATGCCGTTGAGCAACTCGCCCTTTGCACATTCAAGCTCGGTCGCATCGATCGTTGCATTGAGCTCCGACAGATAATGCGCTTCTTGGTTAGTTGCGCGTATTTCACGAATGCAATCAAGCGTTTCCTGGATGCCCTGCGTCACCTTAACTTTTGCAGCTCGATTGCGCTCAAACACGGGTTTCATTGGCTTGCGGGTTGCAAACAGAACGGCAAACGCCACGGGAACGCTCCAAAAAGCGGCTATCGAAAGCTGCCAGCAGAAGAACAACGACACCAAGAACGCAATAGCCGTCGAAATCACAGCGCCCCACAATTCGCCAAGCACATGGCTATAGGCGTGTTCCATGGCTTGCACATCGCCCATTATGGTTTCCGTTAAATCGGCAAGATCGCGTCGCCCGAAAAACGAAAGCGGGAGCTTACGAAGTCGTTCGGCTATTTCGATGCGCTGGTTGCCGCATTCCTCGTAAAAAATGCAGTAGCTGTAGTAGTACTGCTGCCAGTTCGAAAACAGCAGAGCCACAAAGAACACTGCCAATCCCACGCAAAGTGGAACCGCATTTGGCAGGTCGGCATTTTCAGTAAGATGCTTTACGAAACCATCCATCACGAAGAACAGAAACGCCATTCCGCTCATAGTAAGCAGATTGGTTACGCAGGTCCAAAAAATACCGCGTTTAATGCCTGAAACGCCCTTATTGGAAAGGAAGTACTTCTTCTTAAACGAGGCAAACATTATGCCTCACCTCCCTTCACGGCAGCAGCTTCCGTCTGCGCACCCGCGATCTTCCAACTTACCGCTTGCTCGTAGTCAGCCCACATGGAGGCATACAGGCCGCCTTCGTTTAGGAGCTGCCCGTGTGTGCCTCTTTCAACAACGCTCCCCTGGTTAAGCACCACAATCTGATCCGCTCCTACCACCGTTGAAAGCCGATGGGCAATCATAATAACCGTGCGATTTTCAGCAAGCTTAGCGAAACCTCGCTGGATAAGCGCCTCGTTTTCCGGATCAGCAAATGCAGTGGCTTCATCAAGCACTACAATTGGCGCATCTTTCAGAATCGCGCGCGCCAGAGCCACGCGCTGCACTTCACCACCCGACAAATATGCCCCGCCAGCTCCAAGACGCGTTTCGATACCTTGTGGCAGTTTTGCCACGATATCGTCGCATTGCGCTGCGTGAAGCGCGGCAATTACCTGCTCGCGCGTAGCGTCGGGCTTAGCCGCACGTACGTTTTCCTCGAGTGTTTTGCTGAACAATTGGTTTGTTTGGAACACAAAAGCAATTTTTTCCATTAGCTCATGCGGGTCGATCTCGCGCACATCAACGCCGCCTACAAGCACTCGACCTGCTGAAACATCCCAAAATCGCGGAATCAAACTGGCGCATGTCGACTTACCTCCGCCCGAAGGCCCAACAAGCGCCAGAGTTGTGCCCTCGGGCACTTCGATGCTCACATCAGTAATCGCATTGCCCTCAGCACCGTCGTAGGCAAACGATACCCGTTCAAAACGAACGTCATACTTTTCAACAGCACGAGGGTGCGTAGCAACAGGCAAAGGTTCTGCATCCATGATTTCACAAACACGACCAAGCGAATCGCCAGCCATCTGAGACGCCTCGCTCAGGAACATCAGCTTCGCCATAGCCGTAGGAATCACGGCGGAGAAAATGGCATAAAACGCGAAACTCACCACAAAGGTTGGAAAATCAGGTTCCAGCGGAGCCAAGACGAGTGCCACAGGCAGCAAGAAAATCACCAGACCGTTAAGCACCGATAGCTGAAGCACCTGCGGCTTACGGCAAAACGTACCCGCATAGTCCTGAGCCATTCGCGCATAATCGGTGATGGCATCATGAAACGCCTTAAAGGAATACACCGTCTGCTGAAACACCTTAACAACAGGAACACCTCGAACGTATTCGGTGCCCGTTTCATTCATACGCACAAGAGCACCCATATAGCTCTTCATGAATTTCATGCCCTTGCCGCTCATCATGGTCATTAAGCAGCAAACGGAAATCAATACAGCAGCCAGGCACGACAACCCTAAGCGCCAATCGAACACGAACAACAGCACGACCATGCCAATCACCATGGCAATTGAGCCTGCCGAATCGGGCAAAACGTGAGCAAGTAACGATTCGGTGCTTGCAGCACAACCATCTATTACGCGACGCAACTCGCCAGTAGCATGGTTGTCGAAGTAACCCAACGGCAAGCGCATTAAGCGCTCGGAAGTTTGCTTTCGCATGTTTGACGCCGTGCGAAACGCAGCCAAGTGAGTACACATAAGTGCGAGGAAGTACACCAAAATCGAAGCTACAGCTCCGCCAACCGCCCACCATCCATAAACAGCGATTCCTTCTGCTGCCTGCCAATTTGGCGCAACCTCAATAAGGTCGCGTGCCACAAGCCATATGCACACATATGGAATAAATCCCAGAACTTGCGAAACGGCGCTCAGCGCCAAGCCACAATAGGTAAGCCACTTTCTACTGCCTGCAAAATCAAGCAATCGAGCAATGTCGCTACGCTTGCGGCGATTACTTACGTCCTCGACATTTGGATCAGCATGCGCGTTGCCACTGCCAACGTAATCAGCATCGTTTTTTGCCGTCTCTTCAGCCATAATCGCTCCCTTCTATTTCCGGCTTTCGCAATGCCCAGATAGCCTCTTTGACATACGAAACGCCTCTTGTTAGTTAACGTGGGTTAACTTATCATGAAGGTTAGCCAAGGCAGACTTTCAGATCCTGCGCTTGTACGAAAACGAAAAAAATTGAGACGAAATCGAATGACCAAGGCATCCACATATAGTGATATTCCTCGCGCGATTCGATCGCTCTATGAACCGCAGCTCAAACAGTTCGGAATCGAAATTCACCGCGATGGCGGAGGTTGGTCAGGCACAGGCCGCAGCACATGGGGAAGCGGGTCGGTTTGGGGCATGCCCGTAGGAGATTTCTGCATTGCGTTCAGTCACGAGGTATATATAGAGCGCGAAATGGCGCTTGTCGAATCTCCTGAAAGCACCTATGCCTGCGTGTGCATGGTGTCGGAAGATTCCAAAACAACCATGCCACGAATGATCGATCGCCCAAAAGCGCTGCTTGATGGATCGTTGTATTCCTTCGTGCAACCAGCGGGCAAGTTCTCGGGCACCCTTCATTCGGGAGGTCTGTACTCGTCACGATGCATTTGCTTTTTGCCTCAGTACTTCGAAGAACTCGATCAACGCTGGCCTGGCGCTTTTTCATGCCTATTTGAACGGTTCGATGACGGATGGAATGAAACCGAATCGCGCATCATCATGTCGACACTCATTGGCACTGGACCGCAATACCAACCAGGTTCGGCATTGCTTATCGAGGCACGAATCGAACAAATGGTTGCCATGCTTGCCGCATCATGCAATAGCAATGGCGCCAAATACCGTAGTGGCGCAACAAGCGAACAAGCTAGGCTCGCGCTTGAAGCGCAAGCCGGCATTGAACGTATGCTCGACGAGGGTCGCGCGCCCACCATTAGTGAACTTGCAAACATGCTGTTCGTAAGCCGATCGCATCTATGCTCTGCCTTTTTGAATGAAACAGGACAAAGCATTGGCCACTACGCTAAAGCTCGCCGAATGGAACGCGCCAAGACCATGATTGCTTGCGGCTGCCCCGTTGCACAAGTGGCAACACGCCTAGGATGGGCGCGCTGCTCGACTTTTTCGCAGGCCTTCAAACAATCAACAGGCGCTTCTCCCACTGAATGGCGCAATTTGAATCCGAATTGCGCCAAACGACAAAACCAGTGCAACCCCCACAAACACCCTAAAACCCAAAAGAGCTAGGCAGGTAGCAGAGTTCTAACCAGATAGTGATGTTTGCAACAGAATCAACAGCAGCACCGGCTGCAATGCGGCTATTCCCGTTCATATGCCCTTGCGCCAGCATCAATCTCAAGACCATCGCCATGGTCAAGTTCCCTTTCCTTAGGGATAGTCGGAATAACAACCAGCATTAAAACCGCCAGGAAAACCGCAACAGCAGCCAGGACAACCCACACGAGCGGTTTTTGAACCAGAAATGCACTAAGGCCCATCACCGAATAGGAGATAACCAAGATCCTTGCCTTCCTGGGTAGCGAAATGCCGCCGCTTTGCTTAAAAGGCTCAACATATGCTCGGTAGATTGGAGTTTGAGCAATCCAAGAGCTAAGGCGTTCCGAGCTGCGCGAAAACAGAAACGCCGCAAGCAGCACAAGTGGCGTCGTAGGCAGTACCGGCACAAACATCCCAATAAAACCAAGGGCAAGGCATACGCTGCCCGCAATAATAAAAAGAATCTTCTTCGCAAAACGCATGATGGAGGTCCTTTCGGGATGGACATGCTCACAAATGAATATGCACGGTTATTTTCCCACGAGACTCTGATTTCCCAGCCAACAAGCAGGACACATGGTCGGTATTTCCAATTAACGGGTTAAGCTTTGGTATTCCAACGTATTGAGGCTCGGGGCGCTTCTATGCTTGCTACAACATCGCACTTTGAACGCAAACGTGCGATAGCTGCCACTTTATATCAGCCTCTAAATCTCCTTATGCAACACGTGCAACCCAAAAGACTTGTGTCGCCAATTAAACAAGGAGCGGAAAGAGAACCATGCGAAAAAACGATGGCTTGCTACGACATATTTGCTTGGATTTACCTTATATTAACAAATTATTAATTCGTACTCCTTTACCGAATCCGAACAAGCGCACGTGCACTCGCTCAGATTCAAAAGACTTTGAAAGCGAGATGCCGTGAGCAAAATACGCATGGTGCTGACCTTTGTTGCAGCACTGACACTCTACGCATTGGTAATGCCGATATCGGCATTCGCAGCAACGCCAACCACTATCGAAGTAGGCAACAGCAGCGAATTCGATAATGCAGTAGCTGCCGTAAACGCTGCTACCAGTGGCGAATACATTATTGAGCTCACCGACGACATTCAAACTGGAGGAGCCTCATTCTCCTCTTCGCACGTAAGCATTGTTGGCAACGGACACACCATAACCCTTGGTCAGTACGGCTCGATTTCCGTACAGTCGGGAGCGCAATTGAACTTGGGCGCGGCAGACGGCAGTGACACGCTGAAAATCAGCGGCGGAAAAGAACAGAGCAACGATGAACCTGGTCTGTTGCATATCCAAGGCACGTGCAATATGCACCCCGGCGTCACCATTGCCGACCGTAAAGGCGATAACTATTTTGGCGGCGGCGTAACCGTGCAGGGCGGCACCTTTCATATGTACGGCGGCACTATTGATAACTGCGGCATCACCGGCGGTTCCATGTGCTACGGCGGCGGTGTTGCGGTGGTTTACGGCGGCGCGTTCACCATGGACGGCGGCGAAATAAAGAACTGCTTCGCCACTTCTCCTTTCAAAGCCTCGGATAGTGAGTATATGGACCCCCGCAGTATCGTGTCTGCCGGCGGCGGCGTATACGTTTCCGGCGGATCTTCGTTCGTTATGACGGGCGGAACCATTTCGAACAACAAGGCCAACGAAATGGGCGGCGGCGTTGCTGTTGTTGCGTCAATCGACGAAATCCAGAATGGCGGATGGGGCAACCTTCAAAGCTCCGCGCAAATCCTTGGCGGTACCATCAGCGGAAACGAAGCAAACGATGGCGCAGGCGTTCTTTCTTCCGCGTATTTCTACGCCGCAGCATACGGCCTGTGCGCCGACACACCGAACGTAGGCGCTACCGAAAAACCGGGCTTATTCCTTAAGAACACCACCATAACCAATAACACAGCTAACCAGGACGAAGGCTATGGAGCCGGCGCGCTTGCAGTGATGATGAAATCACCTGCCGCAGCTGAAATTCGTAATTGCACGATAACAAAGAACAGCGCCGCATTAGGCGGCGGCGTTGCATCGTATGGCAACTTCACCAGCTTGACCATTGACGGATGCACTATTACGGGCAACAAGGCAGCAAATTACGGCGGAGGCTTTGCCGCAGAATCGAATTCCGGCGAAGGTGCAGGCACCACCATCACCAACACCAAACCGTGCAACAACACCGCAGACAAGGCGGCTTCCGACGTCTACCTGGACGGCTCCATTGCAAAATTGTCGGCCGCAAAAGACATGAATGAGCAATACCTTGGGAAGCCTGACGATGCGACCAACCAGAAAATCGATGGCTGGTACCTAGACGACGAGACATCTCGCTACACCGCCCAGTCGAAAGACGAACGCAACGAGTACACCAACTATGAAAGCATCGAACCTGGAAACAAGGTCTGCCTAATTGCAGCAAACAACCCCACTCTTGCAAAAGTAACCTTCACGAATGAAGACGGTAGCTTGATTTACAGCGAAAACCACTACGCCGTTGGAACCAAAGCCGACCAAATTGCCATTCCCGCCCCCACCAAACCGTCAGACGACACCTACAACTATTATTTCGACTCATGGCACACCACGATCGGAGATGTCACGGGTGACGTTGTTTACAAGGCTCAATTCAAAAAGGTCTTCAAGAAGTTCAACGTCAAGCATGCGTTCAGCTGCGCTTCTTCGGGCAAACAGTTGCCGGACGAGGTTTTAGCGGTACTCCCGAAAGACACAAACAACTACGTGTACAACGATGCAGTGAACGCTACTGCACCCTCCCAAACAACCGTAGAAGTTGCCAACGGCACCTGGATTTTTATGGGCTACGACAGAGATTCAGCCATTGCCGATATGACTACGGCAGATTCAGAGGGAAATGTAACCTTCACCGGTTCCTAGAAATTCGTTGAGAAGAGTAACACTCCGTCCGCGCCAGACAATAGCGATCAGGGCGGAGCAAATGGCGACGATAAGTCGCAGGTTAACTCTAACGACAAATCGGAAACCGCACAGAAAGCAGATTCGCCTTCCCCCAATACGGCAGACGGCACAAGTGCCGGTTTTTGCTACACGTTGCTTATAGCCGCCATAGTGGCGCTGGGAAGTGCTGCGTATGCAAATAGCAGGATAAGACGTAGGCGAAACTATTAAATCCGATCCATATCCGCAGAGTGGTAGAAGCTCCGAATCGATTTCGGAGCAAATACATTACCCAATCAGGGAAAAATGTTCCCAACTGGATATAATTAACAGATGTGAAATATGCGTCGTGTTATGTGCGGCGCATTCCAATCGAATTTAAAGGAGCTCTGCATGGATCCCAATAAGCGCCCTGACGACATGGTTCGTATCACCACCCCCAAACTCGCCCAGGCATTCATCGATGAGCAGATTGCTGCAATTCGCGAGCAGATTGGCAGCAAAAAGGTCCTGCTGGCCCTTTCCGGCGGTGTTGACAGCTCCGTTGTTGCTGCACTGCTGATCAAGGCTATTGGCAAGCAGCTTATCTGCGTACACGTAAACCATGGCCTTATGCGCAAAGGCGAAAGCGAGCAGGTTGTTGACGTATTCAAGAACCAGATGGACGCAAACCTGGTGTACGTAGACGCAACCGACCGCTTCCTGAACAAGCTGGTTGACGTAGAAGAGCCCGAAACCAAGCGCAAGATCATCGGCGCTGAGTTCATCCGCGTATTCGAAGAGGAAGCTCGCAAGGTTGGCAACGAGGTAAGCTTCTTGGCTCAGGGCACCATCTACCCCGACATCCTTGAGTCGCAGGACGGCGTGAAGGCCCACCACAACGTAGGTGGCCTGCCCGACGACCTGCAGTTCGAGCTGTGCGAGCCCGTTAAGCTGCTGTACAAAGACGAGGTGCGCGTAGTGGGCCGCGAACTGGGCCTGCCCGAAAACATGGTTGAGCGCCAGCCCTTCCCCGGCCCCGGCCTGGGCGTTCGCTGCCTTGGCGCCATCA
>ERZ1035006.2564-NODE-2564-length-10181-cov-7.927810_pt1 | contig 10181 bp, 11 predicted proteins | sample MGYA00520694_ERZ1035006 | MGnify/ENA primary metagenome ERZ1035006 (study PRJEB33766, sample SAMN09781746) | gut metagenome | biome: gut microbiome | host: Homo sapiens | place: Madagascar | study: EMG produced TPA metagenomics assembly of the PRJNA485056 data...
GGATGTGTGTTTACATACATAAAAAACCGGGCGGAATGGGGAACCGCCCGGTTTTGCATTTACCAATATTTCTCAATAAGTTCTATCAATATTGTTTTACATAATTTGTTTTATAACCCCTTCAAATACTCCACAAACATATTTTTATTTTCTATTACCGATGTCGTAGGTCTTCCCAAATCATCTCTGGATCCTATTGCACATTTTGCCTCAATCAAGCATAATCCTACATTTTTCTTGGCTGCCACAAGCGCGCATTCCAGATCTCGAATATTATCTACACTTACCGCATAGGAATATCCACATGCAATTGCCATTGAAACAATATCAAGACTTTCAGCAACTGTCGGCATTCCGCCTACTGTCTCATGCGCTCCATTATTAATAACTACATGCACCAAATTCCCCGGTGCTGTTGCACCAATTACCGCCAATGCCCCCATGTGCATCAATACCGCACCATCTCCATCAATACACCAGACTTTCGTATTTGGCTTATTGATTGCAACGCCTAACGCAATAGAAGAACTATGTCCCATAGAACCAACTGTCAAAAAATCATACTGATGCCCTTGTCCAAGTTTTTCACGAATTTCAAATAATTCTCTACTTGCTTTTCCGGTTGTCGATATAATTGGATCATCCCCGGATACCTGTACAATATGCTCAATTATTTCCTCTCGTTTCATACAGTAAGCATTTTCATACTTCACTTTCGTATCGTAAGACAACGCACCTTTTCTTACCACAAATGCCACATTTCTCCCAAGCTCAAGCAAGCCATGATACTGTGTCATGATATCTGTCAATTCATCCTCTGTTGTTTCCTTCGTTAGAACAAACGCCTGAATTTCCATATCTTCCAAAAGTTTAATTGTTACTTCTCCTTGGAAGATATGCTGTGGTTCATCCGGAACACCCGGTTCCCCGCGCCACCCAATAATAAAAATCATCGGAATGGCATATACTTTTCCACTCAACAAGGAGGCAACCGGATTAATTATATTTCCTTCGCCGCTGTTCTGCATATACACAACTGGTATTTTCCCAGTTGCAAGATGATACCCTGCCGCAATAGCAACACAATTCCCTTCATTTGCGGCAATTATATGATGTTCTTTATTAATTCCATACTTCATCATCAAATAATTACATAATGGCTTTAATTGCGAATCCGGCACACCCGTATAAAAATCAGAACCTACTATTTCAACGAATTTCTCGACCTTCAAGCTTATACTTCCTCCTACAACTCATCAATTAAAGTGATTATTTGATTAATCGGCATCAGTCTATCATCAACTTCTTTTGCCCTATGATATCGCAAAATATCCTCTGCGGTTTTCTTCATCGCCGGAAAAGCACTTCTTGTCAGCTGATTTGCATATATCACAATGTTTACTCCATGTTCCGCAAGTTCCTCTTCCGTAATTGTATTATAGCTTGATGGAACAACTACCAAAGGCGTTTCTTTATCTAACATTCTAAATTTGTCACAAAATTCCAGTACTTCCGTCGGTTCCTTTTTACGACTATGGATCATAATTCCATCCGCACCTGCTTTGCAAAATGCTTCAGCTCTTTTTAATGCATCATCCATCCCTTTTTCTAAAATCAAACTCTCTATTCGTGCAATAATCATGAAATCTTCTGTCAACTGCGATTTTTTTCCGGCCGCTATTTTTGCAAAGAAGTTTTCAATACTATCCTGCGTCTGCACGACTTCATTTCCAAATAATGAATTCTTCTTAAGTCCGGTTTTATCTTCGATAATTATTGCCGATACGCCCATTCTTTCAAGCGTACACACCGTATAGACAATCGGAAATGGTGGTGTCAGGCTATATAATTCTGTTCTCTGCGATGTCTTTAACTGAACACGCTCCTGTAAATCAACATCTTTTCCACTTAATTCATTATGTATCTACCCCTCCCATACATATTTAATTAATTTTATAATTCTCCACAACTTTTCTTACCGCATGAATTACATCACTTACATCCTGATCCGTCATTCTCGGATAAAGCGGTATACTCATAATTCCTTTATACACTTCCTCTGCTACCGGGCAGAGTCCCTTTTTATATCCAAGCTTTTGGTAATACGGGAACCAGTATACCGGCACATAATGAATCTGACACTGTACATTTTCTGCACTCATCGCATCAAAAAACTCTCGTCTGGTGCAGGATAACTTTTCCAGATCTAACCGGATAATATAAAGATGTCTGCATGTATCTGACTCTGCGATTTCCTTTTGTACGATAATTTCCGGTATCTGCGCAAATGCCTCGTCATACATTTTTACAATCTGTTTTCTTCTCGCTTTGAACTGATCCAGTTTCTTCATCTGACTGACGATCAAAGCCGCCTGAATATCTGTGATTCGATAATTATAGCCAAGCATAATCTGTTCATAATACCACGGACCTTCATGGACCGGTTCCTCCATAAGCACCGTATCATGCGTGATTCCATGCGTATGAACAAGCTGGATTTTCTGATATAACTCATCACTGTTCGTCAGCACAGCGCCCCCTTCACCACCGGTAATCGTCTTAACCGGATGGAAGCTAAACGTTGTGATATCCGCCAGATTTCCAACTTGAACACCATTGTATGTTGTTGCGATGGCATGTGCCGCATCCTCGATAAATATCAGATGATATCGGTCACAGATTTCCCGAATTTCCCTATGTTTTACCGCCTGTCCAGTAAAGTCCACAGCAACAACAGCCTTTGTTTTATCCGTGATCTTGTCCTCTATGCTTTTCGGATTGATATTATATGTATCCTCTTCAACATCGGCAAACACAGGTTTCGCACCACAATACAAAGCACAGTTCGCACTTGCTGCAAACGTGAGTGGTGTTGTAATCACTTCATCTCCTGCACCAATTCCTGCAGCCATACATGCACAATGAAGTGCAGCCGTTCCGTTACTGACTGCAACCGCATGCCGAGCCCCGGTATATTGCTCCAGAGAACGTTCCAGTTCCTGTGTCTTCGGCCCACATGTCACATAATCGCTGCGCAAAACCTCATCTGCAGCGTAAATATCATTCTCATCAATCCACTGTTTTCCATAGTATATCTTTGTCTCGCGCACCGGTATTCCACCATTGATTGCTAATTTCTCCATGAAAGACACCTCTATTCTATCGCCATCTTTTGTTCTACAATATATAACATATCCGAAAGCCGGTTTTTGTAATCAAATTGCTGCATCGTTTGTCGCGCATGCCCTGCTATCTGTCTTCTCTCATCTTCATGTTCCAGATAATATGCTATTTTGGACAAAGCCTCTTCTTTTGACGTATAGTACACAAAATCGACGCCCGGTTCCAGCAATTCAAATAAATCCTGCTGGTAATTGGTAAGCAGAAAGCCGCCGTTTCCAAGAATATCCATAACGCGAAGCGGTACACCCGTGTAAATCGAAGGAAGTGTGAGGTTAAAGTTAATCCTACTTGTCTTAAAGACTTTGTTCATACCAAGCTCATAATCAATCGGTCCCATATTATGAACAGTCGGAATCATAGATGTATCACCGGCAGTATATAATTTCATATCAAATTGCCGCGAAATAGCATCAATATATTCCACACGCTGCATATTTGCGACCTTACGTGCCAGGAAATAATTCGCATATACATATTTGCGTGTCGCAAAGCTTCCTTCATGTACATTATATGGCATCGCCTGATACATAGCCGAAAGAATCTTTGGATTCGAAATGGCATCTTCCAGCACAAACCCTCCAAACAAATTTTTCTGCACCTGCATCACGCCTTGCAAATATCCTCTTGTATAATCATCCAACTTCGGCTCCATACGATCGTACAGATTATGTGACTCATCATATAACGAGCCGACAAAGCTTACATCACACGCATATTTTTTCTGTTCTTCTTCCGATACGTTTATACTATCCAGCCGCTTACTATTTACCGCAAGCGGCATATAGTAAACTGTGTCAATTCCCTTGTTCCAGAGAGCTTCACATTCATCTTTCTCAAACGTAAATGCATAATTACAGCTATTTGTTATCGTACGATCATAGAGACTGACCAGCGGACTGTCATAGGACCATGATATATACGGAACATGCAGCACCTCACATACTTCCGACACCACAGGGTAATAATTGGATGTAAATGCTAAATCTATTTTCTGTTCTCGAAGGTAGCTTTCCAACCGTGATCGAATAACTGCATTATCCTCTCCGCAATCCACAGGGATTGTGCAACATGCCACCTCATGCCCGAGTTGGCGAAAGGCAGATATTATGTCTTCTTTTCCATACATATTGTAATCAATATAGGTGATTTTCAAGGATTATCGCCCTCCATCCATAACGTCCTATTGTTTTTAATGTACTATCTTCAAACAGAAAACATTGCAGACATGCAATCACGCTTTCCGTCGTTCCGCATCAGAATATCCCAGATCATTCCCAAACGCTTTTCGAATTGCATCCCCATCCAGTAACACCACGTTATCCATGTTCCCCTTTAACTGTCTGTACAACGCTGTACCAATGGTTGTTTTTCCTGCCCCCCGAAAGCCCTGTTATCCAATACACTCTTCCCTTATCCATAGCCCCGCTCCTTTATAAATCAATAAAAATATTTTATCATACCGGGCACCCAAATACAATCATATCGCATTGCAATCCCCCATCCTTCATGATAGAATTATTTTAATTAATCAAGAAGGAGAACACCATAGCAGCTAAGAAAGATATTGAAACATTATTAAATAATGGTCAACTAAACGAAGGCAGAAAGCTTCTGGACGACTATGCGGCTTTGTACCCATCCGACATGGATACACTCTGTATGTATTGCATGTATTATATTATGACCGATGATTACGAAACTGCATTAAAATACGCGCTTAAAACCATACGGGAATATCCAACTAACGGAGATACTTATTATAATCTCGGATATGTTTATTCACTGCTTGGTAAAACAATAGAGTCCGCAAAAAATTATGTGATATGCAGTCACATCTACGAATACAACAAAGACCCAAAATTTGAAGAACTTGGGATGCAGGACTTGTTAACTCATTCTGCCAATGAAGTGTCTATTCTTGAGGAATCATTATTAAAAAATCCATCTATATCCATCCTGCCGCTTTTAAAGCAAATTCAGGAATATTATAACGGAGTCGATTATGTATATGGCTTTAATTGTAATATTTTCCGTGCATCTGATTCTATCGCCGGGGATTATTACTATTTCCCAAAAGATGAACGATATATCAGTTACTATAATGTTTCAGAATTGACAAACGCTCCACAATGTGGAAATGTTTTCCAATCAAAATTCAATCTTCTGCATGCAGATTTAAAAAAGAATATCACATATCCACAGCTGATACATCTGCTTTGTTACCGATTGCCACTGTTACTCCTTGTACGCAGCTTCAAATCACAGAAAATGGTGTTGATTATACTATTATTCCAAAATACGAAAAGCAGTTTAATTATTATAACATGAAAGGCGATATATCTGTCAGCGCATCCGAGAACTGTTATTTTGGCAAGCCCGTTCTCCTCAAGCAACACCCAGGAAGCAAAAAGCTTGTATTAAATATCTTTGTTGACGGACTTCCTTTTTCAGTTTTAAAGGATATGGAAACATTTAAGAATTATATGCCTTATACATTTGCTTTCTTTTCAAAAGGAACTATTTGTACAAATGCGTTTTCAAATAGCGAATGGACATATCCAAGCGTTGGCAGTATCGCCAGCGGTTTAGACAGCACCGAACATATGATGTTAAACCCAAATATTACCGCTGCTATTCCTTCCGACATTACAACTCTGGCAGAATACTTCCACGAACAGGGTTATTATACACAAATGATTGGAGGTAACTGGCGTATCGTACCGCCTTACGGTCATTCCCGCGGCTACGACCAATATATCTATCAACACGGATATACAGGTTTAACTGTGAAAAATATTGTGACGGATACAATTAATCAATTACAAACATTCCAGGATACAAACCAATTCATGTGGATTACTCTCATGGACTTACATCAAGTTGCGGACGATTTAAACCTGCCTGTCTATGTCCAAAAAAATTTATCTTTGGAGCAACGGCAATACATGGAAAAAGGGAAAAACTCCGTAAAACAATCCTATAATGCATACAAACAAGAAAAAATGCTTTACCAAATGAAATATATTGATTATCAGTTGCACATCTTATATTCCTACATTGAAGAACATTATAATGACAATGATATAATTATAAGCCTTTTTTCAGACCACGGGCAGAGCTATTTGGCAAACAATCCTTCTTCCCCTTTGAATAATCACCGTACAAATATGTCTATGATGTTCCGTGGTTCGGAATTCCCAACGGGGATCTGTGACGAACTGATATCCGGTACCGATTATTTACCGATTATGTGCCATTCAGCCAATATACCGTTAAAAGAATATGAGACTATCTCCGGGAAATTACCATTATTCTTCGGTGGACAAAAAGAAAAAGAATATACAATTACGGAAATCATCTATCCCGGTGATCCTTATCGTGCGTGCATACGAAAAAAGGAATTACCTTTTATTTTGAAAACACTTACCTACATAACCGGATTGCCGTTTTGTATTGGCAGACGATTACAAAATATGGTTAGAATCAGATACCGGGGAACGAATAGAAGATCCCGCACAGCAATCATATTTTACTGATATTATCCTCTCACACATTGCGAAATTAAGGATATATGAATAACAAAAATATGTGCATAATTTATTCAGACTATGCACATATTTATTATTTCTACAATCCTTTTTGCGCCACCTGTATCAACCGACTGTCGCATCAGATTTTTCATATCTTGTTGTTTTTCTTTATCGGTCAATAGTCGAGCTAAATTTTGTCCCAATATTTCTAATGAAGGCTCTTTCTCCGCGATAAAATTTCCACAGTATAACATCATATCATTTTTTGAAAACCATTCTGCATCATAAAACTGATCTTCTGAAACCACAAAAAACAAAGTTGGAAGTAACATGGCACAGCATTCATAAAGTACAGTACTCGCCGCTGAAATACATAAATCACATTGCTTCATCAATTCAGCCATATTTGAGACATTTTCCCTTACCAATACATTTTGATGTTGAGCAGCCGTCATCAGAATTTCATTTTTTTTCGGATAATAGCTTCCAATTACAACGTTCCAATTACATGTGGAAAATAGTTCTTCCTCATTATGTTGCATCCATCGCAGCACACTCAATATCATATTTTGACGATCACCGCCACCACATAATAAGAGCACCTCTGTTCTGTCATCGTTACGTACGTACTCTTGCTTCTTAATTTCCTGGAATTGTGTACGCAAAGGAACATATTTTTCTCCCAATAACAATTTGCATTCTGATTTACCATATCTTCCTTTGTAATCAAACTGGCGAAAGAATACATTATAATTAATAATAATATCTGCATCCTTTTTCTCAGTGAATAAATCATCAAATACAACAAGTTTGAAAATAGTTCTAAACTTATTCAAGTAATCATTTTTTATATAATATGAATCGACAAGAAGAACATCTTGTTTTTTTGCATATTTACAAAGTACCGAATATTCTTTTTTAATATCTGGGGTATCCCATGCATCATGCATGTTTATAGTCTTATATCCATTTTCTTCTATAAGTGGCAATGATTCATAATCGGATACAACAAAACACACATCTATATTCTGTTTCATCAATTCATCTGCAATTGTTAGACACCGCATCACATGGCCAGTTGCAATGTGACGATTTGCGTCTGTACGAATATAGACCATCTTATCCCTCTCTATGTAATATATGATATTTTACCTCTGCCATCTTCCAGTCGTCCATAGTGTCAATATCCTGAACACTGGTTTCCGGAAGAATAATTGGTTTAAAATCATCTTCAATTATACCATTATGTGCAAATAATTTTTCTACATTGTAAATGTAGAATTGTCCCGCATCATGATATTGTTTTTCCAGATCCTGGGATCGCGTCTGCACATATTCCGGATATTTAAACTTTGCATATCCTTCCTCATCGATAACAAAACATCGTTGTGGCGGATAAGAAAACTGAACAACCGGTATTACGACTGCCGGTTGTTTCTTGTCCATAATCTCTGTCGCTTCCTTCAAAATTGCACTTGTAATGAACGGGGTCGTAGGATACAAGCAACATACATATGCATATTCTTTTCCAAATTCTTTGTACTGATTTACAACTTCCATGATTACATCTTCGGTTGTCGCATAATCATCCGAATTTTTTGCACTGCGCAGAAACGGCACCGTCGCGCCAAATTCTTTTGCAACTTTTGCAATCTCTTCGCTATCCGTTGACACCATAACCTCATCAAAAATATTCGCTTCTATGGCTGCCTGAATCGCATATGCAATTATAGGTTTCCCACAAAACTCTTTAATATTTTTTTTTGGTATTCGTTTGCTACCGCCACGAGCCGTTATGATTGCTATCGTTTTTTCCATAAAATCACCTACCTAAAGGTTCTTATTTAGTTCACTAAATTGATAATTCAAATCATTCGTCAAAATTTCTTTTGTCTTTTCCGTTCCACAATTCATAAGCATATCCAGAATTGTTAATCCATCTTCAAAACCTGAAAACTGTTGTTTATATGATTCGCCAACATAATTGATATACCTATGATTTAATCCTTGGTTCGTAAAACATGAAATATCTACATATGCAGAACTTCCGAGATTTGACAGATACGTATCACAATCTGTTTTTTTGCACATATCGACCAACATATCTGTTTTTTTTCCTTCAAACGCATAATCTCTATCATATAAAATTTTTGTCTGCACATCCAAAAGCTGAAATAGATACTCCATAATATATATATCAATATCCATCAATCGATCCCAATTTTTAGAATATAAATCTTCCAGAAAATCTTTATACTCGTTCCAATACGGTGCTTTTTTATACAACAAAGAAATTGTCTTGAGATTTTTTTCCTTCCAATCTTCATTGTTATTTATCATAACATCACAAATATTTTGTTCCATTTTTCCTTTTGTAATCGTAGGAATCTGAATATACGTCCATCCTTCTTTCGTGCGAACACGATTTCGCTTCTGCCAACTCTTTTTCTCAAATTGTACTTTAGTTACAAACATAAATTTATCAGACTTCATTATTTTACCGATCAAACCCGGATACGGCCAATAATTCGGTTGGTGTCCAGAAAGTACCATCTTTCTATCACTCCTTTACTTCTCTGCAGTCAATACATAATTGCAATCGCAAAACTCCTGATTATTATGCGTTTCCTTAATATAATCTATCTCTATATGTTCAAATCCCCCGAACAGTTTTTGTAATTCCTGCTCGTCAAAGAAATGCATCAACATTCCATTCTCGCTATGTGCACATTTATTATTATCTTCTTCATGTACAACAATTGTATGTAATTCTTCTGGCAATGCACATTCCGCTTTAAAACGATAATCCTCTATTGATCGCACAACCAGAAATAATTTTCCACCTTTTTTCAATACGCGGTACATTTCGTTCGTTGCCTTTTGAATTGACTTCCAATCCAAATAGTACAAACTTCCGTAGCAAACAATTCCATCAAAAAAATCATCCTCATATGGCAAAGCTGTCAATGTACCAACCTGCATATTTGATGCGTATTGCTCCATTCCCTGCGCAACTAGCATTTCTTTCGTATATCGAATTCCTTCATCCGAAAAATCAAGTCCATATGGAACAATATTTTCTTTTCCCATGAAAAAGACATGCCTACCAGCTCCACACCCCAAATCTAAAACTTTGGTCTTTCCGTCACGTACAAAATTACGGAATACAAACTGCACAACTGTCTCAGATGGATACTTTGGTCTATATCTATTATTTTGATGTAACGAAATCCATTGTTTTCTGCTATCTTGCATGATCTTCCTCCATAATTCTGTTTAACTGACAAATTTCCTTTTGAATTTGTGTCTCCGTATGCGTTGAATCCACCCACAGATTGATGACACTTTTTTCCAATTTATCTGCATTTGGTTTGTGCTCATTTTTATAAATTCCTGCAAGGGATAAATACCAACTACTAATATCAATATCCTTTTTTCTGGCTTGTTCAAGTAAATATTCCTGATTTC
>ERZ1035006.2567-NODE-2567-length-10160-cov-26.911034_pt1 | contig 10160 bp, 8 predicted proteins | sample MGYA00520694_ERZ1035006 | MGnify/ENA primary metagenome ERZ1035006 (study PRJEB33766, sample SAMN09781746) | gut metagenome | biome: gut microbiome | host: Homo sapiens | place: Madagascar | study: EMG produced TPA metagenomics assembly of the PRJNA485056 data...
AACAGTAAGTCAAACACACAAACTATGGAGTCTTTAGTCGGTTTAATAAAATTTTTGATAGAAAATAAATCATTCAATGTCATTTAGAATTTACAATTAGGCCACGTTATAGTATAGTATATGCTGAATGCGTGGCTTCTTTAGTTACGAAAGAAGCGCGGTATGTTCACACAACAGCTGAACAAAAAACAAAGGAGATAACATAAAATGAAACTAGGAATCGTCGGACTTCCGAATGTCGGAAAGTCCACATTATTTAATTCTTTGACAAAGGCGGGCGCGGAAAGCGCGAACTATCCGTTCTGTACGATTGATCCGAATGTCGGTGTCGTACCGGTACCGGACAAGCGTCTTGACAAGCTGACTGAGATGTATCATTCAGCGAAGACAACACCGGCCGTGATTGAGTTCGTTGATATTGCAGGACTTGTAAAGGGTGCATCTAAGGGAGAGGGACTTGGAAACCAGTTCTTATCTAACATTCGTGAGACAGATGCGATTGTGCATGTTGTACGTTGCTTTGAAGATCCGAATGTCATTCATGTTGATGGTTCGGTTGATCCGATCCGTGATATCGAGACAATCAATTATGAGTTGATTTTCGCAGATATCGAGGTACTTGACCGTCGAATCGCGAAGGGACAGCGTGGTGCAGCCAATAACAAGGAACTTGCAAAGGAAGTTGATCTGCAGAAGCGGATCAAGGAGCATCTGGAATCAGGCAAGCTTGCAATCTCCTTTGAGACAGACGATGAGGATGAGATCAAGTGGATGAAGGAATACAACCTGCTGACAGGAAAGCCGGTGATCTATGCGGCAAACGTATCGGAGGATGATCTGGCAGACGACGGAGCGGGTAATCCATATGTGCAGAAGGTGCGTGAATATGCGAAGGAATTTGGCAGTGAAGTATTTGCTGTTTGCGCACAGATCGAGCAGGAAATCTCGGAGTTAGATGATGATGAGAAGCAGATGTTCTTAGAGGAACTTGGTGTATCGGAGTCCGGCCTGGATAAGCTCATCAAGGCAAGCTATTCTCTGCTTGGACTGATCAGTTACCTGACAAGCGGTCCGGATGAGACACGTGCATGGACAATCACAAAGGGCACAAAGGCCCCTCAGGCAGCTGGCAAGATCCATACGGACTTCGAACGTGGATTCATCAAGGCTGAGGTTGTTGCTTATGATGATCTGATGGAGAGTGGCACAATGCTTGCAGCGAAGGAAAAAGGCCTTGTACGTCAGGAAGGAAAGGAATATGTCGTACAGGATGGTGATGTGATCTTATTCAAGTTTAATGTATAGAAACTATCGTTTCTAAAAAATTTATCAATAAATTCTATAGACGAAAATAAAAAGGAAAAACTATGTATGATATTAGGTTCCCAAATCTTGGGATTGTACTAAAAAATCTCAAAGACGGATTTACGATCTTTGGATTTGAAATCAAATTTTATGGTGTGATTATAGCCCTTGGATTTGTGCTGGCGTTCCTTGTGATCGGCAAGGAAGCAAAAGGGACCGGACAGAGCGAAGACACATATCTGGACTTTATGCTCTGGCTGATCATCCCGGCAATCTTAGGTGCGCGGCTCTACTATATTATATTTAGCTGGGATTCGTATTTCCAGAAGGGCAAAGGCTTCGGTAAAACGCTGTTTGATCTGATCGATATTCGGAGTGGCGGACTTGCAATCTACGGAGGTGTGATTGCGGGTGTGATTGTTGCAATTGTATTTGCGAAGAAACGGAATATGAAGTTTTCTGTACTTGCGGATACCGTTACGATGGGACTTCTGATTGGACAGATCATGGGACGCTGGGGTAATTTCTTCAATCGGGAAGCGTTTGGTGATTACACGAATTCACTTTTTGCGATGGCAATTCCAACCGATTACTACGTTGGAAAAGGCACATTGACCGGTATGGTGAATTCCGGCATCATCACATCGGAGATGGCAAATCATATGCAGGTCTACGATGGCATGCAGTGGATTACCGTGCATCCGACGTTTCTGTATGAATCAGTTTGGAATCTGATTCTGCTGATTGTCATCATCATTTACCGGAAACACAAGAAGTTTGATGGAGAAATCTTCCTCATGTATCTGTGGGGGTATGGACTTGGACGTGTATGGATTGAGGGACTTCGTTCGGATTCCCTGATGCTTCCGTTTATAAACATGAAAGTGTCCCAGCTGCTTGCAGCTATCTGTGTGCTTGTCTGCTCGGTAATCATCGTGAAAAAACGTCTCGAAGTAGTGAAAGCACCGGTTAAAACACCGGATTCCGAAGAAAAAGATAAACAATAACAAATGTGAAAATTGTAAGAATTAGACAAGGGAAATGCAAATTGGTATTGCATTTCCCTTTTTTTTGCTGTACAATGAAACCCAAGTGGAAGCTGAGTGGCAGTGAAATGGATGTCAAGTGGTGCTCGGTGGATGTTGTTCCCAGGAAGGGAAGAACGTTGCATGCAATACGAAAGGTGAAGTTATATGTCAATGGGTATGATAGGAGAATCGAATCATGGCCTCGATGCAAAGGGCAGATTGATTATTCCCATAAGATTCCGTCAGGAACTTGGGGATAAATTCGTGCTGTGCAACGGTATGGATCATAACATTGACGTATATCCGGAAGCAGAGTGGACAAAATTCGCAGAGAAGCTTGCTGCACTGCCAAAGAGTAATTTCCAGGCAAGACGTCTTCGTGATTTTTACGAAGGATCTGCGGTTGTTTGTGAGATGGATAGTCAGTATCGTATTGTGATTCCACAAAAATTACGTGAATACGCAGGCATTGATCGGGAAGTTGTCATGATTGGCCATACGGACACTGTGGCAATCTGGGATAAGGCAGCCTGGGATAAGATCAACAGCCCAGAAGAAATTGATCTGAAAGAAATCGCCGAGATTGGTGAATTGTTCAACATCTAAGGGAGGATACGATGGAATTTAAACATAAATCGGTACTTTTAGATGAGACAATTGACAGTCTGAATATAAAACCGGATGGTATCTATGTGGATGGAACCCTCGGTGGGGGTGGACATTCTCTGGAGATTTGCAAGCGGCTGTCAGACAAAGGCAGACTGATCGGGATAGATCAGGATCTGGATGCGATTGCTGCTGCGACTGAACGGTTGAAGGATTACAAGGATCGGGTTACGATCGTTCATTCCAATTATCAGGATATCGATGCAGTATTAAAGAACTGTTCCGTGAGCGGTGTTGACGGAATTGTTCTGGATCTCGGTGTTTCGTCCTATCAGCTTGATAATGCGGAGCGTGGTTTTACATATCGGGAAGATACACCACTCGATATGCGGATGAACCAGGAAAGCACGATGACTGCGAAGGATATTGTGAATGAGTATTCCGAGATGGAACTCTATCATGTAATCCGCGATTATGGAGAAGATAACTTCGCAAAGAATATTGCGAAGCATATCGTAAAAGCAAGACAGGAACAGGTGATTGAAACAACCGGACAGCTCAATGAGATTATCAAAGCTGCAATTCCGGCAAAGGTACGACAGGGGCAGGGACACCCATCGAAGAAAACATTTCAGGCAATTCGGATTGAACTGAATCACGAACTGGATGTGCTGGAGAATTCACTGGATACTATGATTTCGTGGTTAAATCCGGGTGGAAGACTCAGCGTGATTACGTTTCATTCCCTTGAGGACAGAATAGTAAAGACAATATTTAAAAGAAATATGAATCCTTGTACATGTCCGCCGGAATTCCCGGTTTGTGTATGTGGCAAGAAACCGACGGGAAAGGTGATTACCCGTAAACCGATTGTTCCGAGTGAACAGGAACTCATGGAGAACAGTCGGGCAAAAAGTTCCAAACTGCGTGTGTTTGAAAAGGAGAGATAGATATGGCACAGCAAAAAAGAAGACAAGTTTATTATACAGATGGTACAGCGGCAAGGCAGATGTATACTTCACCGGCACGTCGTGTGTATGAGCCGGAAAGACCGGCGCCAAGCCGTAGAGTTTCTCCGCAGCAGCGTCCACAGGAACGTCAGAAGGTAAAGCGTAGAGTCACTGCACAGACAAAGAAAACATTGGCTTTCTCAGCGGGATATATGATGTTTATGGTATGTATGGTAGGTCTGGTTGTAGGGTCTTGTGTACTTATGCTTTATATGAATACAAAGATCAGTACACAGCAGAATAATATCAGTGCATTGGAGTCAGAACTGGAGAAAATTCAGGATGATAACGCAGCACATAAACTTCGTTTGAATAATATGTATACATTGGATGATATATATAATGTAGCAACCAATGAGCTTGGCATGGTCTATGCAAAGAAGGGACAGATTATCTATTATGACAGTGCCGATGAAGATTATGTAAAACAATATCAGAATGTTCCAGGTTCGAATTAGGATGTATATCAAAGGTCGGGCAGTTTCACTGCTCGATTTTTGCGGTTGAGGTATAGATATGACAAAAAGACCACAGAATAGAAAATCAAATAGAGCAAGAAAGAAAAGAAAAGTATTTACAAACCGGATGCGTGGAAGGCTGAAATTTGTATTTTGCTGTGTTATGATCGGATTTTGCATATTGGGTGGAAAAATCATATGGATCAATGCCAATAAAGGAAGTAAATACAAACAGCAAGTTCTCACACAACAGGGGTATACCAGTAAAGTAATTCCGTACAAGCGTGGAGACATCGTGGATGCAAATGGAACCGTGCTTGCGACAGATAAAAAAGTATATGACCTAATTCTGGAACCAAAGAATATTGTGGAATTTGATGATAAAAAAGCAGCGACAGTTTCTGCACTCAAAGAGTTTTTTGGATTTACGGATGAAGAAATTGCAGGATTTCTTGCAAATGAGAATTCATACTATGAAGTTGCCAAAAAAGGTGTCGAATACGAAGAGGTTCAGAAGTTTAAAGAATACTGTGCAACAGATGCTGGGAAGAATGTAAGAGGAATCTACTACGAAGAGCGGTATGTACGTGTATATCCAAACAATGAGCTGGCGTGTCATCTGCTTGGCTTCACAGTCAGTGGTAATGTCGGTATGTACGGCGTAGAAGAAAATTATAACAGTGAGTTAAATGGCATTAACGGACGGGAATACTCTTATCTGAACGAAGATTATGGGGTAACCAATACGATTGAAGCACCGACAAATGGAAATACACTGGTAACAAGCATTGATGCCAATATTCAGAAAATAGTCGAAGAGAAAGTAAAGGCGAAACTTGAAGAAGAAGATGCCAAGAATATATCGGTGCTGGTAATGAATCCGAAAAACTGTCAGATTATGGCACTGTACAACTCTCATACATTTGACCCAAATGAGGCGTATGATTTGGACGCAACACAGTACCAGTTTGATACAGAAGAGGAACTGGAGGAATCCGGGTATTCCAGTTTTGAAGATTTTAAAGAAAATGGTACGGATGAAGAGCATGTTAATGCATTGTATAAAGTATGGAGAAACTTCCCGGTTTCGGATGTATTTGAACCGGGTTCGACGTATAAGACATTTACGATCGCAGGAGCCTTGGAAGAAGGCACAATCAGTGCATCAGATGAATTCTTCTGTGATGGTGGTGAGCAGGTAGAAGATTATTATATCAAATGTCATTCCTATAATTCCGGAGGACATGGTATGGTAGATTTGTCAGGCGCGCTTGAGAAGTCCTGTAATGATGCTTTGATGCAGATTGCAGATAAAGAAGGCGTTGCCTTGTTTGATAAATATCAGGTGTTGTTTGGATTCGGTCAGTCAACCAATGTGGATCTTCCGGGCGAGCCGGGTGATGCTTCCCTGAGTACATTGGTATATCACGCAGATAATATGCATGCGGTTGAACTTGCTACTTCATCGTTTGGACAGGGTGTGACAACATCCATGATGCAGATTGCAACGGCATTTTGTTCTGCTATCAATGGTGGATATTATTATGAGCCTAGTGTGGTACAGCGGATTGAAGATGAGAATGGAAATATCGTACGGAATCTGAACCCGGTATTGGTACGCCGGACGATCTCCGAAGACGTATCGGCGCAGATGCGTCAGTTCCTGAAAAGTGTAGTAACAGAAGGTACAGGACAGAAAGCAGCAGTAGAAGGCTACGAAGTCGGAGGTAAGACAGGTACAGCCGAGAAGCTTCCGCGAGGAAACGGAAAATATATCCTTTCCTTTATCGGATTTGCACCGGTTGATGATCCGCAGGTTGTTATCTATGTGGTTGCAGATGAGCCGGAATTACAGTCTGGCAGTGGCGAGGCAGCACATTTGTTCTCGGATATTGCAGCAGCAATTTTTCCGTATTTGAATATTTACAAGACGGATGAAACATACAATATTGATGAGGCGACAGCAGAGGATGAGCCTGCAACCCCAATCTATGAGGGCAATGCACCGGCAAATGATGTAGCAGGCGGAAATGATAATCCATATGTAGAAGAGTCTCAGGGAGAAGCAACAACGGAAACAACAACGGAAGCAACGACTGAGGATTCCACGGAATCATCAGAGACAACAACAGAAGCACCTGCGCAATGAGCAGGCATTGTTTGAGACAGAAAAAAGACATAGATTCCGGTGTCCATGAATACATTTTTATAAAATGAAAATTGGGCAAAGACACGTATGCAGCTTATTTTTACAAGTTCCCATCGCAAACGATTATTGGTCGTAGTGATTGCATTTTTTACATTATTGACTATAATAACGGTGAAGCTTGTCTGTATTATGACCGTGCAGGCGGAGGATTATGGATATCGGGCGCGGGCGGTGCAGGAGCGTGAGCGAAGCATCAAGGCAAAACGCGGGAATATCTATGATCGAAATGGTGTAATACTTGCCGGCAATCAGGCGGTGTGTTCCATATCGGTAATTTATAATCAGATCGAAGACCCTGAAACGGTGATACAGGTCTTAAGCGAAAAGCTGAATCTGCCGGAAGAAGATGTTCGAAAACGTGTGGAGAAACGATCCGTGCGTGAAAAAATCAAAAGCAATGTGGACAAGGAACTGGCAGATGAAATCCGGGAGATGAATCTGGCAGGGGTGATGATAGATGAGGATTACAAACGGTATTATCCATATAGTACACTGGCTTCTCATGTGTTGGGATTTACCGGGAGCGACAATCAGGGAATTGTCGGATTGGAAGTATCCTATGATGACTTGCTGATGGGCGAAGCGGGCAGTATCAATACTGTAACGAATGCCCGGGGCATTGAAGTAGAAAATATGGCGGAGAGAAGAGTGGAAGGCACAGCCGGAGAAAATCTTGTCACGTCCATAGATATAAATATCCAGCAATATATCACGCAGAAAGCGATGGAAGTGCTGGAGAAAAAACAGGCAAAACGTGTGTGTATTATTGTGATGAATCCGCAAAACGGAGAGATCTATGCACTCGCAGATGTGCCGGAATATAATTTAAATGAGCCGTTTACTTTGAATTATGAAACGGACGAAGAGGTAACGCAGGATATGCGGAACCGTATGTGGAGAAACTATTGTATCAGCGATACGTATGAGCCGGGTTCGACTTTTAAGATTGTGACTGCGACAACAGCTTTTGAGCAGGGAGTACTGCAGGTCGATGATCAGTTTTACTGCCCGGGTTATCATATCGTGGAGGATCGAAGGATCAAGTGCCACAAAGTAGCCGGACATGGTGCAGAAACCTTCCGGGATGGAATCATGAATTCCTGCAATCCGGTCTTTATGCAGGTAGGAGAACGTATCGGTGTTGCTGGCTTTTATCAGGGATTACAGGCACTTGGATTGTTTGAAAAGACCGGAGTGGATCTGCCGGGAGAAGCAAATTCTATCTTTCATAAGAAGGAAAATGTTGGTCCGGTCGAGCTTGCAACAATGTCGTTTGGACAGTCGTTTCAGATTACACCATTGCAGTTGATGCGGGCAGCATCCGCAGTTGTAAATGGAGGAAATCTTGTCACACCACATTTTGGTATGTATACGACAGATGAAAATAATAACATAACCGAGGTCTTGAAATATGAGACGAAAACAGAAGCAGTCAGTGAGACAACGAGTGAAACAATGAAAGAACTGCTCGAAGCAGTTGTTGCCGAAGGTACCGGACACCGTGCTTATATCGCTGGGTATTCGATCGGAGGCAAGACAGCGACAAGTGAGAAATTGCCACGAAGTGAGAACCGATATATATCCTCCTTCCTTGGCTTTTCACCTGCTGACGATCCACAGGTTATGACTTTGATATTGATTGACGAACCGCAAGGCATCTACTATGGAGGAACAATTGCGGCACCGGTCGTAGGTGAAATATACGATAACATTTTGCCATATCTCGGTATTTACAAGGACGAGAACGCAGAGGAGACAACGCAGACAATCAGCATCGATGATGCTGTGTTTTAAATATTACAATACAAGCGATGGCTTGATAAAGGAGAGAAGTTATGAAGTACGACATAATTGTTCCAGCATTGATAGCGTTTGGTGTGAGTGTAATTTTAAGTCCGATCATTATTCCATTCTTGAAGAAATTAAAATTCGGACAGTTTGTGCGTGACGATGGACCGGAATCACATCTGAAAAAGTCGGGAACTCCAACCATGGGTGGTTTGATTATCCTGTTCAGTATTGTGATCACATCGCTCTTTTACATCAAGGATCATAAGGAGATTGTGCCGATCCTTTTTGCAACTCTGGGATTCGGATTGGTTGGTTTCCTGGATGATTTTATCAAAGTTGTTATGAAGCGGTCGCTTGGACTTCGTGCATGGCAGAAGATGCTTGGACAGTTTCTCGTAACTGGTGTTTTTGCATATTACATTCATGCATATACCGATCTTGGCACAACGATGATTATTCCGTTTACACATAAGGTCGTTGACCTTGGATGGATTTACTATCCATTGATGTTCTTCGTTATGCTTGGTACAGCGAACGGAGCGAACTTCACAGATGGTCTGGATGGTCTGGCATCATCTGTTACTGTATTGATTGCAACTTTTTTTGCGATTGCAGCTATCGCAGCAGGTTCCAGTGTAACACCGATTGCCTGTGCGGTTGTGGGCAGTCTGCTTGGATTTTTGGTATACAATGTCTACCCGGCGCGTGTGTTCATGGGAGATACCGGATCACTTGCGTTAGGCGGATTTGTCGCGTCGACAGCATATATGCTGCAGATGCCGCTCATTATATTGATTGTTGCGTTTATTTATCTGGCAGAAGTGCTTTCTGTTATCATTCAGGTTGTAAGCTTCAAGACAACCGGAAAGCGTGTATTTAAGATGGCACCGATCCATCATCATTTTGAACTTTGCGGATGGCCGGAGACAAAGGTTGTAGCAATCTTCTCGATTGTGACAACGATTTTATGTCTGATCGGTATTCTGGCAATTTAGGAATGTTAGACGTTAGATAGAGAAAAGAGGGAAAACAATGTTCGATAAGAAAGTATTAGTTGCAGGAGCAGGAAAAAGTGGAATCTGTGCAAGTGAGCAGCTTCTTCGAAATGGAGAGCAGGTTGTACTGTTTGATGAGAACCCGAAGGGAACACTCACAGAAACAGTAATCCTTGAAAAACTTGGGTTTGATAAGAAACCGGAGGCTTTGACAATCTGGCTTGGTGCATTGACTGACGAATTGCTTGCAGATATTTCCTGTATGGTTATAAGTCCGGGCATCCCGGTTGATGCACCATTTGCACTCAAAGTAAAAGAGGCAGGAATTCCGGTATGGAGTGAGATCGAGCTAGCATATACTTACGAGAAGGGTACAGTGGCAGCTATTACAGGTACAAACGGAAAGACAACAACGACAACACTCGTTGGCGAGATCATGAAAGCTTATAACGAGAAAACATTTGTCGTAGGAAATATCGGAATCCCATACACAAGTCTGTCTGACAAAAGCAGTGCGGATTCGGTTACGGTCGCCGAGATCAGCAGCTTCCAGTTAGAGACGATTCATACATTCCGCCCACATGTGAGCGCAATACTGAATATTACACCGGATCATTTGAACCGGCATTATACATTTGAAAATTATGCAAACTGTAAGCTCGATATCACGAAGAACCAGACAAAAGCGGATTACGCTGTGATGAATTACGATGATCCTGAGACGGTGAAGCGTATCGACAAAGTTCCGGCAACGGTAA
>ERZ1035006.2568-NODE-2568-length-10160-cov-7.446809_pt1 | contig 10160 bp, 8 predicted proteins | sample MGYA00520694_ERZ1035006 | MGnify/ENA primary metagenome ERZ1035006 (study PRJEB33766, sample SAMN09781746) | gut metagenome | biome: gut microbiome | host: Homo sapiens | place: Madagascar | study: EMG produced TPA metagenomics assembly of the PRJNA485056 data...
CTTTGACGCTGGAAAGGAGGCCCACGCAATATGTGTGATGTGCTTGATAAAGTGGGAAACAGAGGCATCGTGAAAGGCGAAAGCCGTGGTGAAAACAAAATGGCTCTGTTGGTGAAGAAGCTTCTTGACCAGAATCGCATTGACGATGTAAAGAGGGCTTCTGAAGATGAAAAGAGCCGTGCGGAGTTGATGAAAGAGCTTGGAATCAACTGAAAATTTTCAAATGACGTATTATCGTAAATCCCAACGCCCTGTAATTTTGGCACCCGCTCAGGCTGCTATTAAAAACCCGAGAGCATAAGGATTTTATAGCGAATTATCGTTAAAAATCAAGTATAAAATAAGGCTCACCGTCAATTTTGGCGGTGGGCCTTATTTATTTGCTCATGTATGAGGTGAATTGCGTTTAACACAGGGCTGCTTCCCAGAAGCATCACAGATACACCTCCACAGTCAGGTCGGTCCACGCTGCACGGCGGAACTGGTGGGGCATCTTGTTGGCTTCCCGGTAACGCTTGGCGGTTTCAAAGTCGATGGTGAAGGTAAGGATGGGCTTTTCCGATACAGCCATCAGATCGGCGCGCTCCTCTTTGGACTTCTTGCAGCCGGTGTTCAGCTTCCAGCGGTAGGAGTAATCGGCAATGGGGGTGACTACTTCAACGAACTGGTCGATCAATTCGGGAGCAAGACGGGCACCGTGCACATCGACCTTCTGAGAGAGAAAATCGTAGATCGCTTTCATGTCCGAAGAAACTGTCTGCGGTTCGGGCGCAGGGGAGAGAGCTTTCAGCTCCTGCTCCAAGCGGGCAATCTCGTCATCTGCCTGTTTGCAAAGGGCTTGGTATTCCTCTCGTGGCAGTTCGCCGTCTGCACGCATGGCAGCGTAGTTCAGCTTACGCTTTTTGATTTTTTCAATCTTGCTCTGAATCGGCGCAGCGGACATTCGTGCTGTAGCTTTTCCGTTCTGGCAGCTTTCGATCATCTTACAGGCTCGAAGGATGGCTTTGTTCTGATTGCCCCAGACCTTTTCAAAAATCTTTTATATCATTACACCGCTTTCTTGTGGTATAATGGAAGTATTAAAACCGAGGAGGCACGACGGATGAGCGAAACCTTTGAATATGGTGTATCCAATTACAACGAAAAAGCTTTGGTCGAGACACTGAATGATCTTGTTCAGCATGTAGAAAACGAAGTTGTGGAATTTAAACTTGCGAGCAATAATTTTGATTTGCATAAACTCGGTCAATACTTCTCTGCCATTAGTAACGAAGCAAATCTTCGGAATAAAAAATATGGGTGGCTCATTTTTGGTGTAGATGATGCTACTCATGAATTTCGTGGCACAAATTATAAAAACAATCCAGTATCTATGGAAAAATTAAAACTTGATATCGCAAAAGAGACAACCGGAGCTATTTCCTTTATGGATATTTTTGTAGTGCATCCATTTTCTTCTGAGGGTAGGCCTGTTCGCATTGTTATGTTTCAAATTCCGGCTGCAGTGACAGCGATTCCTACGGGATGGAAAAATCGTTTTTATGGACGTGAAGGAGAATCTCTTGTTGATTTATCGCAGGAGAAAATTGATAGAATTCGAGGCGAACGTAGAACAGATTGGACCAGAGAGATTGTAGACGGAGCTTCACTGTCACATCTGGATACAAAGGCCATTTCGATTGCCAGAGCTAATTATAGAGAACGCCTTTCCAATGCGGCCAATTCTAATGCGGTGGAAGAACTTGACAAAATGGATGACTATCAATTTTTATCCAAAATTAAACTCATTAGGAATGGAAAAATAACAAAGGCTGCATTTATTTTGCTTGGAAACAGCGATTACTCGGATTTCTTTGAGGTTCCACCGCAGATTATGTGGCGACTTTATGATCATAAAGGAAATACAATAGATCATGAAATATTTGATATTCCATTTTTGTGTGCAATAGATTCAGTTTACAAAAAAATTCGTAATCTGACATACCGCTATATGCCTAATCAGCTAAGTTTGTTTCCGATGGAAACGCAGCAATATGATTCTTGGCTGCTACGAGAGTTGCTCAATAATTGTATTGCACATCAGGATTATACTGCGGATCGGAGGATATATGTAGATGAATTTGAGGATCGTATTGTGATATCAAACGCAGGCCAATTTCTGCCGGGAAATATTAAGCCAGTATTAGAGCCAGCATATGCACCACCTTATTATCGAAATCCACTTCTCGCGCAAGCAATGGTCAATTTTAAGATGATTGATACTGCATCAATGGGAATTCGTCGAGTTTATTCTATCCAAAAAGAAAAGCTGTTCCCTATGCCAGACTATGACTTGTCAAGATACCAGCAGGTTCGTGTTACGGTTTATGGAAAAGTTTTGAACGATAATTATACAAAAATTCTTTTTGAGAATCCCGATATGGATTTAGATACAGTATATTTGCTTGATAGAGTTCAGAAAGGAGAAAGTATTAGCAGATTGGAAGCTGCTACATTGAGAAAACTTGGATTGGTTGAGGGCAAAATTCCAAAGCTATTTGTTTCCGCAACAGTAGCAGAAGCTCTAGATCAAAAAGCTCAATATATAAAAAATAAGGGATTTGACGATCAATATTATAAACAACTGATTGTTGCTGTTTGATAAACTGCCGGATTCCCTAACGGCTGAACAAAAAAACACTAAAATCAGAAATTTGCTATCATCTCTTAGAATACATGGTGTTATTGAAACGGATTCGGAAAACCATCAGCGCTCTAACTGGGTGTTGACAAAAAATAGAGTTTAAGCAAGTATCTAAGCAAGTGCTAAGCAAGCATCTAAGCAAGCACTAAGCAAGTATCTAAGCAAGCGCTAAGCAAGTATCTAAGCAAGTGCTAAGCAATCTTGATTACGGAAAAGGGCATGTAGCTTTGATGGACGCTGTCGACTTTTGAAAGTTGCAATATGATGAGGATAGCAAGTATCCGTTTGCGCGGAGAAGGATTAATGATGCCAAAAAGAGTTTTGGAGGAGGTGACCTAAAAAACTTTTGCGGTGAATTATCGTTAAAAATCAAGCATAAAATAAGGCTCACCGTCAATTTTGGCGGTGGGCCTTATTTGTTTGCTCATGTATGAGATGAGTTGCGTTTAACACGGAGCTGCTTCCCAGAAGCATCACAGATACAGCAGGAACTGAAGGGTGTAGAGCTTGATGTTTGTAATGTACAATTTCGTCGTAAAGAAATCGTTCCACTGGTTCACGGCGGTAAACAGACTAATGGTTGCAAGAATGGGCGTCTGCAATGGCAGAACGATCTTGAAAAACCGGGTAAGGTAACCGGCACCATCCAGATAGGCGGATTCCTCCAACTCAGGACTCATGGCCTCGATGTTGGTTTTTACAAGAACCATGTTATAAACAGAGATGGCTGCGGGAATAACATAGACCCAGAAGGTGTTGTTCAGACCCAGCATCCGGTTGTTCAGATACTCCGGGATCATACCAGCGGAAAAATACATGGTAATGACCGTGAAGCGATACCAGAATTTGTGTCCTCACATATTCTGCTTGGTGAAAAAGTAAGCCATATAGGAGGTGCAGACAAGGCTGAGCGCAGTGGTGCAGACGGTGCGAGCCACCGAGATAAAAAACGAGTTGGCGAGGTTCTGTACATGGAAGATCTCAACATAGTTCTGAAAGTTGATCCCGTGAGGAAGCAGAACGATCTGGTTCAGATCTACCATCTTCTGGTCGCTGATGGTGCAGATCATCAGGTAGTAAAAGGGATAGACGCAGATCAAGGTCAGGATGACAAAGAAGATGATAGCGGTGATATTATAGATGCGGTCTTCCCTGGTCATTTTGATCCTGTGCGGCGGCCGGGCGTCAATGGTGCGTGTTTTCATGCGATAGCCCCCCCTTAGAAAACGCTGGTGCCGCGAATTTTTTTCGAGGCAAAATTGGCAATGGCGAACAAGACAACAGCCACGATGGATTTCATCATGCCAACGGCGACGCTGAAAGAGATCTGACCGTTGCCGATACCGAGGTTGTAAACATAAAGGTCAAGCACCTCGATATATTCTTTGTTCATCGCGTTGCCAAAGGCAAGGAACTGGTCAATGCCCGAATTAAGGAAGTTGCCAATGCTCATGATCAGAAGCACAAAGAAGGTTGGGATCAGCAGAGGGATCGTGATGTAGCGGATCTTCTGCCAACGGGAAGCACCGTCTACCATGGCAGCCTCATAAACACTTTGATCAATGCCAGTGATGGCGGCAAAATAGATAATGGCATTCCAGCCAAGGGATTTCCAAAGGTTGAGAAGTGCCTGGATCAACCAGACGTGCTGATCTGTGGTGAGGATGTTGAGCCCCTGCTCAACGCCCATTTTGGAAAGCACGGAGTTGATGACACCACTGCCGCCAAAAAGACTGGTGGCCAGCGAGAACATAATGACCCAACTGATGAAGTGGGGCAGCGTAGTCAGGGTCTGTACTGCCTTCTGGAACTTGGTGCTTTTGATCTCACTGAGGAAAATTGCAAACAGCATGGGCAGAGGCATAAGCAGATAGTTCAGAAACTGGATACCGAAGGTGTTCCGCAGAACACGCAGCAGATTGCTGCGCATGACGGGATTTCCGAACAATGCCGTGAAGTTCTGCCAGCCGACAAACTTGCAGCTGAACAGGGAGCGCCCCGGCTTATACTGAAAAAACGCATAGCTCCAGCCCCACAGGGGCAGATACTTGAAAATAAAGATGAAGATCAGGCAGGGCAGCACATAAAGAAACAACTTGTAGCGTTCCATTTTTTTGCTGCTGCGGCCAAGAAGCCGCGGATTCGTCATAAAGCATCTCTCCTTTTTGCCGGAAAGGAGCGCACTGCCCGCCCTCCTTTATCCGGCCTCCGTTTTGTTCTTTCGCTGGTTTTATTATAGATGGAAAGCGCTTTTGCGTATATAAAAAGAATTTTGGAAAGTATCAAAGATTGCGAGTGGTGAAAAACAAAAAAACTGGCGCTTTCTTGTGCACAATGTACAAGAAAGCGCCGGAAAGGTGAAAGTGAGCAGAAAGTCAGGGGCTGATGGACTCCTGTTCGACTTTATCACAGGTCCAACGGGCGACATCCATCTGAATGATCAATCCCCCGGAGGGATTGGAGCGCAAAACCAGACCGCAGCCAGTCCCATAAAACAATCGGATCCTCTGGCTCAGATTTTTCAGACCGTAGCTTTCCTTTTCGTTGTTGATGGGCTCCTGCAGATGTGCATTCAGTTCAGCCAGTGCTTCCGGGCTCATACCAAAACCATTATCCTCTACGGTAATACGCATCCGCTGCTCGTCCAGAATATGTCCGCAAAAGCGCAGGATATTATCTGTCCGGGTAGAATCGATGCCGTGGACAAAATAGTTTTCGATGATCGGCTGAAAAACGTTTCGGATGATCCCATAATCCATGATCGCAGGATCCATATCGTACAAGATCTGGATGGAATCGCCGTATCTGGCACGGAACAGCGAAAGATAACGACGGCTGAACGCCAGTTCCTCCCGCAGAGGAATAAAAGTCCGCCGGGTAATGAACCCTCGGAAGATGGATGCAGTATCGGCGATCAGATCTGCCGTTTCTTCGTCTCCGTTTTCGTAGCAGCGTGCCCGGAACATATCCAGAGAATTGTAGAGAAAATGGGGATTGAATTTTGCCTGTAGTTCCTGGATCTCGGCTTCCCGCTGCTTTTTTTGATATTCCTGTACACGGTCGATATTTTCCTTCAGGCTTTGCGCCATGGCGTTGATAGAACCTGCGATCTCGGAAAAATCGCTTTGCTGAAATTCGTCAGTGATACGATAATCCAACCGATTTTTGCCAAGCTGATGCAAACCGTCCCGCAGCAGGAACACTTCATGCCGGATGATCTTCATACTGTAAAAATACGCCAGAAGCGAGATGAGGAGGAAAAAGCTGACGATAATCAGGCAGACCGGGGTGAATCGATGAGCACGCAAACAGAGTTCCCGATTGGGAACTGTATAAAAAATGTAAGAGCCCTGCGGATGTTGATCGGAAACAGAAATAAAGTAAGTGCTGCCCTGTATGGCGGATACCATATGGGAGCCGGAGACCAGCACTTCCTCTGCCGGGATCCGGGCGTTATCTCCGATGATCAGTGGAGCGCCACGCCATGTGATTGCAAAATGAAGTCCAGATAGATCCAGATTGTTCTCTGCCAGCTTGTGCAAAGGCGTGGTGTCATAGGCGATCAGGATGCTGCCGTTGCCGTGGGAAGGAGAACCGCCTGCAAGCACCAGTTCGTTATCGGCATCTTCCCCATAGATCTCAAAGGTAGAATGCTTCGCCTGCAGGGATGCAAGATACGGAAAATCGTCCGGCAAGGCTTGCAATGCATTATTTTCCGGGTGAAAGATGTAATTTTGGGTGCGGTCGGGGGAATAAAACACGACCCAACGGATGCGATTGTCCCGCTGTGCAATATGCTGCATCACAACTTTGATTTCCATCAGATGGTAGGGGGACAGATCCTGTTCCCGTGCAAAATACTGTTTTACAGTAACAGAGGAGTCACTTTCAAAAATTGGCAGATAGAGATCCCAGAAGTTGCATACGATGCTTTCGTATTCACTTTCGATCCGCTGCAGCATCAGATCCATACTGGAAACGACCTTTGTTTTTTGCTGCTGGTAGATGAAGTAGCAGCAGACAAGCATAGTCAGTTCAACAGCAAGAATATAAAAAATGAGCAGTCGGACAAGATTGTTGGTGCGCTTTTTCATCAAAACTCCTCCTGCGGCTGGTTGTTCCAGGTCAGGCGGTATTTGGCTGGGGAAGTGCCTTTGTATTCCCGGAAGCATTTTACATAGTAGCTGGTAGAGGTAAAGCCCACGGTTTCGGCAATATCTTTGATCTTTCGGTTGGGATTACGGAGCAGGACGATGGAACGGTCCAGACGACAATGCAAAAGGTAGTCATTGAAGAAAATGCCGGTCTCCTGTTTGAACAGATGCCCCAGATAGGCAGGTGTCACACCGGCGTTGGCGGCAAGCTCTTTGATGGATGCCCCCTCACCGGTGCGTACACCTGTACGCACGGCACGGATCATGTGCTGCACCATGGGATTATAGCGGCCGAGCTCCTGAAAAAACAGGGGACGGAGCTTTTGCAGAAAAAGTTCTGCAGCGAGGCGGCCGGAAACGGCATCCTGAGGGCGTGGGATGCTTTCGCAGAAAGCATAGACCTGTTCCGGGAGACCCGTCTGCATCGGAAACTCCTGCATAAGAACATGGATGCCGCTGCGGCACAGCCTTGAAAAGGCAGAACCGTCCCAGCCGTGGGAATATAGTTTTCCGGCAAAGTGTCGAAATTGAGCATCGCAGTTTTCCCTGGGGGTATCGTAAAGGACCGAACGAATTTCTTCTGCCAGAAGGTCTGCATCAAAACTCAGCGCCTCGGCATTTGGTGGGGCAATGACCTGCTGCGCCGACAGATTGGCGGTTTCCAGCGCATCGCTGGCAGCCTGATAGCTGGTGAGCAGAAGGTCATACTGATCAACAACAGTGCCGAATGCCATTTTGATCTTGCCGCCCATTTTCTCGTATTCTGCCAGTTCACGGATCTGTGCTGTAAAAGCATTAAGATCCAGCGCTTTCCCGCATAGGATCAGAACGTAGCGCCCTTTTTCGTCCCAAAAACCTTCGCATTGGCATTGCAATTGCAGCAGTGCCGTTACAGAGGCACGACAGGAGGTAAGCGTGGCACCGTTTCTTGCGGTAAGACACAGAACACAGTAGTTGGGACAATACAGATTCATTCCCAGCACCGAGGCACGCTCGCCCAGTTCCTCCGCACTGATAGAACCGGTAGCCCACCGGCGCAGGGTGTTCTCCTTCAGCAGATTTTCACGATTGTTTCGTTTCTGATAGATATTGTCCAAGGCACTATGAATGGTCTGGATGACTTCTTCCCGTGCAACAGGCTTTAAAAGGTAGTTGTCAACCCCCAGACGGATCGCTTCCTGTGCATATTGGAACTCCCCGTAAGCAGTCAGAAGCACGCAATGTGTATCGGGGTAGATCGCGCGTACCCGCCGGATCAGCTCGATCCCATCTAGGATCGGCATTCGGATGTCGGTGACCAGCAGATCAATGGTGCGCTGCGAAAAAAGTTCCAAGGCAATCTGTCCGTTTGCTGCAGTCAGAAGCGTATCCACACCAAGCCCCTGCCAATCGATGCTGCTTTTCAGGATGGTCAGTACGCTTTCCTCATCGTCTGCAAGTGGCACAGTATACATAGTCGTAGATCCTTCCCTTCCATCACTTTTTTCTATTGTACGAAGTGCAATGTGCATCTGTCAAGAAAATTTCTACAGGGAACTCTTTTTTTGTAATATGTTCCCTAATTTTTTATATAGACTTGCGTTGCAGTGCTCTCTAAAATAAAAACAGAGCGAAAAGAGTTTTGGAAAAGCAAAAGGGGGACTTCCGATGGAATCGATGCGATTGTGGGCCGCAGCAACTGCCACAGAAGGAGAATTGTTCTGGACCAGACCGTCCGGACCGTCGTGTGATTACGAGGTGTTTTTGAATGGAAACCGGGTCGGAACGAGTGCAGCAACGCACTTTACGGTGGCCGGGCTTCAGCCGGAGACACAGTATTCCGCTGAAGTACGGACAGGCAAAACCGCAATGCAGGTATTGTTTGAAACCTCACCGGTCCGGCAGAGGCTGGATGTGACAAAAGCTCCGTATTTTGCCAAAGGGGATGGCAAAACACAGAATACCGCTGCGCTGCAACGTGCATTTGAGGACTGCGGTGCAGATCAGGAGGTCTACTTTCCGGCAGGCGTTTATCGGACCGGAGCACTGGATCTTCACAGCAATATGGCGATCTACCTGGAAGAAAATGCTGTGCTTCAGGGAAGCGACCGACCGGAGGACTATTTGCCGCGGATACACAGCCGCTTTGAGGGCGTGGAGCGTGAGTGCTATCGGAGCCTGCTGAATGCCGGAACACTGGATCATAAGGATGGCGCAAATTGTACGAATATCCTGATTTATGGCAAGGGAACGATCTGCGGAGGCGGTAGGATCCTGGCAGAACGAACCATCGAATCGGAGCGGCTGCGACTGAAGGATTATCTTGCCGCCAATGCGGCGCTTGTGGCAACCTGTGAGAATGACCGCACGATTCCGGGCAGAGTAAGAGGAAGGTTGATAAATCTGAGTAATTGCGCCCATGTCCGGATTTCGGGCCTGACCCTGCAGGATGGCGCAAGCTGGAATGTGCACATGGTAAACGACGGCAGCATTTTGTGGACAATGAGCAAGGTTGACATCACGCAGGATTTTTATGTGAAGAGTGATCCGAGCTTGTACATTAGAGTTTTACGATATAATGATCCCTCTTACGGGAAGCATGTTGTAAAGCCAAGCCATTATATTAAGCATAATGAAAAACATAGCGCAAAATGGAAATTGAAACAAGTGTTTGACGTTACAGTATATGATAAACAAGCGGAGTTGAAAAACGTAGCAAAAAGGCATGGTAACGTGTTACCGCAAGATATTGACAAGGCCCAAAATTGCCTTCGGTATGAAGTTCAAATGGAAAGAAGATTCCTGAGAGATGTCGTTGAACCAAGAATGAGATATTCAAAATGGCTGGGTGGATGGAAATATAATTGGGTCACGGATTATTTTATAAAACTAAGAAAACTCATACCGGCAACGATGCAGGAAATTGCCATGGAGATGTTTGGAAAGTATCCATGGGTAAGCTGCAAGGAAGCAGAAAAACGCATAAGCGTACTTTATAGGTATGGCAATATTGGAGATGAGGAACTTAAACTTATGCAGGACTACTTTGATTATAACAATGTTAAAGCTGAAGATGGTAGATGCCCGGACAGAAGCAAATGGAACTTTGACAGCGATGAATGGAAAACAATCTATCAGATTTTGGATTTTGCGCAGGTGAATCGAACCGTGATACCTGAGTGGATTTTGAATGAGAGAGAAAAGAACAAGAAATCAATTCTATGCCAACCGTTATGGAAAATGGTTCAGAAGATAGAAGATGAGCCAAGGTGTATTTTCTACGAACCGCAATAACCGGCTTTGCCGAATGCGCACCATTACTAAGAAATAATATATATTTATAG
>ERZ1035006.2570-NODE-2570-length-10156-cov-4.488763_pt1 | contig 10156 bp, 8 predicted proteins | sample MGYA00520694_ERZ1035006 | MGnify/ENA primary metagenome ERZ1035006 (study PRJEB33766, sample SAMN09781746) | gut metagenome | biome: gut microbiome | host: Homo sapiens | place: Madagascar | study: EMG produced TPA metagenomics assembly of the PRJNA485056 data...
ATTGGTGATCACAATCGCATGCTCATATGGATTATACATAGATATAGTCATTCAGGACCGGCTGCAGACCGCCCCGCTCCATATCCTGGTACATTTTATCAAAGGAGCGGTCGTCATTGATCTCAAACTGCTCGTCTCCCACATCTGCATCTTCTTTTCCTTCGTATTTTTCTTCGTGATCACCAATTCCGGTAGAAACGCCTGCGGAGACTTTCGTAGCACAGATCTTCGTAATTCCATTTCGGAAGCTTTCGCTCTCCCGGCTGGACACTGTGATTCCTGCAAAAGGCAGAAACAACCGATATGCACACAACACCTGACAGAGTTCCTTCTCTCCCACATCCCGCGGATTGATCTTATCATTATTTACGATCGGACGGAGGCGCGGACAACTCAGAGAAAGTTCAGCGTGTGGATATTTCCGGTTGATATAGTAGACGTGAAGTGCCGTTGCCAGCGCATCCTTTCGGAAATCATCCAGCCCTAAAAGTGCTGAAAATCCGGCTCCGCGCATGCCTCCCATCAATGCCCGTTCCTGCGCATCAAATCGATAAGGCCACACCCTCTTGTGCCCCATCAGATGCAGCGTCTCGTATTTATCCGTGTTGTATGTCTCCTGAAATACCGTCACATAATCTACCCCACATTCGTGCAGATACCGGTATTCATCCACATTGACCGGATAGATCTCAATGCCGATATTTTTAAAATATTTCCGCGCGATCTTCACTGCTTCTCCGATATACGTCACATCTGAATAGGTCCTGCTCTCACCTGTCAGGATCAGGATCTCTTCCATACCGGTCTTTGCGATCACCTGCATCTCATGCTCGATTTCTTCAAAAGTCAGCTTCTTTCTGCGAATGTTGTTGTAACAGTTGAATCCGCAGTATATGCAGTAATTCTGACAGTAGTTGGCAATATAAAGAGGTGTAAAAATATAGACAGTATTTCCAAAATGATTCTTCGTGACTTCTTCTGCCTTCCTAGCCATCTGTTCCAGGTAAGGAGCTGCTGCCGGAGAGATCAGCGCCTTAAAATCCTCTACGGAACAGGTCTCATGAGAAAGAGCCCTCTCCACGTCCGCTGCAGTGTAAGCATCATAATCAAATTCATCCATGGCTTTGAGCACTTTATCCTTGATATCGGACTGTATGATCTCCATTCCTTTCATGTATTCCATATGGTTGGTACGGAAGGACGGATCCTGTTCCAGACGATGCTTTCTCTCAAGAGCAGCCGGAGGCAGTGTATCACTGTCTACAAAATATACCTGATTTTCTTCATTCATGACCGTTCCTCCCTAATGCAGAAATCCTGTCAGCGGATCTGATGCACTTCCACCTCTGGCAAGGACTCTTCCCATTCCTGTCAGATATGCTTTTCTTCCGGCATCAATAGCAAGCTTGAATGCGGCTGCCATCTCCGGTACATTTCCAGCTGTAGCAATGGCTGTATTTGCCATGATGGCTGCTGCTCCCATTTCCATGGCTTCACATGCCTGGGATGGTTTTCCAATTCCTGCGTCCACAATGATCGGCAGATCGATCTCATCGATCAGGACCTGGATCATCGCTTTCGTTGCAAGACCTTTGTTGCTTCCGATCGGCGCTGCCAGCGGCATGACAGCTGCCGCGCCTGCATTCTGCAGATCTCTTGCCACATTCAGATCCGGATTCATATACGGAAGCACTACAAATCCCTCTTTTGCAAGGATTTCCGTTGCTTTTACTGTCTCATAATTATCCGGGAACAGATATTTTGCATCCCGCATGATCTCCACTTTTACAAAATCTCCACATCCCATAGCTCTGCTCAGACGAGCGATCCGGACTGCCTCCTCTGCAGTTCTTGCACCTGAGGTGTTCGGAAGGAGTGTCACTCCCTTCGGAATAAAGTCCAGAATATTTTCACTTTCCTGTGTGTTGGCACGGCGCAGAGCAAGCGTGATGATCTCTGCTCCTCCCTGCTCTACCGCTGCTTTGATCAGGTTCAGATTATATTTTCCTGAACCCAGAATAAAACGACTGTGAAATTCTTTACCACCTAATATAAATTTATCTTCCATGTTTCTTCCCCTTTTCGTAAACTATGATTCTGTCTGCATAATCAACTGCAGCACTTTGTTCGCTTCGTGTGCAGCACAGACTGCCACTCTTGGTGCGATCAGTCCGATTCCATTTCCAACATCCGTACTTTGATCTCCGCACACATATAATCGTTTCATCACCTGACAGGTACGAATCTCATTGGCATCTGCATACCCCGCCATACCATTTCCCGACACCACGATCGTCTTAGGACACTGCATAAGCAGTTCCCGGACAAGCATGGCTTTCTGATCCGGCTTATCAAATGCTTCACATACGATCGGATATTCTGAAAACAGTTCCTTTACATTATCCGATGTAACTTTTATACACACGGAGCGATATGTCAGATATGGATTGATCTGATACAGAATCTCCGGCAATGCTTCTGCTTTTGGCTTGCCAAGCTGAGGAATCAAATACATCTGCCGGTTCAGATTGGTCACATCCACCGTATCAAAATCCACCAGTAGAAGCTCACCGACTCCACTTCTGGCAAGCATCACTGCAATATTGGATCCCAATCCCCCAAGTCCTGCCACAGCCACTCTGGCATTGCGTAGTTTTGTCTGCATCTCTTCTGGAAATCTGGCATCAAATGCCTGATCCAGCTGTTCCCTGGAGATCCGCTCCTGCATTTCCTTCTGCATCCTTGTCATCTCTCAACCTCCACCGACAAATCTCACAACTTCAATCACATCTTCATCCTGGATGACCACCTGTCCGAACTGATCTTTTGGGATGATCTCAAGGTTTTTCTCTACAACCACCCGTTCTGTTTCAAATCCGGCTTCATTGAGATATTCCAGAAGATTTCTTCCGGCAATCTCTTTGTCTTCTCCATTGATCTTTACCATGACAAGCTCTCCTTTCACCGTTCTGACACCCTGAAAAAGCAAAAAGGCACCGAATGATACGCATAGCATATCATTCGGCGCCTGTCATACTCTGTGAAAAGTGGTGCCCCCAGTTCACACAAAACAGAGAGCAACGACACATAAGTGCATTTCTTTGCGACATGTATTTCCCTACGTTGGCATTATCCAAATCAGGTTCCAGGTCAAGACTAACAAGTCTACTCTCAGCCCATCTATTTGAGCTCCCTATTTTTGAACATTATACACGACTGACGCTTAATTTGCAAGCATCAAAATCATCCAAGTACATAATTTCCATCCAGCGAGAATCCACTGGTATCCGCACGCTCCGGAATTGCCAGCCGGCTGTTTTTATCAAGATAACAGTGCGTATCCATCTGGCTGGACCAGTCAAGAAAAATCAGATTACTGTTCATACCAAGAGGCGTGTATTCCTGCAGAAGTTTCTGAAGCTCCTCCGGCACCACTGGCTGACCTTCCCTTGTCAGATCCAGGATCACACAGAACTGATCTTCATTTTTTCCAAACAGCTTCTCATACCTCTCTAACTGGCTGGCTCCTCTGCGCATCCAGTCATGCCACTTAAAATACTCCATGATTACCGCGTCCCGACCGGTAACAAACTGGATCATCTGCTTCATCACCCGTACCGTACCTTTTCCGGTCTGGATCTTGCTCAAATCCCGGATCAGCGTACGGATCTTCTCCGCCCCAGGTTCTGCGCCTCCATAGGGCTTCCCTGTCCACGCAAGAAGCGTCTCCAGATTTTCATCCGGTGTACTCTCATAGTCCAGAATCCGGGGCAGATGATCCACCTGCTGCTCCAGATCTTCGTACATGCTCTGGAAGACCGCCATATAACGCTCAAAAAATGAATTCTGTCCGGCTTCCTGATAGATCTCCGGAAGATAACCTGAAAAACTGGTCCACGGAAATTCCACACGAAATCCTTCCATACAGAAATGACTGTCAACGGCAGCTCCCGATACTCGGATCAGTACCCACAGATACCGGCCTTTCAGTTCATGTAGCAGAAAATCATCTGTATTTACTTTCCGTACATAAGAGCCCTCCGGCCAGAACAGATCCGGTGAACTGCCCTCTTCCCATGCTTTTTCTGTCTGCTCTGTCAGATTCTCATTGGTCGCCATGACCAGCACTTCATATTTGCAACGATAAAAATCGCCCTCCAGAACCAGTCTATGCCAAGATCCATCCCGATCTCTGGAGTCATAAACTGGTGCCAGATACAGGAACACACCGCCGCCTGTTCCGGTAAGTCTGTATTCATCTGTCAGCTCCATCCGGTACCGTCTTCCATTTTCCAGACCCAGCCGGTAAAAATTAATCTTTTTTCCTTCTTCCATCATAGCCGGTGTTCCTCCTTCCTAGCAAAATTCCAGACCTGTCTCCTCCAGGATCCCCAGCGCATCTGCATCCAGAAGCACATCTCCTCTGTCATTCTTTCTGGCTGCATTTCCAGTTCTCTCCAGATTCAGTTCCAGTACCTTTTTTACCCCTTCGGTATTTTCCAGTGCTGTAAACAACTGTCCATAAGAAATCACCGTTCCAAAAGGATGCTTTCGTTCTGTATAAGAAAGCTCCCTGCTGATCCGTTCCAGTACCGCTTTTCTGGTCTTTGGCGAATCCTGCTCCAATGCGATCTTTCCATGTACGCAGATACCTGCATATCTGGCAGATTCCACCGTCACCTTGGTATTGATCAGCCGATATGGTTCGATATACTCCTCAATGGCTTTGCGGTACTGTTCTTTCAAAACTGGTTTTTTTTCATCGCTCCACGGCTTGACCACCACAACCACTTCATTTTCACTCCGGTTCTGGCGATGCATGACGCCATATTCTTTTCCAGGGATCACCTGCACCAGATCAATCATAAGGCCCGGTGTCTGCTTTACGATCGTCTCATAATCTGTCTGTGAGGCCATCCGATTCTGAATGAACAATTCCTTCTGCATCCGCTTTTTCATATCACGGATGGTCTCTGCATCCTGTCCTCCATCCACTGGCAGTGGATTGCTGACAGCTGCTCTGATGGTCGGATCTTCAAACCGGTTCAGTTCTCCTGCCTGCACATTTCCATTGCCGCACAGAGAGCAGAGTAACCCTGTCACATAAATATCTTTATTCTGTCTCGGGATCACTCCATGAATTCCATCACCAAAGCGGATGCTCTGAGTCTCTTCCTCATATGTGAATACCCGATCCTTGTAGCCTGCTTCCTCCAGATCTTCTGCATAATGATAGGTTTCTACCTCTCCATCCTCTCCCACAACCGCCAGGGAAAACTTATATGCATAGGGATAATCAAACAGAAGGCTCTGCCCTGCACATCCATCAGTGGTTCCGATCAGAAGCTCTGGCAGCAGTTCTCCCTCTTTACAGACTGTGTGCTGCTGGATGACCTTCAGAGGATTCACATACACCATGCCTATCCGCGGACAACTGTCATATGTATTTTCCTGCAGATTGGCTTTCAGATAGTATGCCCGTCCATTGCCGAACATAGGACTCCATACTGCCATAGGCGCCATATCTTTAAGCGTCACAAATCCGCTTCTTAAGAATCCGCAAGTCTCGTCTTCCACTTCCACTGTCTTCCAGCCTTCTTCAGTAAACACCTGCCATTCCAGTGTTCCCAGACGGAAGGTCTGATCAAAAGGATTTCTCCTCTCCTGATATTCCACACAGATATAGATCCTGTCTTCCGCCTGCAGCGGCTTTGAAAATCCAAGACACACAGCCTGTGCTGCCTGTTCTTCCGGCTGAAAGATATCGGCATATTCTCCGTCAGTACCTGCAAATGCAGTCAGATCCAGGTACTGATCTTCTATCTGCCGCAGGAAGGAACAGAATCTGTTTTCTGAACCTTTCCATTCTTCCGCTGTTTCAAAAGAGATATCACCTGCGAAGAGTCTGGTTCCTTTTGGGATCTCCTGCTGTACGTCCCCGTGGATCACTACATAACCAGCTGCTGCCCGGCGCTTTTGCTGCTGAATGCCCAGAAGTTTCAGGTATTTCTTCACATGCACATCCCCTGTGGCATCCATATAATAATTCAGCATATCCACAAGCCACGCATAGGTCTGGAGAACCGTGATTCCCGGATCATGACTGTTAAAGTCTGTCCATTGATCTGTCAGAGACGGGATACGGCTCACGGCCCTCTGTATGATCTGCTCATATGTCATGTCATTAAGCTGTGGTACCTTTAACATTCTCTCACCTCGATATATACCATGTGTTCCCCATTTACCGCCATACGGAATGGATTCTTATGCTTCTCATAAAACTCACTGTCCACCGGACGTTCCTGTCCGTTTTCCCACGCGGTGACCAGCATTCTGGAAATACTCACGCCATCCATACCGGTTCTTAAAAATGCGGTAAGCTGCAGCGGTGACGGCAGTTCTCCGATCTGCCATCCCTGTCCCGACATGCCGCCTTCCATCGGATCAATAAATCTCCGGATCAGTTCCAGTGCCTGCTGCTGCATATCATAGGCCTGTTCCATGGAATCTTTCTCCAGCCACACCCGCACATTCAACCGTACAAAATGAGGTTGGATCAGATTGAGCGTTCTGCCGGCAGGCTGGAAGATTCCATCGCTCAGCAGACGATCCTTGATCTTTTTCTTAACCTGTGAAAATACATGGGCACCTTTTTCATATTCCTCCACCAGAACAGCAATGGTCACCTGGTCTACATCTGTATTTCCATAGGCATCCGTATGATTGCAATACCGCACTTTCCGAATTCCATAAGACTCCTGGGAGATCAGATCCATCAGATCCGACTCTGTCACTGCGCGACCTCTGGTTCTTAAAAGCCCTGCCACCAGCTGGCCGGTGGTCTGCTCTGTATATCCGTCGTATCCTCCATAAGTCGGAAATGGATTGGTCACGGCTGACAAATAGCGGATTGCTGTTCCCGGAGTCGTAATACTGTCCGCCGGTACATTTGCCGCACTTCCATTGTAATTGCTGTGCGATACCCGGATCTGCGGACCATCCTCCGGCAGATGATATTCTGCAAATGCATGTTTCCGGAAGGACAGAAGTCCTGCCTCCATATCGATCTGATAGGTTCTCCCGCCTTCGTAGCTGTGTCTGCCCTGTTTCCACTCTATCCACTGAAGCCCCTGATGCGTCTCTTCCTGTACTTCTACCCTTACTTTCAGAAGGTTCTGCTGGGACAGCTGGATCTGAAGGGCATTATCCATATCATCCAGATAAAATTCTTCGGTCACTGTATTGACATTGACCACCCGAGCCATATTGGGATAGATCCCTTTGACCTGGGGCAGAACATATTCCGGGTTCTCCCGGTTATAATTGACAAATCGCAGGAAATATCCCTCATATCCATAGAGATTCTTCTGCACTGCGTCCTGAGGAACCATAAAGAGGATCGTTCCTGATCCACAGAAACCACCGGTCTGATCCGTGATCCTCACCGGCTGAAAACCTCTGGGTGACAGATACTCCACCTGATAATCCACAGGTCTGTCACTGTAATTTTCAATATCAAAATAGAGACTTAAGGGCATACCTGCCATGGAACCGGCAAACCCCAGATACATCGTCCTGCGGCTGTTTTCTGTCTGATAAAACGGCTTCCAGATACCGGTCATTTCCTTCTCATCAAAATTATTTTTCGCCATGATAAAGGATGGCATCTGTTTCTGTTCTTCATAAGAATATGAAAAATTGATTCCTGTCAGCACCGGACAACGATAGATGGCCGGCATCTGATAAATATTTTCCGCCTGAAGAAGACGTACCCGGATCCTGCCTCCGGCATTTTCTTCATAATCTGCTATATCCTGCGGACAGATAAACTGTAAGGTCACATCTCCTTCTGTGGAACCATTGAACATGGACCGCAGATGTTCTTCCTGAAACAGGCGCTTCCAGCCTGTCCGGCTCAGATACTCCCAGCATACATCATCTGCACACACTTCCACAGCACGGATACTTAACGGCTTTCTTGGCTTTTTCATGATCGCCTTATATTCCAGATCCATTTCCGGAACTTCAGCCCGCTCTTCCCGGATCTGATAACCCAGATGGAACGACAGACTAATCTTCGCACCCCGGCGGCTCAGCACTTCTCTGTCATCCAGCGTCATTTCATTGTAAAGTCCCATTGGTTTTCCAAATGGATAGACCATACCGGCACTTTCACTGGTTCCGTTCAGATATAGTTCTGACGGGATCAAGTGCGTGCGCTTCATGCTTACCGACACCTCTTTTACGTACCAGTCCGGAAGTTCTCCCAGACAGGTGAGGATCAGGTAATAGCCTTCCTTCTGTCCCACCACAGCTTTCTGAGGCACATAATCAGGCAGGCTCAGATGAATGGCTCCCTGTTCCTCTGCTACAGAAGGAACTACCATCTCTTTTCCATCTGCTTCCAAGACAGACCAGCACATATCACTTCCGGCAAGACTATGAAGCAATTCCTCCTCCTGCTGTTCTGCAGATGCCTGCGGATACACATACAGATCAAGCCCTGTCAGTTCTTCCAGAAGATTATCAAAGCACAGATACAGTTTATGCTCTGTAAGGTTCTCTCCTTCCACGCCAAATGCAGTAAAGCTCAAGGTTTCTCCTGGCTCATACTGCTTTCTCACGATCCGATCCTGACTCCGGTCAGTGACTACCACAAGCTCCGGTACCGTATCCACCGCAGTAATTCCATGCTCCGTCTCAAAGAGAAGCTCTCCTGCATCCGGATGAGATGCGATCACACTGGTTCCTGCCGGGATCGGGACCATTCCTTCATATCCTTTCACCGGCTGAAACTGTACATAACCTCTGGATGCACTGACCGGTTCCTGGATCAATGGATCAAACAGATTCAGATACTGGATCCGATGCTTGGACAGCACCCGGCTATAACGCTCTTCACAGGTTCCGATCATCTCTGCACAAAGATTTGTCAGCACTGAACCTGGATCTGACGCTCCCGGTTCATAGGCAAATTCCGGTACGTAAGAGTTCATCAGCTTTTTCAGTTTTTCCATGCTCTTATCTCCTTCCCGGATCATTACAGTTCTCCGATTCCTTCTTCCAGATAATACGGGAATACCAGGTTGTTCGGATTATTTGTCGCCCTCACATAATAGTCAATGTTCAGATATATGACTCCCCGCAGATGATCATTACGATCTACTGATATACTGACCTGCCGGATCCGCGGCTCATACCGGGTCAGCGCATCCTCCGCTTCCCGGATCAGACGGGACTCAAATGCTGCATCTGGAAGATCATATATATATTCCTGAAGATTACATCCAAAGTCCGGCAGCATGGCCCTCTCCTTGAGTCTGGTCATCAGAATAATATAGATGGCCTGCCGGATATCTTCTTCCCCCTCTGCCATGCGGAATTTTCCTGTCACCGGATCGACTTCCGGCGGAAATGCGAAGCCTCTTCCTAAAAATGCTCTTGAATCTTCCATGCCCGTCTCCTCTTTCCTTCTAGTTGATCTGTACCACTGCTCCCTTGGCTGCCAGTGGACCAGATGCCTGCAGATTCATCTTGGCCTGCGCCTTTACATCCACCTGCGCGCCTTCTGCTTTCAGTGCGGAGTTGGCTTTCAGTGCGATCTCATTATCCGCTGTCACTCCGATCTTATTTCCTTTCAGACTGATAGCTCCGCCATTTCCATCCATGGTAAGCTCCACACTTCCTGCCTTCAGTTCTATCGTCTTCTCCGCCTGAACGGTTACTTTTCCATTTTTATAATCCATGCTGATCTGATTTTTTCCATCTTTATCAGAAATCTTACAGCTTTCTGTCTCATCGCTGACTGTCAGCACATTTCCTTTTGGTGTAGTCAGTGTAACGCTCTGTTTTCCATTCTCCTCAAGGATCAGAAGGTCCATGCCTCCCTTGGTCTTCAGATGTTTTTTCAGATTCTTATCATCAAAATTCTCGGATACCATGGATGCTCCACCCGGATACAGGCTCCCAAGCAGGAACGGCCGCTTCAGACTGCCTCCGATAAATCCCACCAGCACCGTCTCATTGATCTCTGGTACACAATACAGACCATAGTCTGCACCTCCGTAAGGAGACAACAGCCGCACCCATTCACACAGGTTCTTCCCGCTTTCCCAGACCGTGAATTCCACCTTGACCATTCCTTTGAAATCCGCAT
>ERZ1035006.2581-NODE-2581-length-10129-cov-78.331944_pt1 | contig 10129 bp, 9 predicted proteins | sample MGYA00520694_ERZ1035006 | MGnify/ENA primary metagenome ERZ1035006 (study PRJEB33766, sample SAMN09781746) | gut metagenome | biome: gut microbiome | host: Homo sapiens | place: Madagascar | study: EMG produced TPA metagenomics assembly of the PRJNA485056 data...
CTACAATCTTCTGGAAGATAGTCGTATCTCCCATTGCCAATCCGATGAGTGCGAAAATGAACGCAATCACGAAAAATGCAATCCAAATGTAATTTAAAACCATATTCTGTTTATGCTTTCTTAATCGTTGTTATTGCTAGTGGAATTCTTTGCGGATTGCTCTTTCATTTCGAGTAAAGTTCGCTCATATACCTCTTGTAGCTGGTAACTTGCAACACCTAATGGAGTGGTAATGCCTCTTAAAGCCCACTCAACAACAGATGAATCTTTGTCTTTGCATAGCAGAATACCAATGCTAGGGTTATCTCCTTCGTCTTTTAAAAGTTCGTCGGCTGCTGCAACATAAAAGTTAAGTTTGCCAACAAACTCTGGCATGAAATCAACCACTTTTAGCTCAATCACAACATAACATTTGAGTTTGGTATGATAGAATACCATGTCGGGGAAGTATGATTTTCCACTTGGTGTGGTAAGTTCCATTTGTCGCCCAACATAAGCAAAACCTTTGCCCAGTTCGAGTAAAAAACGAGTAATGTTTTGAGCCAGCTTATCCTCTAGGTCCTTTTCCGAGAAGTCGCCAGCCATGGATAAGAAATCTAATTTATAAGGGTCTTTGAGCATCTCGTTAGCCAAGGCTTTCTGTGGCGCAGGGAGTGTGGACTCAAAGTTATTCAAGGCTTTTCCCTTTTGCTCATAAAGATGGGCTTCGATAATATGTTCTAACTCATTACGACTCAAATTGCCTTCAATCACTTGGTTGAGATAGAACATTGCCTCCAATATGGTCTTGCATTTTGAGACAATGACAGTCTGATGCCTCCAGGGTACACGAAGCAAAATCGCAGGCATAGGAACGCTAGTACTTTCTAAGGTTTCTAATTTTGTACCAGCTTGGTACAAAAATTCATTTTGCGAAGAATAGAAGAGATACCACTTGCGTATTTTATAAAGATTTGACCAAGAAAAACCTTCTACATTTGGAAATGCAGAACGCAAGTCCAAACTAAGCTGTTTTATAAAATTAGTGCCCCACTTATATAGCTTTTGCTTGTTACAAATGTCTTCTCCCAAGCTCCAATAAAGCTTGTGCAACTCTTCATTGACTTTGATAGCCGCTTTGAGTTGGGCGATGCGAATACGACCTTTCAAATCGGAGAGCCACTTCACATAGTTGCTATCCGACATAATAGATTCGCTATTCACGAATTGGGGTATGCTATTCTTTTCTGCCATATCGTTTACTCTTCTGTTTTATTTGTTGCTTTTCCAAGCACGGGTGCAAAAGTACAATAAAAATTTCGCATAGCGTGGTTAAATACAGAAAAATCCCTCAGAAAGGGAGGAATTTGATGATTTTTATCCCTCAATGAGGATTTTTTGCTAAAAAATTTTGTTCTTTCAAACATTATTCGTATATTTGCCGATGATTCTGAGTAAGAATCGCGACATAATGGAAAAGGCGCATACTTAGCGCTTTGTTCTTGACGGATTGAAACTTCGCAAACTTCATGCATTGTCAGAACATAGCAACGGTAGGTGCTCTCGGGATGTGTTAATTCACATCCCTTTACTGGTATGGCTTATTTCGTCAAAGCGATAGGTCTTATATCCGTATAGGGAAAAGTGTATACATATCGGCGTGGGCTTCGACGTTGCTCGTTCAACAGTGCAGGGCAATGCGAAGGCCTCAGAGAGTGGGACGAGTGACAGGTAAGTTCCCACGCTTTTTTATTTTGCCGAAACCGAAATCTTAACCCGCCAAGTCTCGGGAACACCTGGCAAAATGATAATATACCAATGAAACAGAACGCTTTTTACTACTTTTGTTAAGCCGAAATCAAGAAATTTCGCTTATGAACCATTATGGACTTGATAGTGTCAAGTAGAATCACTATCTTTGTCCCCGACATTTAATAACTTTAAAATAGAATAGCGTATGAAACATGTAAATGCTTATCCTTTTGTTGGTAAGGATTACGAGAAAGGATTCTTGAATAGTGGCAAGAAAGTGTTGTTGTTAGGACTAAGCCATTATAATGAAGAAAATGCTGGTGCTCCTTGTCACCATACATTTACTCAAGAAATTGTGGACGGTTTTGTAAGTGGTGAAGATGCCTCTTTCTATAGAGGCTATACTAGCCAAACAAAGGCTTTGTTGAACAGGGAAATATCTGTAGATGATAGAGAATGCGTTTGGAATCAACTTGCTTTTTACAATTTTATTCAGTTCAATATAGCAAGACCAGGTGTAAAGGATACTTCTGACGAGTTTAATAGCTCTGTTTCGGCATTCAAGGAAATTCTTGAAGAGTTGAAACCTGATGTTATCATAACTTGGGGTTATGGTCTCTTCAATAGACTTTATCCTCTTGGCGAGAAAGATGGTGAGAAACTGTTTCTGGCTAATGGTGATGAGGTTAATACTCGTTGGTTTAGCACTGGCGGCGAAGATAAGGCTCTTATGATTCGCCAGCGTCATCCTTCTCGTGGATATTCTTGGCGAGAATGGGCTAAGGTTTATCAAGATTTGTTTGACAAATAGAAATGTATGGATACAAAGCATAAACGTTGCCCCTATTGTGGGGAGGAAATCCTTGCCGTGGCAAAAAAATGTAGATATTGCGGTGAATGGCTTGATGCTGACACAGAAAAGTCTATGACTCAAAAAGTAGATAGTATAGAGCCTGAAGAGGCAAGCACCACAGTTGATCGTGAGGAGAAAACATCTTTCTGGCGAAAGTCTTGGAAGGTGCTTTCTGCTATACTTGTGGTAATTCTGTTTGTTGGGATAAAAGTAGGACTGAAAGAAGGGGGCAGAGAGCTTGTGAAAGAAGCAGCAAAAGCACAAACTACAAAAGGTGATACTTTATCTGACGAAGCACAAGAAGTATATGCATTTAAAATGCTGAAAGAGGGTGATGACTATTTCTGGTATTTGACGGATGGAGGTGATAATGTGTACGTTTATGACGATGAAACATCATACGAGGATTTTGTCTTTCCTGCAATTGTATCAGGCGAGTTGAAAAGAAGATTGCTTCTGATAATGGAGATGAAGTATCCTAGTAAAACGTTTTGGCATTCTGCAGAGTGTGAACGTCATACCGTTGATGCTTTTAACCAATATGGAAGCTGCGTGATGGAACTTCCGATGAAAGAACGGAAGGAATTGGATGGCGTGGATATAACAGAAGTGATAAACAAAGCATATTACGATTGGAATCCTTTTCAGGTAAGAATCGTAGATAAGGGATATGGCTTCCAAACTTATTGCGTCAGAAAATCTCAAGAGTGGGATGGACAAAGGTTCGTAAGATTTTCGCGAGGAGAAAATGATGGGATAAAGATGGAAATAAATAGTACTAATGCTTTTCTATAAAAAAGGAAAATTATGAAACATATTATTTTACTTATAGTAGCTTTGCTATGTATGGTTGGTAGCAATGCTCAAACGAGAAAGCCTCAAATGAGAAAAATGGGGCAAACGTCTCAAACGGTTAAGGGTAAGACCACTTCTATGGGTAAGAACAATAGAGGTGCAAGAAATAAAAAGTCGGTGGATTCAAATACACTGTTTTGGCAAAGACTTATTGAGAATGCAGCAAAAAATTCAGAACGGGAACGATATGAAATGACCGACAGAGGACGAGTCATGAAAAATGTGAAGGAAAAATTTAGTGCATGGAATGAGATAAGAGAATTCGAGAAGACTACAGCTTACGAACTGCGTTTACAGCAATCTTCAAAGTTTGTGTTTGACTCCATCTGCTATGACGCAATTAAGGATAGAATGGGGGGAATTGGAGCTTGGATTTGGAAAAGTATAATGCCGACAAAGAATATTTTCCTATTACATGCAATTTTAATGAAATAAAAGCTACTATATATGTATCTGTGCCTATAGCAGAAGCTCCACAATTTCAAAAGGATTTTAATGAGTATGGGGGATTTCAGACTGCAGAGCGACTACGTCGTTTTGACAAGTTCGTTTATGTTCAGAATATGATTTGTCCGACTTCGATACTCGTAAATCGAAAGCCTTATTGGATTTGGCGTGGAGGCAATAGAGAAGGGTATTATGGTGAAATAAATGATGATTTCTTCATAGATGCAGATACAGCAAAGGTAACGTATAAAGATGCCAAGCCTTTGGTCGTAAGATTTAATGATTTGGGGATAAAAAACAAGTATCTTGCAAATTATGTCTATGTTTTTAAAAAAGAGGAACCTGTCAAGCCGATCATGATGTCAATAGATGGCAATTCGGAATTGGTTGATACAGATAAAATTTACGAGCAAGTAGAAGAAATGCCTTCGTTCCCTGGTGGCTCTAGCGCTTTGGCCTCCTTCATTGCTGCCAATCTCAAATATCCTGTAGTTGCACAAGAAAATGGAATCCAAGGTAGGGTGATAGTAAAATTTGTTGTCGATAAAGATGGAAGAATTACAGATGTTGAGATTACAAGAAGTGTTGATCCTTCTTTGGATAAAGAGGCTATGCGAATAGTCAAGGCTATGCCTAAATGGAAACCAGGGAAGCTTAAGGGAAACTGTGTTAGGGTGAAATATACTGTCCCGATAGTCTTTAGGCTTTCATAAAATATTCGAGTTTATAACTCTCGATTTGCTTAGGGATAAATGGCAATCTTGGAGGCGAAATATCCAAGATTGCCATTAGCCTTTTCCTTATAAATTATCATATAGAATCTTTATCCAACAAGAAATCAAATACGTCCATAAATACGATGCCGTCATCGTTTTGGTATTTCTTGATGAGGTCGCCTGTTATCACATACTTCATAAAACTATCGTCTATACGTAGCAAAGAGGCTAGTTCTTGTTTCGTCTTCTCCTTGTCTGGCAAACTGAGAGCCGACTGGATGTAGCAGCGTTTGTAGCCTTGGTTGCAAACAAAGTCAACTTCAAGCATCCGTCTCACTTTGGTTCCTTTTTCGTCCACGCCGTTGATTTCTACGTTGCCAATGTCTACACTATATCCACGGTAGCGAAGTTCATTATAGATGGCATTCTCCATCAGATGGGTTTTCTCTTGTTGGCGGAAGCCGAGAAGTGCATTGCGAATGCCTAAGTCGGAAAAATAATATTTCAATGGTGTTCCGATATACTTACGACCTTTTACGTCATAGCGATTGCATGGCTCAAGCAAGAACGCATCTGCAAGATATTCGATGTATTTCTTGATGGTTGCAGAGCTTATAGAGACATTCTTTACAGATTGAAAAGTATTGGCAAGTCGTTGCGGATTGGTAAGTCCGCCAATTCCCGATGCGAGAATCTTGAATAAATCGTTGAGTTCTGCATCGTTCTTTATCTTGTTTCTGTTGATGACATCTATCATGTAAGTCTCAGTCAAGAGGCTGTTCAGGAGTCTCACTTTTTCTTCTTCTGTCTTTTGTAGAACAACAGGCGGAAGACCACCATAAAGCAAATATTCGTTCCAACCATCCTGCTTGTCGCCATCATATACAGTCATAAATTCAGCAAAGCTGAGTGGTGAAACGGGTATTTGGTATCCTCGTCCACGGAATTCGGTTATTATATCCTTGGATAGGAAGCGTGCATTGCTTCCCGTCACATAAACATCAGCATTGGGAATATGCAATAATCCATTTAGTACATCTTCAAACTCGTCAAGCATCTGTACCTCATCAAGCAGAATGTAATAAGGTTGGTCGTCAGCAATCTTCTCTTTTACATACTTATAAAACTTGTCGGGATTGCGAAACTCCTTGAAGGCATAGTCATCGAATGCCATTTCTATGATGTGGTCGGGCATGACTCCATCGTCTTCAAGGAAACGCTTGAAGAGACGAAACAGCAGAAAGGATTTTCCGCAACGGCGCATACCGGTAATGATTTTTACCAGTCCATTATGGCGTGAACTAACCAACTCTTGTAGATATTTGTCTCTATTTATAATCATAACAGGAAAGATTTTTGCGGACTTCCGCATTTTTCTTTTGCAAAAATAATACTTTTACGGATTCTGTGTAGGGTTTTTGCGGATTTCCGCAGTTTTCTTTCGCAGAATTAACGGTTACGGCATGATATTTTAAGTTCGTTAACTTATAATGGTAAATACAGAATAAATCCTTTGAGAGAGATATTTTTCTGCATTTCTATCTTTCCCTTCTCACAAATCGTTTGAGCAGGAAGGTGAGGAAGTAGGGGAAGGTATAGAACTTGCCATTGAAACCGATGTTCTTATTGCAGAGCTTGATGCCGTATCTGATATCGGGATATTTACCATCTTGAGCTGTTAGTTTGGCGAGCGACCTGGTGGCATTATCCGTGGCTTTTACTTCAACGGGGATGAGCGACTGGGCGTCACGAATGAAGAAATCCATCTCTAGGGTAGATTTCTCGTTGCGATAGAAGTAGAGATTATAGCCTTGCTTTACCAGCATGTCGCTAACGATGTTTTCGTAGATGGCGCCCTTATAGGTACCATAGTTCTTGTTCACTCTGATGTCTTCTTGAGATTCCTCATCGAGCGAAGCAACCAGCAAGCCCGTGTCCTTATAATAGAGTTTGTACGATTTCGGGTCGTAGTTGCCTTTCAGAGGTAAGGATACTTGGGCGAGACAATAGCAAACGTTGATGATACCTGCATCACGAAGCCATTCGATGGTACCAACGTATTCTCTATTTCTTGCTCCATGGGCAATCTTACTAATCTGAAATTTCTTGTTGTCTTGTCCTAGGAAGACTGAAATATGGTCGTACACGTTCCTGATTTTTCCTTTGTCGAGTCCTTGTGCATATTTCGTAATGTCTTCCTCATAGTCAAGAAGAAGCTGGTGCTGCATCTTGAGCGTGCCGCTGAAGTTTCCGTTGCTCACGAACATATTGACTACGGCAGGCATTCCTCCGATGGTCATGTATTCACGGAATAGCCTCTCCAAAACATCCATTTCTATATTGGAAAGTGGTGTGATGGAGACCATCTTTTCGTAAAGGCGTTCTATAAAGGCAGAATCATAACCTTTTGCCCATAGGAATTCCTCGAAATCCATTGAGTGCATCGTGTAGTCTTCCTTATATCCCACGCTGTTCGATTCTATCTCGCGATAATTGATACCCATAAGCGAACCGGAGCAGATAACATCGTACCTGCCATCTATCTTGAAGGCTTTCAGACTGGTGGCGCAGGCAGGACAATCCTGCATCTCATCGAAGAAGATGAGCGTGTTACCTGCTTCTATCTTGAGAGAAGGATTGATGAGGGTGAGGTTCCGGATAATGCTATCTACCTCGTAACCTTCTTCGAAGATTGCCTTGTATTTTTGTTGCAATACGAAGTTGATGGCAACCACATTTTGATAGTTGTCATGGGCGAATTGTAGGATGGAAGCGGTCTTTCCCACTTGTCGTGCTCCCTTCACGATGAGGGGCATTCTCTCCTTATCGCTTTTCCATTCCTTGAGATAATTATCAATCTTTCTGCGCAAAAGCTTCATAATCAATATGTTTATAGTTCTTATTCGAGTGCAAAGATACAACTTTATCACAAAATTCCAAAGGAATTCGGACTGAAAATCACAAAATTCCTATTGTTTTAAGGCGTTTTATCACAAAATTCCATGCTTTTCTCTCTTCGCTATCACATTATTCCCTATTCGTTATACTTTTTTAATCTCTCTTTTTATCCGATTTCAGAAAAAAGATGTAATTTTGCCGCTCAATTCATGAAAGACAAGAATTTGGTTATACAAAAACATTATTGAGGAAGCAAAGGACTTCCGTTATATTTCATAGTATGGATAGAGTAAAGGAAGTATATAAGGTGACGATAGCGGGAAGTATCATCAATGTGGTGCTGCTCGTGCTGAAGTTTGCTGCAGGTATTCTCGGACATTCGGCAGCCATGATAGCGGATGCCATCCATTCGCTTACCGATTTCGCCACCGATGTGGTGGTACTGGTATTCGTAAAACTGGGCAATAAGCCGATGGATAAGGACCATGATTATGGTCATGGCAAATACGAGACGCTTGCCACAGCCATCATCGGCATTTCGCTCTTCGTGGTGGGTGTGATGATCTGCTATTCGGGCGTAACCAAGACTTATCGTGCCATCTGCGGCGAGACACTCCAGCAGCCGGGCGTTGTAGCCTTGATTGCAGCCATCGTAAGTATCGTGATGAAGGAGTGGGCTTATCAGTTTACGGTAAAAGCCGGAAAGAAATATCATTCCGAGGCTGTAGTGGCGAATGCCTGGCATCATCGCAGCGATGCTTTATCGAGTATCGGAACGATGTTCGGTATTGGTGGCGCCATCATCCTGGGAGAAAAATGGGCGGTGCTCGATCCGCTTGCAGCCATCATCGTGAGTGCCTTCATCATCAAGGCTGCCTGGGGACTGGTGATGCAGTCTGTGAAAGAACTGACGGATGCCAGTCTTCCGGAAACTGAGGAAGATGAAATCCTGAAGATTGCAAATGAAGAGCAGGGAGTAGGAGAGATTCATAACCTGCGTACCCGTCGCATCGGAAACAAGATTGCGGTAGAGATGCACGTCCGCATGCCGGGTTCTCTTTCGCTTTATGAGGCACATGAGCATGCTACTCATATTGAAACAAAACTGAAGCAGCACTTCGGCGCAGATACCCATGTGGGTATCCATCTCGAACCGATAAAAGTGAATGGAAAATATCAGAAACCGGAATAAACGGAAAAAGTCTTCAAGCCAAATGGCTTGAAGACTTTTTTGTTTTATATTACCAGCCGAGATTTACGCTGGCTCCTGCCATAATCCACAAACCTGGCTGCTTAACGGCAGTGAGGTCGTAGTAGCGGTGGCAAGTGATATTATCTGCTTTCACGAAGATATTGTATTTCTTCTCATCCCACATCAGCTTGCAATCCACCTTGGTGTATGGATGATAGCCATTCATTCTCTGCTGCCATCTTACGCTCCAGGATGCTGAAAGCTTGCTCCAGATCTGATGATCCAGGCCGAATACAGCCTTGTGCTTCAGATACTCCAATGCATAGAGTGATTTCAGGATGTTGGTCTCGGTCTTATGATCCTGATAGATATAAGCATAACCCAACTTGATGCGGGTAATGAAACTGTTTGGTACCAACTCTCTCATGTAGATAGTAGCATCTACGTTGTAGCCCATGTTGTTGAGCTTTCCGATGTTCATTACATGATACTTGCTGTCATTCTGCTCGGTCACGGAAGTCTGAACCCAGTCAATCATGTTGGTACCGTGAGCATAGAATCCGCTTACGGTTGCGGCAAAACCAGTCTGGCGATACTGGGTTCCTACCTTGAAGGTGGAGTTCTTTTCTGGGTTCAGGGTGATGTCGCCCTGCTGCACCACATTACTTATATATAAGTCGGTGTAGGTAGGCATTCTCAGAGCCTTGTTCCAGGATGCGTAGAACTTCCAGTTGTCGTTAGGACGATAACTCATATCTACACCAGGATAGAAGCGGAAGTCGTTGTCCAAACCGGTATTCTTGTTAGCCAAGACACCAGCCGACAAGGTGAAGCCGCCGAAGATGAAGTTGTGCTCCAACATGATGTTGGTGTTGGTGCGCTCACCCTTTCGGGTATATTGGCGGTCGGAACCCGAAATATCCTTATAGTCTTTCTCTGCGAGTTCCTCGCCCAATGCAGTAGAGTAGATGCACTCCTTACTGATGTCGAAACCCACTGCGGTCTTACCCAAAGCCCAAGCCACGTTGGCATTCAGTCCACCACCATAAACATCGAGGTCGTGATAGTTTTCACCTGCCTTGGCTCCAGCCATACCACGAATCAGCTGATAATGGTCCTTGAATTTGTTATAATAGAATTGAGGAGCAATCTCCCAGGTTTTCTCCTGGTTGTGCAGACTCAGGTTGAGCGAAGCTAGACCATGATCTGTCTTCTCATATTGATTGTTGTATTTGGCGCTGTAGAAAGTGTTGGCACCATAGCTTTGGGTTGAGATACCCACCTGGGCATTGATGTCGAAGCGCTGGTCGTAGCTCAGGTTAACCTGTCCGAATCCCTGTCCCTTCTCGAAGTCGCTGTTCTCCGTGCCGCCATCCGAGCGTTTGTAGCCTCCGCTTACGGAATAAGCCTGAGTCCACTTGCCCGTTTCAAAAGCCG
>ERZ1035006.2583-NODE-2583-length-10118-cov-3.805128_pt1 | contig 10118 bp, 1 predicted proteins | sample MGYA00520694_ERZ1035006 | MGnify/ENA primary metagenome ERZ1035006 (study PRJEB33766, sample SAMN09781746) | gut metagenome | biome: gut microbiome | host: Homo sapiens | place: Madagascar | study: EMG produced TPA metagenomics assembly of the PRJNA485056 data...
TTCTCCTGGTTCACGATCACCTGGTCCTCGTCTTCTGCCATGGTGAGAATATATCCTTCCTCTTCAAAAGTCCTTCGCGCTTCATGCTGCCGGAACACAGATGTGCCTATCAGCACACCTGCGAACAACAGCCCGGCTGAGGCTATCATGATACAGATTTTTTTCGATGAAAACAAACGCATCTTAACTCCTCTTATCTGACTGGCTGATCCTGTCAGAATCCAGTCGTGTTGTTAAATTTCTTAGAATGTGTCTCAAGTGTTACGTAACTCTTCGTATCCTGATCGTATTTCTGCATGGTCAGGGTAATATAATATTTGCCCTTCTCTTTGACGTTCATGGATTCCTTAACATCTGCATCTCCCAGAGTAAGTCTCAGAGAGATCTTGCCTTCCACTCCGTCATAGCGGCCACCGCTTCCTGTGCTGTCGAACATGGAAGTCGTTCCATCCGCTTTATCCAGTGTCACTGCTTCCCACTGGGTAGTGTTTCCATCCGTCTTCTCCTGTACCAGAGTGTATATGATCCTGGAAATATCTCCGGCATTGTATGCACCCTTGAATCTGAGAGTGATGGTATGTGCATCTCCAAGCACGATCTGCTGAAGCTCGCCTGCACTCGCGCTCACTCTTGCTTCCAGTGTCTTGATGTCATCGGAATATCCGATCATAAGACTCTTACCCGTGCTAGCGATCTCAGCCAGTGTCAGATTATCGGACACGCTGTCGTAGGACTTCATTCCATTATACAAGGTGTTGTATAAGGTGCTGTATGTATCCGGGATCGCAGTAACATCCTTATGAGTTTTTCTCGGATAATAATCATCGCGATTCATGATCGGAGACAGTGTATTCATCGTACTGTCTAACAATCCGCTGGTGCTGCTTACATTCAGTGTATTGTCATATTCCGGATCCATCAGTGCGTAGAACTGCAGCCGATAGGTGGTATTCGGATTCAGCGGTTGATTTCCATTCAGTCCAAATTCTACTTTCTGGTAGGTGGAACCCATGCTGTAAGCCCGGTTCATCCAGCTGCCGGAATTATCTCTGTTGTAGTAACCGATTTCTTTCGTTCCCTCCAGCACTTTATAAGAACCATCTGGCTGTTTCTCTGCCAGACGCACGAAATATTTGCCATCCAGGCTGGTTCCATTGATGTCATTGATTCGATAATCCAGCTTGATGCTGCCGCTTCCGCGGATCACATTGGTAGTCTGTACCATGGCCTGTCGATCAGCTTCCGCAGAGGCGCTCTTCCAGGTCTCAACGTTGCTGACCCGATAGCCGCCCGGCTGGTTCACGTCATCTTTTTTACTGACCAGTGTATAGGTTGTTCCATCCTCACCCTTCTGGTAGATCGCTGCCTTGATCCGATATGCGTAGCCCGGTCTGATCAGACCTCCTGCATAGTAAGGAACCATCATCTCATTGTTATTCTTCTGCGGATCTGCCGGTATCAGCGTAATATCCTTGCCGTTGACGCCAGTATCATAGTAACTCCAGTAGTTCTCAGCAGACGGAGTTTTCTCCCAGTTGGTCACATCTCTGTCAGATTCTTCCGCAATAATGGTCTCCCAGTTGTTCTCGTCCGTCTGACTCTTGCCTTCTTCACAGCGCTCCAGGCGATAGAAGATCTTCAGAGAGGACTGCTCTTTCTCCAGAATGTCACTGCTGATCTTCGTGATCACATTCAGCTTCTTGTCGGTGTAGCCATTGCTGCTTCCAAGACTCAATGTTACATCGGACATCTCCAGACTTCTCGCCGTCTGCGCCAACAGACGTCCGTCTTTGATGCCACCAACTGATTTGAAGATGTCAGTGTTATCTGTAATCACATTTTTAATATTCAGTGCTTCCTGTTTTGCATCATTATTTCCACCAACTCCCGTCCGATATAGTGTTCCTGGATTATGCGGATTCGTGCCAAACAGTATTTCGTCTGTATTGTTATCAAAGTCTGCTCCTGCAGAAGCTTTGTCTTTATAATAGATCTCTACCCAGTACTTCTGATCTTGCAGTGTAAGTGGGAATGTCAGATCCAGGGTTCCTTCTGTGGTCTCTCCGACCATGGCACCTACCAGCTCACCTCTCTCAGCCTTTCCATCCTTTTCTCCATACTTATAGATCAGATAATAGAAGTGAAGCTTCTCACCTTTCGGATATTCTACCAGATTCCAGTTGTCCACATTGGCCTGCAGGTTCAGCTGTACGATACCTCCGGTGAGCTTTGCTTTGCTCAGAGATGGTGCCGCTGACTCCACTTCAATGTGTTCCTGTGGAGTTTCCTTGTATTCAGCGATCTTCATGGCCTCTCTGGCAGATGGTACAATTCCACCAGTATCCGTAGTAAGTGATACGGTACTCAGCTTCATCTCATCACATGCCGGATCAAATCCTCCGGATGTAAGAGTATACTGCTGTGTCCACGGAAGAGTTCCTCCTGTGTTCACAGATGCTTTCAGCCTGTAAAAGGATCTTCCTGCTCCTGTATTTGTAGTTGCAACTGTCCTGTTTGTTGTATACAGATATTTTGCTGCATCATACTTCTTATCGGTTCCATACAGCTTCGTTGCATTGATCTCACTCACATATTTCAAAGCATAACAATCATCTGTGAGATAATCTGTGGTCAGTCCGCCCTCGCCGGTCAGGTAGTACACCGTCATGTCAAACTTCAGCTTATCTCCCGGATGATACTGAATGTCATCCTTGGTGGTATTATCCAGATCACTGAGCTTAAACTTCAGGAAATACCGATAATCCGCCGTATTCTCGGAAGGTGCTTCCGGATAGAGCCACAGGATCTTTTCAGTTTTCAGAATCTCCCCTGTCGCACTGTCCCGCTCATAGATAGGCTTATTCTCATTATAGGCTTTCAGGCTGACCGCTGCGATGGTGCGGGCTTTATTCTGGTATGCTTTGCTCAGATAATAATCGCTTGTATACTTACCTACATCATGATCTGCCTTCAGACTCGTGTCCTTCAGCGCATTAACTGACGGGTCCAGATACATGTACATGGTATTGTGATCTGCTGCGGCTGTTGCCCTTGTCAGCTGTAATTTGTCATCCGGATCGCTGTAGTCGTTCTTTCCGATATAATTGTGTCCGATCAGTGGAATACAAGTATAGTCTGAACTGCCATCCAGCAGAAGATAATCTACTTTCAGCTGATAGGACATGCCTTCTGTCGGAAGCGATTTTACCTGGATCCTTCCGCCGCGATCTGTGGCTTCACCTGTATCGGGCTCGACTCTTGTATAAGTCAGATAGCTTCGAACCTCTTTCAGATCGTCTGCAGTCACAGAGTTCAGTGCCTGCTCTCCCTCCAATGGAGCATTCTCATCTTCGCTGTTGTATACCGTCCTGGTGTCGATCTTTTTCTCTGTTGCATTTCCTGCACGATCATTAAAGGTAAACGTGAGATATTGTGCATTATTCTCAGCAACATTTCCTATCGTCGCTCCTGAGATCTCCGTTCCATACAGGTCGTAGATACCACCTTTGTCTACTTTTGTATTTCCTCCAGACGGTAAATGGTTATCCGGTGCTGTCTGCAGCATGGATTCCCAATGGATCGCATCATCCGGATCATGGACATATACCTGCCAGGTATCTGTTCCGCTGACTCCTTCTGCTGAAGTTTTTTCCAGAGATGCATACACCTCCGGCTTCTGACGCTTGATAGATGTCTCTTTGGATGTCAGTGTGTTCGTCTTGACGTACACTGTCTTTTTGTTATTGATATAATAGTCCTTCGGATAACTAAAGTCTCCTGTCTGTGTTGCTCCATCCGCATCTGTGAATGTATAGTCCGGAAGCATGGTCTCATAAGCAAACACATAGCTCTGACCTCTGGAGAAGTTCTTTGCATTCATGTAGAAAATCTCTACGGTCTCTCCGTTGACTGTCGTTCTCTGACGATAGGTATAACCCTTATTACCACTCTGCTCGCCTGGGTCATAGTAGATACCGGTCTTCTCAGTATCTTCTGCCGCTGCCGTGATCTTTGGCAGATCTTCTTCATTGTAGAACAGCAGCCATACCTTCGGTACGATCTGGTCCTCATTCGCTCCCAGATCGAGCTCACATCTGAATGCATAGCGCTCTTCTTCATTCTCCGGTGTTGCAGTCGGTGTATCCTCATTATTTATCTTGTTCCATACCTGCGAGATAAAGCCATAGAAATACATATTGCCGGTGCTGAGCTTTTCGTCATTTAAGTACTTGGTCGTCAACTGCACACCTGCAATGGTATCCTTGTTCCAGTTTGTGCTGTAAAGCTTGTTCTGGGTTGAATCACCATTATAAGCTCCCAGCTTGTCATTGGTCAGCGGTTCCACCTTGATGTAGCTGTTATCATCCGTATAGAGAAGATCTGACGGTTCTGCGAACGGAAGTGCCTGCACTTCGATCTCTTCTGATGTAGCATCCCCTTCCGTAATATCCAGCTTGTTCACATATTCACTTTCATCGGAGCGGTAGGTGTAGTATGTATACGGTCCCTCTCCTTCCGCTGCCTGAGCCATGGTATCATACCGCATCTTAGTATAATCATAAGCAGCTGTTGCTTTGATGTGGTAGGTTCCATCTGTCAGCTGTCCCGGTCTGAGTTCCTGATTCTCAGCCGTAACAAAATAATATTTAAAATTTTCTTTTCCTACACCAATGATTCCCTTAAGGTTTTCATTCTTGTATTTCTCAAGCGTCTTCCTAGCATTTGTGCCATAAAATGCTTCGTAAATACTGTTTTTATCGGTATCACTGGTCTTATCATCCACGATCTTGCAGCTTCCAAGGGGCGTGCTCGAACCATCCCGGTACAGCTCAAAGGTGATGCTGTAGAGTCCCCGATAGGCCGCATCTGTATTCTTCATATACGAATCCGAGTAGCTGCCACTCTCCATATTATAGTAGTTGGTAACCCCATCATCAGCACCCAGGCGCAGGTCAACTCCGATTCCTTCACTGCTCTTTTTCATCTTCATGGCGATCGTCTTGGCAGGACGGGTATTCACGGCTACGGAACCCATGGTGACACGGTTATAGGCATTCTCCCCTGTCTTCTCGTATCCATACAGGGTGAACATATACGATGTATTGGCACGCAGACCATTCAGATCGATCTGCATACGCAATGTGCCTGCATTTGCAAGTATACTTTCACCCTGCGTTTTGGATGAATCCAGAGCCTCCAGCTGATTATTATTGTATCCACCATATCGGATGGACTTATAATAGTCCGGGCTGGCTGATATGCGCAGCTCCATCGGATGCTCACCTGATACAACATAACGGTTATTGTCACTTACCTTTGCAACAATAGATCCGGACAACGCATTATAGGTGATTCCCTTGTTGGTACCTGCGTATGCTTCTGTCACGGTATTGTAGATATCATTATTGCCTTCAAAGCTTAAGGTCGTGCTGACCAGGCTTGCCGGAATGGCAATATCCCAGGCAAAGCTTCCTGTTGTATGTGATTCAGTTCCGGTATCTGTTCTTTCGTATGTTTCCATTACCGGCAATGTCATCTCTTTTGATCCATCATTATAGGTATAATATGCGCGAACATAGTATTTCCCATTCACATGGATCGATTTGTTCTCATCCTCTGATACACTGAAATATGCCAGATATCCGGAGGTACTCTCCTGTACTGCAATAGGAGATGTTCCTTTTTGAAGTTCATCAGGACTATTATATAATTCAAACCGTATTTTCTCGATGGTATCATCCGGGTCAGACACGTCCTGATATTTATTATTTTCATATTTACCCAGTGCTTCCGCCAGAAGATAACCAGAGTCATAAGCAGTCAGGCGGATGCCTCCCAGAGTCGGCTCATTTTTCAATGTGGTGACGGTATAATCGTAACGGATGGATCCGTCTGCCCCTACTTCCACCGATGTGGAATAACCTTCCCTGTCAAAGGATGTCAATGTGAATCTTGGTCTGAATGAGATCTCATGGGTCTGATTGGCCTGATCCTTATCCACATCCTGCTGGATGTTCTTCAGATCAATCGTAAAGCTTTCGTAATCGCTCTCATTCATGGTAGCATAGTATTCACCATCCACATATACTGCAACCGAATCTACTTTCACCAGCTGATTGGATGATTTTAATGCATACGTAAAAGTATCATTTGTCTTGTCTGTCAATTCAAATGATACTCCATAATCATCTGCTGCAAAGTTTCTGGTCAGAAGCACCTGACTTCCAGTTGCATCATTCACCGTATACTCTGCGGATACGGTCAGACGATACTGATGTCCCGGTTCCAACACATTGCAGAACAATTCAAATCCATCTGCGGAATCTTCACTCAGATCGATCCACTGATCCGTATTTCCAAGATCTCCCTCATCGTTCCACCAATATACTTCCTTACCAGTATTAGTATCTACCAGAGAGATCCTGGTAGTTCCTTCATTGATACTGTTACAGGACACTTCATCCGTATAAACGGTAAATTTCAGTCCTTTTCCATTGACGCTCCAGCTTCTGAGACTGACGACCGGAATCGATGTGTTCACGTTGACACCGGACATCTGACCGCCGGCTGCTCCGGCTGCTCCAGCCGTACCGGCCCCACCGCTATTTCCATTGGCTCCGGCTGCTCCGCTCTGCTCACTGCTGCCTTCTGTTCCCTGCTCACCTTCTTCGCCGTCTTCTCCGGTCTCTCCATCTTCTCCGGCTGCTCCATCTGTTCCGGCCGCTCCGTCTTCACCGTTCAGTACCGTAAAGCGGTAGACCGGATAACCGTTCTGGTTGTTCCAGAAGTCCTTGCGGCTCACGTTGATCTCCATGTCATCCAGATAATAGCCAGTCAGGGTCTGTCCATCTGCCTGCTGCGGCAGCTCCAGCTGACCTTTGCTTAAGTTCAGGGCTGTTCCATCCTTAAGCTCAATCACAGATCCCTCTGTCAGGATCTGCCATGCATTGGTACCATCATTTAACAGTGCTACACTTTTATCGTCTGCCAGATATTCCAGCTCCAGATATCCGTTGTCCACATGTGCTGCCTGTCCATTGCTCTGGATCAGATTCAGGGATTCTCCTCCCAGCAGGTAATGCTCATCGCTGCTCTTCATGATAAAGTTGCTGAAGCTTACCGCATCCGCACCTTCGCCGATAGTATAACTGCTGCCGTCCCATTTCATAGGAACACCCTGCTTTAATACATAATACTGAATCTTTCCCTGCGCATAGTCATCCAGACTCATGACAGATACATCTGTCACTGCAGAGAGTGAATTATCTGAATAATGGATAAAGCTGTCTGTCGGAACCTGCACAGAGTCCCCCTGTGCATCCGAAAAACGAACTTCTTCCTTGCCTTCCTTCCAGGAAGATCCCTGGCCAAACCAGATCTGCTCAGTGACCATGACATTCTCCGCACCTTCTTCTGCAGATGCAGACAGAATGTATCCGTCTGTCGAGAATTCTGTAATATCCGGTCTGTTCAGGATCAGGGCTCCTGCTATCACACACACCAATGCGAACAGGCCAAGTCCCATTACTGTTATTACACTTTTGGATTTGAATAGCATATCAGTCTCCCTCTTCTCCTCATCAGTTTGATGATGTTTTGAATACGGTACTTCCTACCGTCTGGCTTATGCTGCTGCTCGCATCAAAATAAGCGGTTACTGTGATCGAATACGTGGTCCCAGATGCCAGTCCTGTCAGTTCCAATGGCAGAATTGCTTCTCCTGACAATATCGTTGTTCCTTTCGGGAATGAGTCGCCAGTTCTGTTCTTCCACTCATCCAGACTGGAGTAATACAGCACCTTTGTATATCCTGCTGATGTGATCTGAACCAGGATACGGTGCACATCCTTATCTCCTACATAGATCTTCCTGTTGCTTCCCGGACTGATCACCAGTCTTGCTTTGACAGCATTCTGCGTGATTTCCTCGTTCTTGTTCTTATCTACTTCCAGCTGGACATAAGATGTATTGCTGTCTGCAATATGCTGTGCACGCCACCAGGTAGAGCGTGGGACTTCTTTTGTCACATATTTCTCATTATCAAACCAGGTCATATTGATCCGGTTACCGTATTCATAATAGGACCCCAGAGTATCTTTTCCTGCCTGGATACCCTTGCCATCCAGATAGATATAGCTCTCTGCATCCTTCGTTGTCTTTCTCTTCAGACAGTCTCCGGTCAGATCCTGGGATACATAGTAACGGTAGATCTCATGGTCAAAGGAAACCAGAGCATTATCTTCATCTTTTCTGCAGATTGCTCTTGAGATAAAGAACCTCTGTGCGTTCACATCAAACATTGCATCTGTTACGATTGGTGTTGCCTTCAAAGTTTTGTAGGTCTCTTCAAAGGAACTGGTCTTGCCGCCGACCAGCTTTGCAGTTGCTTTGATCGTATACTCTGTATTTGATTCCAGATTAAAAAGCATATATACGCTTCCATCTGAAGCTGTGGATGCCAGAGTCGCCCTCTCGTCCTCAGATGACAGCTGATTCTTCGCATCCGTCAACTGCGTTTTAACTCCTGTATCCTTGTCTACATAAGAGATCTGTACATCGCTGATCTCCTGTAGCTTACCAGATAACGTCACCTGCAGTCCAAGACAGGCTGTATCTGGAGTGATCGTTATATTGCTATTGTAATCGTTGATATTATCCTCTGTAATGTAGTCTGCTTTTACCTTTTTAATATAGAAGCCATTCTCATCTGTGCGGAATACGCGGGATACAAGAATGGATTTTGCATATTTATCTCCATTGATATCGTCTTCGGATTTCAGCACTTTAGCACTGATGATCAGCTTGTATTCTGTATCTGGCTCCAGACTGTCAACGGACCAGATCTTGTCTTCGTCAAGACTCTTCAGATCCATACCATTTGCCCAGGATGCGATGGTCGTTCCGTTGGATGTCTTCAGGATAAATGCCTCGGTAGTTCCTTCCTGAATCAGTTCTGTATTAAATGCTTTCATCTTGAACGCAACAGATCCTGCGGTCTGATCCCAGGATGTAATATTCACAAACGGTGATTCTTCCAATATCTTGTTCTCATCATCGTCGGTATTTTCTCCATCTTTACCGGCTGCACCTTTCTGGCCATTGCTTCCGGTTCCGCCGTTGCCGCCGTTCTCTCCGGCTGCTCCGGCTGTACCTGCTACTCCGTCTTCTCCTTCGTCACCATTCTCTCCGGTCTCACCTGCTTCTCCGGCTTCTCCATCTGCACCATTAGCTCCGTCTTTTCCGTCAATGGCATGATTCACAAAAGTAGGCGGTGTCCATGTGGTAGCGGTGGTATTTTCCACAAAGATTCCTACATCCGCACTGACACTGATGCCTGTCAGCTGCAGTCTTGCTGCCGGTGCAGCGCTCTCACTTCCATCACTGCTGCTATCACTGCTGCCGGATGTTCCGCTGACCAGCTCCATACGTCCCAGATCCAGCACAGCGCCATTTGCAAAGGTAATGGTACTGGTGTCTGCCAGGAACTGCCATGCGCTGTTGCCATCGGTGGCATTTACAACCATTCCGTCTGCATCTACATAGGTAAGTTCCAGATATCCATTCTCAATGGTGTCGCTTCCATTGGTTCTGTCCAGCTCAAGTGTGGGCGATACGCAGAGATATTTCTGATCGCCGGTCTTCAGAATAAAGTTATCGAAGGTCATGGTCTGGGTGTTATTCTGAATCGTATATGCCGCTCCGCTATTCTCCAGAACCATCATGGCATCCAGATAGTAGTTGTCGATGAGTCCTTCCGGAAAGCGTGCAAGATCTGTCAGCGTCATGCCATATGCGGAAGCCAGTGAGCCGTCTTCGTAATGAATAAATGCGTCAGACTTGCTCTCCACGGTCTGTCCTTCTTCTGACTTGAACGTGATCATGGAAGATGCCTTCTTATTCAGTGCCGTTCCTGATGCAAATCTGACCTGATTTGCCACTGCCTGGCTGTCCTCAGCGGTCTCCACCTGCATCACATATCCATTCGCCGGAAATCTGGTCTTTTTTCTCTGTCCTACCACGATTCCGCCGACCAGTACGACTACACTCAAGACCGCTACTGTCGCTGATAATATGATTGCTTTTTTGCTCTTCAAGAATAACTGAAACATGCTTACTCC
>ERZ1035006.2584-NODE-2584-length-10117-cov-15.094315_pt1 | contig 10117 bp, 2 predicted proteins | sample MGYA00520694_ERZ1035006 | MGnify/ENA primary metagenome ERZ1035006 (study PRJEB33766, sample SAMN09781746) | gut metagenome | biome: gut microbiome | host: Homo sapiens | place: Madagascar | study: EMG produced TPA metagenomics assembly of the PRJNA485056 data...
TTGCCGGTATGAGTTACGCCCTGAAAGTAGCCAGAGCGCATAAAGGTAAAGTGTGTATGATTTGCAAGACCTCGCTCGACGAGGCTAACACGTCATTCGCACAAGGTGGTGTGGCGTCAGTTACCAACTTGGAAGTGGATAACTTCGACAAGCACATACAGGATACAATGATTGCTGGTGATTACATCAGTGATTATAAAGCAGTGAAGCAGGTTGTCACCATGGCACCGGAGCAGATTCAAGAGCTCGTACAGTGGGGCGTCAACTTCGACAAGCAGCAGGACGGCAAGTTCGACCTCCACCGTGAGGGCGGTCACAGCGAGTTCCGCATCCTTCATCATGCAGATGATACGGGTGCAGAAATCCAGCGCGGTCTGATGGAGGCTGTGCGCAACTGTCCGGATATCGATATCAAGGAAAATCATTTTGCCGTGGAGATTATCACTCAGCACCACTTGGGTGCCCGTGTTACTCGCCGCACTCCTTATATCAACTGTTATGGTGCATACGTATTGAATCCTGATACCCAGAAGGTGGATACCTATCTGAGCAAAGTAACCGTGATGTGTACCGGCGGATGTGGTGCCGTTTATCAGACTACCACCAACCCTGTCATCGCTACGGGTGATGGCGAGGCGATGGTTTACCGTGCCAAGGGTACCGTGGCCGACATGGAGTTCGTTCAGTTCCACCCTACAGCCCTCTATCATCCGGGCGAGACTCATCCTGCCTTCCTCATCACCGAGGCGATGCGTGGATACGGTGGCATCTTGCGTCTGCCTAACGGCGAAAGTTTCATGGAGAAATATGATAAGCGATTGAGTCTGGCTCCTCGTGACATCGTGGCTCGTGCCATCGATAAGGAGATGAAGATTCACGGATTGGATCATGTCTGTCTCGATGTAACCCATAAGAATCCTGAAGAGACCAAGCGTCACTTCCCTAATATCTACGCCAAGTGTCTGAGCATCGGCATCGACATCACCAAGGAGTATATCCCTGTTCGTCCTGCCGCTCACTACATGTGTGGTGGTATCAAGGTAGATTTGAACGGCTGTTCAAGCATAAACCGTCTCTATGCTCTCGGCGAGTGTTCATGCACCGGTCTGCATGGCGGTAACCGTCTTGCCAGCAACTCGCTCATCGAGGCTGTGGTTTATGCCGAGACTGCTGCCAAGCACAGTATTGAACATGTAGATGAGTACGACTTCAATGAGAAGGTACCAGCATGGAACGATGAAGGTACTTTGACCAACGAAGAGAAGGTGCTGATTACACAGAGCGTGAAAGAGGTTGGCGAATGCATGAGCAACTATGTAGGTATCGTGCGCAGTGACCTCCGTCTGAAGCGAGCATGGGACCGTCTCGACCTTCTCTACGAAGAGACAGAAAATCTCTTCAAGCGTGTAAAGGTAAGCAAGGAACTCTGCGAGCTCCGCAACATGATTAACGTGGGTTATCTCATTACCCGCATGGCGATAGAACGCAAGGAGAGCCGTGGTCTCCACTATACCATCGACTACCCTGTTCATGCTTACGACAAGGAGTAATCAAGAATTATCAGAATATTAAAAAGCTCGGATGCTTGTGATGCATCCGAGCTTTTTTTATTTTCAAGAATTTGAGAATTAGAGAATTTTTCTTTCTACCTATTGGTTCTGGTGAATTTTCTTTTTATCTCGTCAGCGAGAACTTGATGCTCAGGCCGAAATCCTGTGTGGTGGTAGGATAACTGCTGCTCGACAGGAGCGGGGTGTTGGTCTGACGGTCATAATAGAAACTCATGGTAAGGAGTTTGCTGAAGGTATAATCGGCAGAGAAACTCAGTTTCAGAGCATTGTTGCCGCTGCTGGCACTGCTTACCATTGAGGCAATATCACGAACGATGGCTGCCTGCTTGCGGAAACTGAAGTCAAGACGTAGATTCAGATCATGGTTGGTACCATTCTGAACCGTCTTGGTGGTCGACGCATTCTTGTTGGCTGCATTCTTGTTGCCGCCCTTCGACTTGGAACGGGAGGCCTTGGCGCCCCAACCGAAAACATCGAAGTTGTTGATGCGGTAACCCATACCGATTACCCAGTCCTTACTCAATGCCTCGTTCAGCTGCACACTCGTCATACTGAGGTTCAACACACGGGTCTGGCGATATTCTGCCTTCACCGTCATATTATTGTTGAATGTGACATCCATACCCAATAATGGCGAGAACGACTCGTTGATACTTACCTGCGAAATGTTGAACATGCTGCTTGGAGATGGATTGCCCGTAGTGGCATCACTCACGAAGCCGAGACCGTTCATATACTCCTGGAAGGTGCTGTAACTGTTGTAGCTGCCTACCGCAAAGACGCTCTTGTAAGAGTGGTTGATGTTGACACTCTTGAAGTGCTCGTTGAACCAAGGCAGACGTCCCAGTCCACTATAACGGATAGTCCAGTTTGGCAACATCCGGCTCAAAGCTGGGAATACCGAGAGCGAATTGCCACCCATCGAGGTATAAGCCTTGAGGAAGGCAGGAATCATGACATCGCTGCTATACTGGTTGACCGGTGTACGAGAAGCATCAAACTTGCCGCCAGCCAGAGCCGAACCAGCCGGATAAACAGTTCCGGCATACTGCGCCTCTACCCTATCTCTGAAACCAGCCAGCGAGTTGACAAACTTCTCGAAGGTCTTGCTGCGATACCCCGAATTGGCATTACCCATTCCCTCGAAAGCCGACCCCAGCGAGATGGTAGTCATCTGGAAGGCTCCACTCTGGGTAGTTGGCGTTCCTTCATACATATACTGTATGCTCTTCTGCGTGGTCTTGGTACGTGTGGCAGAGAGATCAATCTTGAAATCCTTGACAGGCTCCAGGGTGGCACGCAACGTAAGATTATCCGTTCTGCTGGTAGTAGCAGGTGTTGCGATACTGTCGTTGCAGAGCAGCCAGTCATTGTTTCTAGCCTTCTCGATATAATCGTCGCCAACCATACCGAAGGCAAAGTCAAGACCCGGTGCCATCTGTCCCACCTTCTTCTGTCCGAAGGCATCACCCACACTAGGCAAGAAGCCCGGCAGGGTGAGCTGATAGCTGCTGCGATAGTTGATGCTCACATTGCGCACCATCATTGCCAGACGACTAGCCAACTGCAATCCCTTATACCATTTCTTATCATCAAGCGGTTCCTTAGCCAGTACGGAAAGTTTCACCTTCATGGCAGTATCTACCTTTGAGATGATTCTAATCTGGTTATTATCCACCTTTTTATATTTAAGCGGGAACACTTTGCCGTCTTCCGTCTTGGCATTCACAATCAGTCGCTTGGTATTCTTGCCGTGGCGTATCTTGAATGTGGTATCAGGCAGGAGGGTGATTTCCCGTTCGAAGGCACGCTTATTCTTAGGCAACGCCTTCTTAGGATCAGCCGCCTGTTCCTTTGCTTCCTGCTTCTTTTTCTTTTTTTCCTGCTTCTTGCGCTGCATCTGTGCCCTACTCTGGGTACGGTCAAACTTATCGTTTACCTTCTTCAGGAAAGGCACATGGTTGTAGAGTTTCACCAAGTTAAAGTTACCGTTCAATGTCAGTTCGCGCTGGGTATTGATGGTGTTTCCATACGAGTTGCCCTCCTCATCCTCTGTACCGCGCTCCCAAGAATAGTTGGCATTGTAAGAGGCATCGCTGTTCACCCAGTCGAAGACAGGCAGCAGATTGAGAGGCACCTTGTAGGATGCCTGGAAATTCTGACTGTAGTCGAGCGGTGCACCCCAGTGGCGGATGCTGGTCCATACGGAATCCTTCCAGGCATGATACTGGTCGGCATAAAGATCCTTGTTGACCGGTGTATATGGTTCCTCTATCTGTGCATGGGTAGCACTCTGGAAGTTCATGTGCAGGTTCTTGGTCAGATCCCAGTTGATGGAGAACTCACGGTTCCAGAGGAACTGCTCACTGAAGGTGAGCGGCAACTTGGAGTCTACTCCGGCAGATCCACTCATCAGAGTTTCCATATCGCGCTCCTGCAACTCGTAGTAGTCGCGCGTCATCTCGGTATTGAAGGCTATGTTCTGCGGCAGCCAGTTCAGTCCGAAACGTTTCAGAATGTCGAGCCACTTACTCTTGTTCTTCAGTCCCTTGAATGGTTCCCATGCCTTATAAACCGGGCTCCACGAATAATCCAGGGCTCCGCGCCAGTTGTCCTTGCGCTCATACATCGTCGTTTCACCCGTAGTATACTGATGCTGATGACTGTAGGTGAATGAGAAGTTGGCAGGATCGTATGGCATCGGATGGCGCTTGGTAGCGATACCCACCCGGGCATTCGAGATGGAGAAGTTGGTCTGCGTAATCTTGGTGGCAGCGATATTCTCGATAGAATCGCGCTCATGCTTGGAGCCGGCGGCATCGAGGGCATCCTTCAACTCCATATCGGTATCCAGCGGATTATACTTAGGAGTGGTCTTCTCCTTGGTAACACTATAATATAAAGGTATGCTCACCTTCGCCTTGTCAGGGAAGAACTTACCCATTTCGAGCGATGTGGTTACACTGTAGGTACCGTAATTATCGGTGGTGCGACTTGCCACGCCATCTTCCAGACCGCCGAATCCCTCGCTGATGTATCTGCCGGTGGCATTCACGCTACCCAGATCGGAGAGTTGTACGTTGAGGTTGGCATTGGCAGCCCAACCACCCGAATTATTGTGTTCCTTGAGTCGGAGTTCGTTTATCCATACCTCACCGCTCTTGATGTCGGCAGAATTGTTTCTCACACCCAGCATCATGGTCTTCACTTCGCCCAAACTCGGATTACCCACAATGGTAATCTTGTTCTGCGGATGTTCTGCATCCATCATGGAATAAGGAGCGAGATAAGAAGCCACACCCTGTGCCTTCGCCTTGTTACGGTTTTTCTTCAATGCCGTAAAGACACTCAGCGGCACATCGAGCATATTCTCCTCAGGCCATACCGCCTTACAGTCGGCAAGCACATAGCGGTTGTAGTTGGAGCGTGGCTCGGTGAGCTTCAGCGGGATTTCATACTCGTAGTAATTATTCTTGTAATCACTACCCAGACGGATGAAGACTGAGAGATCACCATCCTGCAGACGGGTGGTATTCTGCTCCAATGCATTGGCATGGGCAAACATCTGGATGCGCTTGTACTGGCGCAGATCAAGGGTAGAATTCTTGTAAACCGCCTTCGCCTCGCCTGTGCTCATATTCTTGACCACCAGACTCAACGCCTGCTCGTTAGCCTCAACCAACTGAGGCTGACTAGGATCCTGTTCGCGCTTGATACCCGGAGGCAAGACATAGTTGACCGGTGTCTTCTCGCCGTTCTCCTCCAGACTCACGCTGCTTGCGTCGAGGGTTCCGCCACTGGCTGCGCTGAGCGGCTGATCATAAGTACGCCACTTGCCCATCACGAGGTCGAAGGTACCGAAACGCAGCACGATAGGTTTCTTGAAACCGGTGAGGAACATACGCATGAAGCGGATGCTGGAGAAATCGTTGATGTTGCCCTGACGGCTCTCAAACTCATCGATAGGTATGCGGAACTGATACCAGGTAACGGTAGACTTGGTATTATCACGCCAGGTCTGGCTGTATTCACGCTTATCTACAATATGATTGTTACCTACCACGAGATCTTCCGGACGGATGCTGACACGGTACTGGAAGTATTTCTCATATTCGTTGAGGGTATAATCCTGGTTGATATCCTCGACATCCGGCGTTGACTTATAAGAAGTATCATAGCTCTCAGAACGGCTGTCGCTGTCAGGCGAGTTGCCCTGAGGATTGTTGATATACTTATATCGCTGCAAGATAGGAGCACGCATCTCATCCCAGTCGGAACCGCGGAAATAGTGGTAGTCATCACGTGCCGGATCGGCAAAGATGCTGTCGAATACCGCCTGGTTCACCTTGCCCTGAATCTGGTCGAGATAAGCACTCTTGTAGAATTCCTGCTCCTCGGCATCAGTCAGTCCGTTGAAACCCACATCCTGCAAGGCTCTGCTGCCACTGGTGGTAGCAAAGGCATAGGTCACGGTGCTCTGGGTAGGAATCTTACCCCACTGGGTATAGGTGTAGCTCTTGCTGCCATCTACCGGCATGCCACTCTCATAGAATTTCTTGCCATCACGCAGGATATCCTCGCTCACCTCGCCCAGGTTGATGTAGAAATCGCCACCATAATCGGCAGCATCAGCCTCTTCGCGGGAATAGATGAACGGATCGAGCATCCAGAACTCGATGTATTCGATGTTTGCCTGCTCGAAATCGTTGGTATCCAGCTTACGCATCATTCCGCCCCAGTTGCGCTGCGGATTCTGCAGGGTTCCGTCTGCCTGCAAATCTGTTACATTGAAGTTGTATGGTCCCGGCTCACTTGGATAGTAAGCCAGATTGAGTACATTCAGGGTATTGGTAGCGCCCTGATAACTGCTCTGGTCGCGCAATGGGAAGAGTTCCTTGGTATAGACCTCGCGGACATAATGGTTACTCAACTGCTTGAGGTCGCCCTTGATATGTCCCGGAGTGAGCGAACTTCCACGGCGGGTGAACAGCGGATCGATGGTATACCAGGCTAGGCGCGAACGGTGGAAACCGCTGCTCAGACCGGTCTTGTCGCTGTAATCGTCCTTGAAATTGAGCGAAGGCACACTGGATATAAACCAGGAGGTAGGAGTCGTTACATCGATGGTGGTCTTCGTACCCTCGAAGTCATCGATATAAGATGCATTGTCCTGTGTGCCGCCTGCCTCACCGGCAATGAGCTGGGCAAATTCTCCTGTAAAGGATATCTGCGATGGCTGGGTGAGGTGCAGGAATGGTATCTTGTCAAGCACATTGGTGAGCCACTGACTCTCCTTGCGCCAGTTGAGATTGATGCCCCAAAGGGTGTTCTTCAGCGGTTCGGAGCCCATGGATACCTTGGTGGTAAGCGCCTGTTCGGAGAGGTGCTGGATAGTACCGCTCAACTGGAAGTTCTTGGTAAAATCATACTCCCAGTTCAGTCCGAACATCGTTTTTCGGGTTTGTCCGAAATCGGTATTACTCTCCAGAGAAACGTTGACAGCCGTACCGGCATCGATGATGCTCTGGTTCAGGATGGTCACCTCACCGGCACTGTAATCTACCGAATAGTCGGTGCCCTCTTTCAGGGTGATACCGCCTGCCGTAACGACCACCGAGCCCTGTGGCACATTGTAGGCATCAAGCGAGATGACATTGGCTGCAGAGCCCTTGAACTGTCCCACAATCTGATACTTGTTCTTTTCGGCTATCTGCTTGGCTATGGTCTTCGTACTGTCATAAAGTTCGGTAAAGGCATACTTTTCAGCCTTGTCGGCAGCCACGCCCCGCTTGACCAGATAATCACGCATATAACTGCCGAAAGGCTCTACCTTCGGAATGAACACGCGTCCGTTAGAGATGGTATAGCCTTCTACATAATCGAAATATCCATTGCTGTGTGCCTTGTTGTTGTTATCCAGACGGTCGGCGCCCAGCACACGGATGATAGGCTGCTCCTTCACCTGCTGCTCAGGGATATAACTGAGATATACGCCGGTGGTATCGCTCTGGTATTTCACATCCAGGCGGAACTTCTCCTTCTCTACGGTAGAAGCCAGATAATAAACGTTCTTCATCATCAGCCCCCAGTTGCCCTGTCGCGGATTGTTGCTAGTATTCTTGAGCGATTTCACGAAGAGTGCCTGCTTGGTATCGCTGAGATCGGATGCAAACTCGCCCACCTGATAGGTTACGCCTCCCGATGTATACTCATAGGCTACGGCAAGCACCTGGTCGGTCTGCAGACTGGTTTTCAATGAGATATAACCCAATGCAGTATTGACCGTATACTCAGAAGAATTGAGCAGACGGGCACTCTCCAGCTTCTCATAATCGGCTCCGCCAACCAGTCCGCCTCCATCGAGAGTGGTTGCAGCCTGGTCGATGTCACGGGCAGCAGCATATTGGCTGTTCATCGCCGCATACTCTGTATTCGCCTGGTTAGAAGGTACCTGTCCGCTCGCTGCCCACATCGGGTTGCTCAGCTTCTGGTTCTCGCCCAGGTCGGTCAGGGCTACGATGTTTCGGGTATTGGTGGTATTGCCGGTTTTGTTGGTAACCCACACCTCCACGCGGTTGATGGTGATGCCCGTGGTGAGATTAGGAAGTTTCTGCATCCAGGCATCATAATGATTTCTGAAATACTGGGAGAGGAAGAAGTGGCGGTTCTCCTCATAATCGGCTACATTCAGTTCGAAAGGGGTGAGCTGCACACCGCCCCTGGTAGATACGCTCTTCGATGCACTCTTCTTCTGCGAAGCTACCATCTGCAGCTTGAGTTTGCCAAACTGCATATCGGTTCTAACACCAAACAGACTGCTGGCGCCTTTGATGAGCGAAGAGTTGGAAGGGAAGGAGACGTTGCCCGCCTCAACGAGTTTGATGATTTCATCTTCCTTGCCGTCGTACTTCAGTTTCATGTTCTGTGCGTCGAAATCGAAGGTGGCATCGGTGTTGTAATTCAGGTTCATGTTCACCTTATCGCCCACCTTTCCGTTGACGTTGAGATTGATTTTCTCATCAAAATCCATCATCGTCGTCTTTCGGTTTCGGATAGGCAACGAAGGATTGTCGATGTTTTTCTTGTTGATACCGAACTTGAGTTCGGCAGAACCCTGAGTCTTCACTCTGATGCCACCAGGACCGAAGATTTTCTCGGCAGGTCCCAAGTCGAAGTGCATATCTGAGAAATCGAACTTCTCCTTGCCTTTTGCCTGGAAGATTTCATCGTTCTGCTTGCGGAAGTAGCTGTTGCGCTGCTGCTGTTCGGTCCATGCAAGATACTCTTTCGGAGTGAGCATGATAGGAGCTGAAAGCCAGGTTGAGCCCATGCGGTTGCCGATGATATAGCGGTCGATGGTATCGTTGTAGACTACCTGATATTGCAGATTATCAGGACGTTTCAGGTCGAGCGGACTCTGATAGAGGTCGCTCAGGGAGTAAGGTTGGGTGCGCTGAATCTGCCAGCGGGTATGCAGCAGCGAATCGGGAATGGTATCTTCATCGAGCTGCACGGGCTGGGCTGTGCTGGTATGGGTTTTCTTTTTATCGTCCTGAAGTTGAGGCAAAGCTATCGCATAGCCGAAGGTTGCCACCATCAGCCAAGCCAATAGAAAAGATATGAATCTTTGCTTCTGTTTCATCGATAAAAAACTCCTAACTTATTTGATTTGCTTCAATGCCAGTTTCACAACCTGTTCTACGGGGAGATCAGGCTGTGCCTTGAGGATATCTACTACTACCTTGGCAGATGGTGCCGGCGAGAAGCCGAGCATGGTGAGGGCGCTTACCGCCTCATCCTTTACGTCATTGTTCACCATCACCACATTGCCTCCGCTGGCTGGCAGTTCGCCAGCAATGCCGAGGCTCACGATTTTATCTTTCAGGTCGATGATGATTCGCTGTGCTGTCTTCAGTCCGATACCCTTCACGGTTTTCAGCACCTTGTCGTTACCAGTAGAGATGATTTCGCAGAGTTCGCGTGGCGAGAGTGAAGAGAGAATCATACGGGCCGTATTTCCACCTACTCCTGAAACGGTGATGAGGAGGCGGTAGAGTTCACGTTCCTGTTTGGTAGCAAAGCCGAAAAGGGTGAAAGAGTCATCTCTTCCACCAGCCACCAGCACTTCGTGAACATAGAGTTTCACTTCCTGTTTGCCCTGAATGGCAGTATATGTATTGAGCGATATATTGAGTCCGTAGCCCACCCCCGCAGTTTCAACAACAGCCAGCGCAGGTGTCAGTTCTGTCAGATTGCCATGAATATATTCTATCATTTTCTTTTTCTCCTAATTAAATTAATATATTAATAACGTGCGAAGGGCGGGATTATTGTAACAGACTTCCAGAAATTACATCCCGACATAGTGCAAAGCGCATCGGGAGGTATTGGAAAGAGGATGAATGATGTTTCGCAACAAAATAGCGAAACTGTAAGGTTCTTGCTACGGATACTTTACAAATCTCTGCTTATTCATATCTAAAAAACTATGATTTTACTACTTTAATAAAAAGTGAAGAATTCACTGTTCACTGTAACTCTAACAT
>ERZ1035006.2585-NODE-2585-length-10112-cov-6.803619_pt1 | contig 10112 bp, 10 predicted proteins | sample MGYA00520694_ERZ1035006 | MGnify/ENA primary metagenome ERZ1035006 (study PRJEB33766, sample SAMN09781746) | gut metagenome | biome: gut microbiome | host: Homo sapiens | place: Madagascar | study: EMG produced TPA metagenomics assembly of the PRJNA485056 data...
ATTTTGCTGCCTTTGCACGATGGAGAGGAGACTCGTAACTCGTGGAAGCCGTAATTGAATCAGGTCGAAGCATTTGCTGCTGAGACCGTAAGAACATGATTCAGGTGTGCAAAAATTCCATTGCGAAGCAATTTTGCATGAATTTTTGCATCTTGAAACTGCAAGTTCCAAGAGCGGCTCATCGGAATGGTTCGTGCAATGAAAGCAAAACAGACATGCTTGCGGGAGCTGCGGACTCTTAATCATGTGCTTGCATGACACAAAACCTGACAAAAATAGTTTCGCAAACGCCTATTATTTGATGCGCATGGCGATCCCACAAGTGACGCGGTATACTGCCTCTGCCTGCGCCGCCAGTTCACAACTGATGCGTCCGACCATCTCACGGTACTCCCGCTCAAAAGCGTCCATCGGTACGAGCCCACAGCCGACTTCCGCGACTGTGACCACACCGTCTGCATATGTTTTTACAATCTGCAAAACCTGCTCCTGTGGATCTTCTCCGGACTGCATCCAGTCCCGGACCATCAAATGCACATTGTCACAGACATCCTCCGATAATGTCCGTGCAAATGCTGTTTTTCCCTGACGGACACCTCCGACTACCAATCTCATAACAATTCTCCTATCACGACAAACAGCGCCATCAGGCACTCACACATCTGCAAAAACCACCCGGCGAGATCTCCGGTGATACCTCCAAACTGCCGCCGCGCCATCACGCCATACCATAGTACACAGATTCCGGCGGCGAGCGCCATACAGATTGTCTCCCGCGGTGCCAGCAGACAGCCGAGTGTAAGCACTGCTGCCAGTTCAAGTCCACACAGGATTCCTACGGTTCTCCGGTGTGCAGCATCGTGAAATGTCGCCGCCAGCCCGGTATTTTTCGCACATGGAAATACAGCGACTGACCAGCCGCTCAGACACCGGCTCATCACAAATCCCAATGACAGCGCACGCGCGCCATGCACTGACACCTGTGACCACAGCCCAAAATCAGCGGCAAACAGGCTGCAGGCACAGATGATCGCAAACGCCCCTGTATGCGGATCTTTTAAGATCTCCAGCTTCCGCTCCACCGGTGCATACGAATGCAGTGCATCGCATGTGTCTAAAAATCCATCCAGATGAATCCCTCCTGTGATAAACACAGGAATCAATACATATCCTGCCGCGCGCAGTCCCTCACTCAGCCCAAAGCGCACAGCAGCATAGCTCCATCCGTAAATGAACGCTCCGATGACTGCCCCGACGAGCGGGAAACAGCACATCACATAGCGCATATTCTCTTTTTCCCAGTCAGCCCGCGGTGTCGGTATCTTCGAATACATCGCAAAAGCAATGAACAGGCTGTTTATGATTTTTTTCATCCGTTTATTTCCTTTTTTGTACGAGCGGTATGCCACACACAACTTCTATGACTTCATCCGCACAAGCCGCAATCCGCTGCTGGCATGCTGCCAGCAATGCGATATAACGCTCCATCTCAGCTGTACCCGCATCGCCCTCCCGATACACATCATTCCCGACAACAACGGTCAGTGTATGCTGGCGCGACAACTGTCTGCAGGCTTTTGCAATCGTCTCTGGCAGGACATCTGCATCTGTCCACCCGCGCCCCTGCGCAGACCAGATCTCATTGGCGAGCAGATTCGACAGATCCTCGACTAAAACCGCCCCGCGCCCGCTGAGCGCTAACTGTTCCAACCGCACCGGGCACTCGACCGTCAAAAAGCCTTTTCCCGCGCGCAGTGCACGATGATGCGCGATCCTGCGCCTGCCTTCTTCTCCAAACGGCTCCATCGTCGCGATATAATAGCGCATTGTCTCACCACTATCCACGATCCGCTGCTCTGCATATGCAGATTTTCCACTGCCGCTGCCTCCATATACATAGATCAGCATGGATGCGCCTCCGTATAGTCCTCATATTCCTCCACGTGAATATCTGAAAATGTACCCATCTGCCCATAGACTGCTGCCGTCATATCCAAAAACGGCAATAATGCCACTGCGCCCGAGCCCTCACCCAGACACATGTCCATGCAGATCCCGGGCTCCAGCTGAAGTGCCTGTAACAGCATCGCAGATGCCGGCTCCTTTGACGCATGCGACGGGATCAGATACGGCACACAGGCGGGTGCGATACGCGCTGCGACCAGCGCAGCCGTCAGTGAGATAAATCCATCAATGATCACCGGAATGCCTGCTGCCGCTCCTGCCAAAAATACGCCGGTCAGTCCTGCCAGATCAAAGCCGCCCACTTTGGCAAGCACATCGACCGGATCTGCCGGATCTGGTTCTAAGAGTTCTATCGCCTGCCGGATCACCTGCTTTTTCTTCTCCAGTCCGCGATCCGAAAGCCCTGCCCCGCGTCCGGTCACATCCGAAGGCTCGCGTCCGAGCAGCACAGCCGTCACCGCACTGCTCGTCGTCGTATTTCCGATCCCCATCTCTCCGGTCGCCAGTATCTCATAGCCCTCTGCCTGCTTTTCCTGCACCAGTCCGATCCCTGTACAGATCGCGCGGTATGCCTCTTCACGTGTCATCGCAGGCATTTTCGCCATATTTTTTGTGCCGTAAGCGACTTTTCTGCGCAGTGTGCGCGGCGTATCCGTCACCATACCGATATCGACAATACACTGATCGCAGTGGTTTTCCCTGCATAGAATCGATGTACAGGTCAGACCGTCAAAAAAATTCTCCGCGACAACCGCCGTGACCTCCTGCCCGGTCTGTGTGACACCCTCAGCCACGACACCGTTATCGGCACACATGACAATCAATGCGCGCTTTTTTACCGACGGATGCTCTGTGCGCCCAATCGCCGCCAGCTGTGTCCACAGCGTCTCGAGCTTGCCGAGACTGTGCAGTGGTTTCCCCATATGATCCCAGTGCGCCTGTGCCAGCATACGGCTCTTCTCATCTACCGGGCGTATGTGTGCGATTGTCTGTTTGAGTAATAATTCATCTGTCATGTTCTTTTTCTCTTATATTTATTTTTTATCTATTTTCTATCTATTTTCTTACATCTTCTTTTCTTGATTCTTTTCATCTTCCGCTGCCTTTTCTTCGGCATATTGCTCCAGGCGTCCATATAAAAACATCGGATTGCTGTAATAATACAGATGCGGAAAGCCGATCAACCCCCGACCGGACGCATGCATACATGGCCAGCTGACGTCCCGAAACGGCTTTTTCGCCAGAAAATCCGCGCCGTTATCATCCGTATCAAAATAGTGGAATTCATGTCCGCGAATCGATGTGTCCTCTGCCGATAACGGCTGTGGTGTCAATTCCATATAACCAAACCGCTGCAGCCGTCCGGTCGCCCGCGCCCCTGCATCCATCCAGCCCACCATCGGATATCTATTTCCGTCCATATCCTCGAGTGTCTTTGTCAGATACAGGAACCCACCGCACTCCGCGAGTACATAGCAGCCCCGCTCCAATGCCTGATACACCGCCCGGCGCATCGGTTCATTTTCCGATAATGCCTGTGCATACAGCTCAGGATAACCACCCGGAAATAGTAAGACATCGGTGTGTTCCGGCAGCGCGATGTCATGCAGCGGTGAGAAAAACTGCAGCCTCGCGCCGATCCTTTTCAAATATTCCAGATTATCCTCATAGAAAAAGCAAAATGCCTCATCCCGTGCCACCGAGATCCAAAGCTCCTTCGATAACTGCGGCAGCACCGGTTCACTCCATGTGACCGGTTCAGCGCCATGCGCCAGCGCAGACAACGCATCCAGATCTACTGTCTGTGCGAGCTGGTCGGCCAGCCGGTCGGTGTAGGCTCTCAGATCCTTCAGTTCCTGCGGTGTTACGAGTCCCAGGTGGCGGCTCGGCAGTTCCATGCCCATAAGCCTCGGCACATAGCCGCACACGCGCACCCCCATCGCTTCTATCTGGGGGCGCACCGCCTCATAGACCGTCTGTGACATGCGGTTAAAGATCACACCTGCGATATGGCTCGGCTCGCGGTAAGTCAGAAATCCCTTGACAATGGCTGCCACAGACAGACTCATGCCCGCTGCGTCAACGATGAGTACAACCGGCGCATCCAGCGTCTCCGCCAGTTCGCATGCGGATGCCTGCATCGTATGCAGACCCGCGCCGTCAAAATATCCCATCACACCCTCGATCAGTGATATACCGTCCTCCGGTGCCGCAGATCTGGCAAACAATGCCCGCGTTGTATCCGGATCTGTAAAATAACCGTCCAGATTGCGCGTCGGTACACCGAGCACGCGGCTGTGAAACATTGGATCAATATAGTCCGGTCCACATTTAAAGGCTGCCAATGGTACACCGCGGTGTTTCCATGCAGCGAGCAGCCCCATCGTGAGCATTGTCTTGCCACTGCCGCTATGTGTGGCGGCGAGCACGAGCCGCGGTGCTTTTGTCGTCCGGTCTGGTCGTGGTTGTTGTGTGATTCCTGTTTTTTTGTATTTCATCCGTTGCTCATCCATTTATTTATGATTCCTGTGTTCCCGGTTTTTCTGTATCCACTGCACCTGTAAATGAAAAAATATAGACCGGATTCATGCTCTCCATCAGCTCATAGGTTCCGAGTGTGCGCGCTTTCGCGATCGATGCGCAGATGATGTCTGTATCTTTGACTGACAGTGTTTTCAGCAGCTCATTTGCTTCACTCACCGTCTCTAATGTAATCGCGTCAATCACGATACGGATATTTGGATTTCTGGCAAGCAGCCAGGATACGATCTCGCGTAGTCTGCCGCCGCTGCCACCGATAAATGCATGGCTGGGCTGTCCATATCCATCCAGACATTCCGGTGCCGCGCCCTGCACAACCTCGATATTGCCAAGTCCATGCTGCCCTGCGTTCGCACGGATCAGTCCACAGCCTTCCGCACCGCGCTCAAAAGCGACCACTCTGCCCTGCGGCAGGAAACGGGCGATATCACAGGTCATGCCACCTGTACCGGCACCGATATCATAGCAGACCGCATTCGGCGTGAGCCGCAGCTTGGCAAGTGCCAGTGCACGGATCTCTTCTTTTGTGAGTGGTACTTTTCCCCGCTCGTAGGACGCATCTGCCAGATTTCCAGTCGTAAACTGCTGTGCGGCATCATTTTCGAATAACGCGACACACAGGCTGGCTGATTTTTCTGCATCCTGCGTCTGATCAATATGGATATATTCCTGCAGTGTGCCGCGCCAGATGCGCTCTGTCTCATAGCCGAGGTCGCATCCGATGGACAGCTGCACCTGTGACAGCCCGGTGTCACACAACTGTTTTGCGATCTCCCACAACTGTTTTTTACCATTCAATAAGGAAAACACCTGTCTTTCACGCCGGATCTGCCCAATCAGGTCGTTCGACCTGCCATGCACACTGCATAGACGCACATCCTGCCATGCGATACCCAACCGCGCTGCAAAATAGTTGACCGAAGACAGACCTGCGATCCGCGTCGTCTGCCACAACCGCTCTCCACACACAAACTGCCGCGCAAATCCATCCGCACCACTGTAGAATCCGACATCCCCGGAAAATACGACAGCCGCCCTGCATACATCCGGATGATCACACAAATATTCCAGTATCTGTTCCCTGCGGTATTCACACACCTTCTTTGCCCGGACAACACCGACTGCCTCAAGCATGCGCTTTGCGCCAAAGATCACAGGCACATACTCAAGTGCCTGGATCGCTTCCTGCGTCATCTGTGCGCGCGTTCCCATACCGATTCCAATGAGCAGCAGCTCACCGCGAATATCAGATGCATTTGCGGGCATATGCTTCATCATCCCGGATATTCCTGATGTCCCAGATATTTCTATTTCTGTACTGCCGGATGTCCCTGATACATGGGCGTCTGTCGGTCTGCCTAATCCCAGTTTCATACACACCTGTTCATAGGTAGATCCCTGTTCCTTTGGCCTGCGTATCACGATACAGTCCATCCCCTGCGCGAGTGCCGCCTGCAGCTTGTCCGCAAATCCACCCGGTTGTCCTGATTCTTTTGTCACGAGAATTCTGGCACCAATATGCGCGTACATTGCCTGATTGAGTTCCTGTGAAAAAGGTCCCTGCATGCAGATGATCTGTCTGCCGCTGACTCCTGCCTGTTCGCACAGTTCCATGCTCTCACGTGATGGCAGCACACGCACATATACACGTGCACGGTCACTGATTCCATGTACAAATGCCGACAGTTCCTTTGAACCAGTCGTGAGGAAAATCGGTCCATCCATATGTTCTGCCAGATCTGCTGCCTCCGTAATCGTGTCTACCAGATGTACGCGTGTATCATTCACCGCATCCATTTCCGGCTCCCGCATCAGACGCACATATTCGATCCCACAGTCTGCACACACCTTTTGCAGTGTCTGCGACACAAGAACAGCATACGGATGTGTCGCATCAATCACCGTCACATGCTCCGTACCCGGCTGCATCTGCTCCTGCCGCAAAAAATCATGCATTTCCTGTTCATCCATACGTCCACAATGAACCCGGATATTCTCGTCATCCGGCAGCACCTGCTCTCCGTATTCTGTTGCCACGCAGACTATGACCTGTCTCCCCTCCGCTGCACAGTGCAGCGCCAGCCTGCGCCCCTCACTCGTACCTGCAAATAATACAATCGTCTGTGAACTATCTTTCATCTGTGTTTCCTCATATTGACCTACAACTACCATTCATAGCCGCGCGGTGTCACCATTTTTCCATCGACCACACACGTCTGTGAATTTCCAATAAATACAGTTGTGAACATATTGACCTGCTCATCCCGCAGCTGCTGCAGCGTGAGTACTTTCGCCCGCTCACCCTCACGCCCGATCTGCTCCACGAGTCCACACACGGTATCTGGTGACTGGTGACGCAGGATCAGATCACATGCCTTTTGCAGATAATCGTACCGCTTTTTGCTGGATGGATTGTACAGCACGATCACAAAATCTGCCTCTGCTGCCAATCGCAGCCGCTTTTCAATCTTCTCCCACGGTGTGAGCAGGTCACTGAGACTGATCAGTGCAAAATCATGAATGAGCGGTGCCCCCAGTACTGCCGCACCTGCGAGTGCTGCCGTCACGCCTGCCACAACCTGTATACGCACATGCGGATATTCCTCCTGCAGCTGATAGACCAGACCACTCATACCGTAGACTCCCGCATCACCACTGCAGATGAGCGATACCGTTTTGCCCTGATCTGCTAACGCGAGTGCCTGTCTGCAGCGATCCACTTCTTTTTTCATCGGTGTCGTATAGTATTCCTTATCCGGATAATCGTCATGCACGAGCTCTGTATACACGTGATACCCCACAATGCAGTCACTGTGCCGCAATGCCTGTGCTGCCTCAAGTGTCATGCCATCCCTTCCTCCCGGACCGATTCCCACAATATATAACTGTGCCTGTGTTGTCTGACTCATTGCTCTGCCTCCCGATATTCTGTCGTAAACGACGGATCATACAGCTTAGAACGCGAATAGCTGTTGTGTGCCACGACATCACCGACGATGATCAGCGCTGTCTTTGTGATCCCATGCGCCTGTGCGGTCTGCGCCAGAGTCTCTACGGTACATACATAGGATTCTTCCTCCGGCCATGATGCCTTGTAGACGATCGCAGCAGGTGTCGTGTACTGATAGCCACCTTCGACCAAACGCTTTGACAGTTCCCCGAGCATGCCTGTGCTCAAAAATATGACCATCGTCGCGCCATGTGCGGCAAACGATTCGATCTGCTCACGCTCCGGCACCGGTGTACGCCCCTCCATCCGTGTGATGATCACGCTCTGCGATACATCCGGCAGCGTGTACTCCAGATTCAGTGCTGCCGCTGCCGCCTGAAAAGAACTGACTCCCGGTGTATCATCATAGGCGATCCCGCGCGCATCGAGTGCGTCCATCTGCTCTCGGATCGCCCCGTACAGACACGGATCTCCGGTGTGCAGACGCAGGGTATCCTTGCCCTCCTGCTCTGCCTGCTCCATCACCGCGAGCACCTCCTCCAGGGTCATCGTCGCACTGTTATAGACTACGGCATCCTCTTTTTTATAAGCTAACAGCTCCGGGTTCACGAGTGAGCCCGCATATATGATCACGTCTGCCTGCCCGAGCAGACGCATGCCGCGCAGTGTGATCAGATCCGGTGCGCCGCTCCCGGCACCTACAAAATGTACCATCTATGAATTCTCCTTTACGATAATGAGTGAATAGTAGCCTGCATCATCCGGCATATTCTGTGCACCGTAGACCATACACTCATTTTCCATCCCACAGTTTTCGATCATATAAATATCATCGGTGGTCTGCGCGACCGCTGCCTTTACAGCTGCCAGCTGCTTTCCGGCTTTCATGAGCACTTTCGTTCCAGGCAGCTCCAACGCCTGCTCCACACCATAGGTGGATGGAACAATATGCAGTTGCTCCTTCCGCTCCACAAGTCCCATATCAAATGCCGCACCTGCTGCCAGAAACGATGCGATTCCGCTGATGATCTGCGTCTGAAAGCCTGCCTGCTGTACCCGCTTTTGCAAATATAAATACGTCGAATAGATCGTCGGGTCTCCCAGTGTCAGAAATGCGACACTCTTTCCAGCTGCGAGTTGCGCGCAGACCTGCTGCGCGCCTGCCGCGTGGCTCTCCTCCAGTTTTTTCTCATCCTTTGTCATCGGCATCGGTATGCACAGGCATTCCTTGTCTGCGATCGCAGCATCTGCCTGCCACGCGATCCGGTAAGCGACGGACGCTTCCCTGTCCCCTCCCGGCACTGCCAGTATATCTGCTTTCCTCATAATCCGAAGTGCTTTGAGTGTGAGCAGCTCCGGGTCGCCGGGACCGACACCCACACCATAAAAAATTGGGTTCATGTATGGTTCTCCTTGTAAATGTGTTGCTTGGCGAAGGCCGCAGCTTCCCCCCCAGAATAACTACAGCTCTCCAAAACGGTTTGAAAACAGTACAACCTGCACCTGCATCTGCTCACCTGCCCGCTGTCTCAGATAGTACGCCGCACGTTCCTTGACAACTGCCATCACTGCCTGCAATACCTGATGTTCGTCAAGAATCTGTAAAGCATCCTCGGTCGTGACTGCATCGAATAACTGCCGCAATATCTCATTTGGTACGCCGGCACGCACACCGGCTGACACGAGCAGATCGATTCTGGCATCTGCCTGTCTCGAATGCGTCTGAAAGATGCCGCCGGACAATTTTACGAGTTTTCCGATGTGTCCGACGAGCAGCAGCTCAGTAAAGCCGAGTGCACCTGCCATGTCCACGGCATCACCGATATAGTTCGAGCATTTAACGGCTGTATCTGCATCTATTTTATATGATTCACGCAAAAAGTCCAGACCGTAATTGCCCGGCACGAGTACGGCTCTCGTAGCGCCCTCGGCGCGCCGCATGGATAACTCTGCACGAATGGTGCGCCTGAGTGCATCCTCGCTCATCGGCTCGACGATCCCGCTCGTCCCGAGTACAGACAGGCCGCCCTCAATGCCGAGCCTCGGATTGAACGTCTTTGCCGCCAGTGCCACACCGTCCGGTATCTCGATTGTGATGCAGATGCCGGTATGCGCTGTGTCTGCGTCCAGTGTATGCATCACACGCTGCACCTCCCGCGTAATCATCTCACGCGGTACATGATTGATCGCTGCCTCCCCGACCGGCTGGTCGAGCCCTGGACGCGTCACGGTGCCGACCCCAATGCCGCCCCGGATATGCACACCCGGCAGATCCGATATTTCTGCAACTGCATAAATATAAATGCCATTCGTAATATCCGGGTCGTCTCCCGCATCCTTTTTGACTGCACAGCGCACCCTCTGCGCCTGCATAGAAATCTGCTCAATATCCAGAACAAGCGAAATCCCTTTTGGCGTATCAATCACTGCCTCCGTGACCGCAGTTCCGGTCAGGAGCATCTGCACCGCTGCCGCGGATGCTGCCGCTGCACAGCTGCCTGTCGTATATCCAAACCGTAATCCCTGGTCATTTTTCGGTAATCTGGTACTCATCACTGCTCCTTTTGCAACATCAGTATCATTAAGCGTTTGCGAAACTAGTTAATCATCGGGCTACCTGGCTGTGGGCGCAGTGGCATTCTGATCAAGCTGCTCC
>ERZ1035006.2593-NODE-2593-length-10093-cov-19.328850_pt1 | contig 10093 bp, 9 predicted proteins | sample MGYA00520694_ERZ1035006 | MGnify/ENA primary metagenome ERZ1035006 (study PRJEB33766, sample SAMN09781746) | gut metagenome | biome: gut microbiome | host: Homo sapiens | place: Madagascar | study: EMG produced TPA metagenomics assembly of the PRJNA485056 data...
GCCTTTTTCATAAAATATCTTCCAAAACCAATCATCGTAAATGGAAGAAGCAAATTGATTCGATATTTTCAATCCGCATCAGCTTAACTACCTGCTTATCTTTTTTCTCTGTATAACAAATTTTTATCCATTCATCATCTGCGTCTATTATCTTGCAGGATAATTCAGTTTTTCCCGCAAAACTAAAAATGAACTCTGATCTGATAATACATTATTTTCCTACAAGATCATTAATCAGCTTTGACATATATGCCACTCCTCTTTGCTTTTTCTCCTTAGCAAACTTAACGCTAGCATGTCTGTTCCTTAAAATATCTTTTGCCATTCAAATCATATCACACTATCAGACATATTTCCATTTCGATTTACTCAGTCAAGTCACTTCGCTCAGCTACATTTCCTGTCGGCTTGCTTCTGTAACTAGTACAGCGTTTCACAAATAACTGTCTCATTCACGCAGAATGCGGATTCGAGTGTTCAGCTGAAAAAACGTAGGCGTAGCGGGCTACGTCGAGGCTTTTTCAACTGAGCAATCGGATTCGCAGGCAAGTGTATGAGGTAGTTATTTTGAAAACGCTGTACTAGCATCCGGTTATTAAGAAGTCTCTTCAAACTTACTACACCAGTAACATGAAGTAGTAATATAAAAAGCTTTCGGATTTTTTCATTTGAACCGAAAGCTTTTTATTTCATCATCTTCTATTATATCTATCTTCCTGTCTAACCGGCACTCTGACCGGTACTGGTTCTGGCATCAGTCCCGGGATCAGACGATTCATAAAATCTTTGATCTTCTTCCCTGCTTTTGTATTGATCCATCTATAATACTGTTCCATTGTCATACTGTTTTACCTCCTGTTCAGGTCTCTTGTCATAAGCAGATGATCTGTATTTCCCCATCATCTCTATGTCATACTGTTCTTTTCTGACATGGCTGTATTTTATCAGATGATTTTCTTTTTGTCAGTGCATTTACCGCTTATTTTAGAATTGTTTATACTTCTTTTATGAAGTTTTGGACACTAAAACTTTTTATCATTCCCTGATCTGTCCGTTTCCGAAGATAATATACTTTGTTGTTGTCAGTGCTTCGAGTCCCATCGGGCCTCTTGCATGAAGCTTCTGTGTGCTGATTCCGATCTCAGCACCGAATCCGAATTCGAATCCATCTGTAAATCTTGTTGATGCATTTACATAAACCGCTGCCGCATCGATCTCATCCTGGAATCTCAATGCATTATCATAATTCTTTGTAATAATGGATTCGGAATGTCCTGTATTGTATGTATTGATATGTGTGATTGCCTCAGCAATGGAATCAACAATCTTCACGGAAATGATTGCATCTAGGTACTCTGTTCCCCAGTCTTCTTCTGTTGCCGGAATAATCTCTGAACTGATTGCCTGTGCTCTCTCATCTCCACGAATCTCTACACCATGCTCTTTCAGTCTTGCTACGATCTTAGGCAAAGCTACCTCTGCAATCTTGGAATGAATCACAAGTGATTCACATGCATTACACACACCAAGGCGCTGTGTCTTTGCATTTACAATAATATCTGTTGCCATCTTAATGTCTGCTGTCTCATCAACATATACATGACAATTTCCGGTTCCTGTCTCAATTACCGGAACAGTGCTGTTCGCAACTACATTTGCAATAAGTCCCGCTCCGCCTCTTGGAATCAGGACGTCGATCCAGCCATGCATCTTCATCATCTCATTTACAACTTCTCTGCTTGTATCTTCTACAAGAAGAATGAGGTCCTGAGATAACTTCTCTTTGCGGAGTCCTTCCTTGATTGCACGGGTAATTGCCTGATTGGAATGGATTGCATCACTTCCTCCGCGAAGAATTACCGCATTTCCTGTCTTGAAGCAAAGTCCGAATGCATCTGCTGTCACATTCGGTCTGGATTCATAGATAATTCCGACAACACCAAGCGGTACGCGTTTCTTCCCGATACGAAGCCCGTTCGGTCTTGTCTTCATGCCAAGCACTTCTCCGATGGGATCATCAAGTGCTGCAATCTGACGCAGACCTTCTGCCATGCCTTCAATTCGCTGTTCCGTCAGTGCCAATCGATCAATCAAAGACTGCTTCACGCCTTTCGCTTTCGCAGCTTCGATATCCTTTGCATTCTCCTGTAAAATCAATTCTCTCTCTTCCACAAGTTCATTCGCTACTGCAAGAAGTCCTCTGTTCTTTGCCTTCGTTCCAAGCTTCGCTGCCTCACGGGATGCATTCTTTGCAAGTCTTCCAAGCATCTGCATATATGTCTCCATTTTATTGCTCCTTTCATCAGCCTGCCGTTAAATATCTCTATCAGTTTCCGTTCAGGAATGCCTCGGCATTTCTGAAATCCTGCCAGAGGCTATGTCGAGAGTATACCACATACCTTTTCTTTTTTCTATATTATATCAGTATTTTACTTTATCTTTTTCACGTATTAACGTGTTAGTGCGTTTCTGTGAAAACAAACATCAAATGATTATTCCGATGTTTGTTTTCTTATTCTATAATATTTTTCATCCAGATATCTCTTAAGAAGCCGCCATATTTTTCCTTCGTAAGCATCTTCTGATACCCCTGTTTCATGACATTTGATCTGCTGAAAACATTTTCCGGATGCACCGTACAAAGCAGATAACGATATCCCATCTGTCTCAAATCACCTTCCGCGTGCTGCATCATTTTATATTGTAAATAGTGCCCTCGAAACTCTGGTAATACAGCCGCCGTATCCATCATAGCACAAAGCTTCAGTTTCTCTTCCTCCATTCCAAGATCATATCCCAGATTATCCGGGTGAGCGCCCGGTAAAATTACGAAAAACATAGCTCCCGCCTTGCCCTCTTCATCAACAGCAAGATATAAAAGACCTCGTTCCTTCTTCATCCAGAAATCAAATTCTTCATACGGTTCTGCAACAAACCATTCCGGAACGTTCATCCCCTGGTCTACCTTATTCACAATTTCGTACGCTTCTCGTAAGCGCTCTCTTCCAACGCGAATTATCTTTATCATAGTTCCATCAATCCTGCAAAAAACATTTCATAAGGGTCATCCTCTCCTGTAAGCACCGGTGAATTCTCTCCACCACCATTCGTACTGCGCTTCATTGCGGCATAAAATTCATCTCCTGCCTGCACAATATCCATCGGATAAAGTTCATAACCCGCCTCACGACATACAGAGCAGAATGCACCAAGAGGATCTTCTGCATCCCTTGTCTTTATGAACTGTTCTCTTAATTTATCATCATGTCTTGCTTTGCGCTGTAATTCATCTAAAACTTCTACTGCATTCATGTCTGTATTCTCCTCATGCTCTGTTTCACCTAGTATTTGTTTCATGTTTAGGTAGGTATTTTCTGGATTCATCTTTGAATTTTGAACTTTCTAGCAATGCACTATTGCATTTCTTTTATAATTTTTTCAATAACTTCCACACTTTCCTCTAACTCTTCCGCGATCTGATCCGATGTTTTTTTCTTCTGTAATTTTCTTTGAATTTGTTCCTTAAGCAATTCATCTCTTCCTTGTCGAACTCCATCATCATACATTTCCTGTATTGCCTTACACATATCTACCATCTCCTCCTTCTGCTCTGTTTCACCTGGTATTTGTTTCATGTTCAAAAATGCTTTCATCGCCTGACTTGTTTCATAATCAACATTCTGAAAAAACTTCTTATTTTCATCAATATAGTGTTTCAGTTCTTCCTTACTGTCCCTATATCTTAGCATAGTTAATATCACTTGTAAATCATCCGAAAATTTTTCAACATCTTCCAATCGTTCTGCGTCTACAAGATTGATTTTATAATTGGGAAGATATTTCTCCAAAATTTTTTTCTCTTCTTTCGTTCCTTCCAACCGAAACATATCATACAGATCAACAGGTCCATCCCACGGTTCTGAACCATAATAAAAGACTAATGAAATAATCGGTATCAATCGATCCTTTTTTCGAAATCGCGACAGATATTCTCCTGCGGTAAGATGCTCTAACGGCTGTCCTGTTTTTTTGTTCTGTTTTCGTCGGTCATTAAAGTTTTTCCAATTATTCCGAATCTGTGTTTCGTAATCCATTCCATCATAAAGCATCACCTTTTGCGGCATCGCATAATGAACCTTATCCTGTGATTCATTTGCAAGTAGCACAAGTGTAGCCTGATTCCGCCATTTCATAATGATATCGCGGTATTTTTTCATGTTCTTTGTTTTCCCTGTCCGATTCTTCACACTGACAGATGAAACCGGATTCACTTCTTCCAAATCCTCCGGCAATATCACCTGCCTTCCACCATAAATCACACCATTAAATAAATTCGCAAATCTTTTCTTCTCACTTAGCCAGATATTCACATTAACATCTGCTTTTCCCATAGATTTTTCCTCCTGGTTTCTTATTCTTTTGTTATTTTGTAACTCATCAAAATGGAATCTCCTGCTGATACAGCCTTGAATATGAGATAAAGTTATCCTTTCGACAACACATTCAGACAAATGAGATATAGAAAATATATGTCTGAGATTTTGATGTGGGTTAACTATAGCAGAATAGAACAGCAATGTCAACATGAAAAATAAGAGCCAGAACACCTACCACATATGGTAACTGTTCCAACTCTCATATTTCATACTTTCAAACAAACTCCAAGTCTAACGCCTAGAAATTCCTCTGTAAATCTTCTCCGCTGTCATCGGCAGTTCTCTAATGATCACTCCTGTCGCGTTCTGGATCGCATTACTGATTGCCGGTGATGGTGTATTGATTACAATCTCTCCGATGGACTTCGCTCCGAACGGTCCTGTCGGCTCATAGCTGCTCTCGAACTCTACGCGGATTGTTCCAACATCAAGACGAGTCGGGATCTTATACTGCATCAAAGAATTGCTGAAGTTCTTTCCCTTCTCGTTATATACAACATCTTCATACAGTGCCATACCGATTCCCTGTGCGATTCCGCCTTCCACCTGTACACGCGCAAGGTTCGGATTTATAACTGTTCCGCAGTCTACGACTGCTACGTAATCGATCAGTTCAAGTACACCTGTCTCTTTGTCTATCTCAACTTCTGCCATACCAACCATGAATGGCGGTGGAGATACCGGTGAGGAAAATGCTTCACTTGCGGAAAGTGGTGCGTTACTGAAGCACATTACATTATTTCCAATCTGACTTCTTGAAATCTGCTTTCCTGTTGCCAGCTCTGTTACATATTCTCCATCGAAATCGACATCTTCCGGCTTACATCCGAGATACTCTGCTCCACGCTCGCAGATTTTCTTGCGAAGGGATTCACAAGTCTTAACAACAGCCTGTCCTGTTACATAAGTTGTACTGGATGCATAAGAACCACAGTCATATGGAGAGATGTCTGTATCTACTCCGAATACAACAACCTCTTCTGGTTTACATTCAAGACACTCTGCTGCCATCTGGGCAAGGATTGTATCGCATCCTGTTCCCATATCGGTAGCTCCGATGATCAGGCTGTAGAATCCGTCATCATTTACTTTAATCTCAACCGCACCTGTATCTACTGCTGAGATTCCGGATCCCTGCATGGACATTGCAACTCCGACACTGCGTACTTTTCCATTTCCCATATCACGGTATGGATACTTTTCATCCCAGTTGATCATTTCTTTTGCTCTGGCAAGACATCTGTCGAGTGTACAGCTGTTTGTAACTTCGCCATAATAAGCCGGCATCTTATCGCCCTGGCGTACCATGTTCTTCTCACGAAGCACTGTCGGATCCATTCCGAGAACTTCTGCAAGTTCATTTACAGCTGATTCTACAGCGAACTGTCCCTGTGTTGCTCCGTATCCACGGTAAGCTCCTGCTGACATAACATTTGTATAAACAACATCATATGTAAAGCGAAATGCTTCTGCCTTTCCATAAAGTGGAATGGATTTGTGACCAGAAAGACCTACTGTTGTCGGTCCGTGCTCACCAAATGCTCCAGTGTTGGAAAGTGTATAGAGATCGATTGCTTTAATATTTCCTTCTTTATCCGCTCCCAGACGTACATGAAGTTCCATCTCATGACGCGGTGAAGAAGCGATCAAAGACTCTTCTCTTGTGTAAATGATCTTCGCCGGTTTTCCTGTCTTCCATGTGACAAGTGCCGGATAAACTTCGGAAACTACTGTCTGCTTCGCACCGAATCCTCCACCGATTCTTGGCTTGATCACGCGCACTTTACTCTTCGGAATATCGAGCGCATGGGCAAGGATTCTTCTTGCATGGAACGGAACCTGTGTAGATGAAACGACATTTAATCTTCCGTATGCATCTAAATATGTATAAGTACGGAAAGTCTCCATCATCGCCTGCTGGTTCGCCTTTGTGTGATAAACGCGGTCGATCACGTGATCGCATTTTGCAAGAACTGCCTCTACGTCTCCGTCTTCACTCACCCCATGTGCACAAAGATTTCTCTTGTTGTCCGCACCAACCGGGCAAAGGCTTCTCCAGTTATCTTCCGGGTGCACAAGAATCGGATTGTCCTTTGCTGTGTGGAAATCAAGTACCGGTTCAAGAACCTCATACTGGATCTTCACAAGCTTCATCGCTTTCTTAACTGCTTCCTCTGAAGTTCCTGCCACGATTGCAGCTGCATCTCCAACGAAACGTACTCTCTGGTCAAGGATCAGACGGTCATACGGACTTGGTTCCGGATAGGTCTGACCAGCCATTGTAAATCTCTTATCCGGACAATCTTTATATGTAAGAACACATTCGATTCCAGGTACTGCCTCGGCACGTGCTGTGTTAATATCCTTGATTAATGCATGTGCATATGGACTTCTGATCACTTTAACGATCAGACAGTCTGACGGCGCAAGGTCATTTGTATAAACACCTTTTCCTGTAACAAGTGCAGCGGCATCTTTCTTTACAAGAGGACGGTTTACAATCTTCAGGGATTCTATAGTTTCTCCTTTTTCCTGATTGCTGTGGACAAATTCCGGTTTCTCAGGAATCAGATTCTGAACTTTATCTATTCTTTCCATTCTTACTCCTCCCCGCCCATTTTCTTTACTGTAATGTTAACTGCTGTATTTCTGACTTCCATATATTTCTGGATTGCACGAAGCTGTCCCATGTATCCTGTACAACGGCACAGATTTCCTGCCAGATATTCTTTGATTTCTTCTATAGAAGGGTTCTTCAATTCACGGAACATTGCAAGCACGTTCATAATGAATCCAGGGGAACAGAATCCACACTGCTCTGCACCTTCCTGTGCAAGAAATGAGCCGAATTCTGCTGCTTCTTTCTCCACACCCTCAAGTGTTGTCACTTCATGTCCGTCAATGCTTGCTGCAAGAACAGAACATGACAGGCGGGATTTTCCGTCGATCCATACTGTACACAAACCACAGTTTGTTGTCTCGCATCCACATTTCACACTCTTACATCCAAGATCACGCAGAAGATTCAACAGGACTGTATCTGCAGCGATCTCTGTACTTACTTTCTTTCCATTCAGGGTAAACTGTACTTCCATCCTATTTCTCCTCCGCATTATATTCATCTAAAATTGAGCGCATCTCTCTGCGAAGCAGAACCTCCGCAAGGTGCTGTCTGTACTCCGCACTTCCGCGCATATTGCTTCCATAAGTAAATTCTGCTGCCACACGTTTTGCATACTCTGTGAGCTGCTCGTCTGTAGCATCTTTCGGAATCTCCCACTGCTTTTCAAGCAATGCCGCTTTCATCGGTCTTGCTCCTACCGAAAAGAACCAGGACTCCTGACCTCTGTAAATTCCTGTTACGACAGAACATGTCAGTACCGGGAAATCTGTCTTTGTCTGACGAATTGATTCGTAACGGAATTTTCTCTTGCTCTTTCTGACGATCACAGATACAAGAATATCCTTATCTGCTTTTCTGTTTACAAACTCAGAAAGTCGAACAGTTCCTCCATTATATAATTCCACAAATGTATCCAGTGCCAGTAATGCAGTCAGCACATCAGAAAATCCGTATCTTCCATAGATACTGCCTCCAACTGTTGCCTGATTTCTAAACTGAACTCCAACAATATGACGAAGGCTTTCTGCAATTCCGTCCCCATAGAATTTTCTCAGCCCCTCATGCTCTTCCAGCTGGCGCAGTGTACACATTGCTCCAATGCGGAATACATGGTCTGTCTCCTCAATCTCATTCAAACCAAGTTCCGACATATCAATGATTGTCTTCACTCTTGCATTTCCTAATCTCATCCACATCATGCCGCCCATGATACGACTGTTTCTTGCCTGATTCAGCTCGTAAGCCTCCTCCAGTGTCTTAACTTTCACGTAATTACCGATTGTTAACACAGTAGGTCTCCTTCCTATCCACATACCTTTTCCAAGGATCGCGGTTCTCATCCTCGCAATTTTCTCTTGTTATCTTATGTCGTTTCTTGCGATTGTTTTTCAAAAAACAAACATACAAGCATAAAAAAAGTGCAAATGAAACAGCTTTGTCATTCACACATCTAGCGAATTAATGATATCATATATATAAGAAAAAAGTCAAAAAATCGGTTATACTTTATTATAATCAATTTTTATAAGGTGTACTTATAACCCAGGTACTATAAATAAGAAAGAAATCCAGAAACCATGTTGACATCATTGTACCCTCGGTGTTATTATTTGCTTAAACACGGAAACGTAGATAGAGGTTGCATTTTTCATAAGTAAGGTGACGGATGTGTCAGGAACAGAAGAACTCATCGGAAAGGGAAAGATGCCGAAAGGGTAAGAATCCTGAGTTCTTGTTCTTGGGCATGACGTGAATAGCGGCATGACTGTCATCGCAAGATGGAGAGCTATCTGAATTATACATAATGTATATTTTGGGACGGCGCATCTTGCCGTTTCTTTTATGTTTATTTACAGTTTACGCATTCTTGCATAGATGTATATTAAACAGTTACTGCTCATGGCTATTATGATTATCGTTCACAAGGAACTTATGAGCAATAACCGTTACTGTTCACACGATGTGCGACCAGCAACGCATCTCGCCATTTTAAATCGCCTTTGGCGATGGGGCGAGATGCATTCAAGTCAAAACACGCATCCTCCGTGTCAATCAGCAGAGTGATTGACACGGGAGTGAACAGTAACCAATAACCTGCTATGACCAGTAACACTTTGTTTCACCATGTTGAAGGAGGATAAAAAGAATGGCAATTTTTAAAGGCGCAGGTGTAGCGATCGCTACTCCGATGAAAGAGAATCTTGAGGTCAATTATGACAAATTAGATGAGATGTTAGAGGAGCAGATTGCAGGCGGAACAGATGCGATCGTCATCTGTGGAACAACAGGTGAATCCGCTACTATGACAGAGGAAGAACATGCAGCAACAATCCGTTTTGCAATTGAGCGTGTGAACCACCGTATCCCGGTCATCGCCGGAACAGGTTCTAATTGTACAAGAACAGCGATTCAGTTGTCCAAAGAAGCTCAGGAAGATGGAGCTGACGGAATTCTGCTCGTTACACCATATTATAATAAAGCAACACAGAACGGACTGATTGCTCATTACACAGCTATTTGTAATGAAGTAAATATTCCGGCGATTCTGTACAATGTACCAAGCCGTACAGGATGTGGACTTCAGCCACAGACAGTTGCAACACTTGTGAAAGATGTTGAGAACATCGTAGGTATTAAAGAAGCATCTGGAAATATCAGCACAGTTGCACAGATCATGCATCTTTGTGATGGCAACGTTGATCTTTACTCAGGAAATGATGATCAGGTTGTACCGCTTCTCGCACTTGGCGGAATCGGAGTTATCTCCGTTCTCTCCAACGTAGCTCCGGCTTACGTGCATGACATGTGCTACAAATTCTTCTCAGGAGATATCGCAGGTAGCCGCAAGATGCAGTTAGATGCACTTCCACTGGTTGATGCTCTCTTCTGTGAAGTGAACCCGATCCCGGTTAAGGCTGCTCTTAACATGATGGGAAAAGAAGTTGGAACTCTTAGAGCACCTCTGACAGAGATGGAAGATGCACATAAAGAAGTTCTGAAAAAAGCAATGATGGATCTTGGAATTCTGTAAGAG
>ERZ1035006.2594-NODE-2594-length-10090-cov-4.049327_pt1 | contig 10090 bp, 6 predicted proteins | sample MGYA00520694_ERZ1035006 | MGnify/ENA primary metagenome ERZ1035006 (study PRJEB33766, sample SAMN09781746) | gut metagenome | biome: gut microbiome | host: Homo sapiens | place: Madagascar | study: EMG produced TPA metagenomics assembly of the PRJNA485056 data...
CACCAATCGCTTGAAGCTCTTTTTGGCGCAAGCCAAAGAAAACTTTGCCAAAAAGGCGGCAGCCTTTGAAATTTGCGCTCGTCCGTTACATTCGACCATAGCCCTCAACGAATCGCATGTCATTGGGATCATGGCTTGCGACGATTAGACGCTAAGGAAACATCTGCTTGCAAAGGCTCTTTGTTTCTTTTCTCGGCAAACGACAAACGCGGGCGGCATCGGGCATACAATTAGGGAAAATCCTTTCTTTTTGAGTGTGCCTTATGCAAGCCCGTTCATTTGTTTTACCTTGCATCGGCTTTGCCGCCGTTGCCCTGCTCGCAGGGTGCTCAACGACTGTCGTTTTCACCAGCGACATCGAAGGCGCCACCGTCACCAATGCTGCCGGCGAACTCTACGGCGTGACGCCTACGTCGGTAAAGTATGATAACGACGCCTTGGACGATTCTCGCGACGCCAACGGGTGTGCGCGTATTGTCGGCGTCACTTACAAGTGGCCTTCGGGCGCGACGGTAACGTCGGACAATCCCATCTTGTTGTGCGGCAAACGCAGCCAATACATCTTTAAGCTCACGCGGCCCGAGGATGCTCCGGGCAAAGAAACCGACCTGCAAAATGCTCTGGAGCGTTTGCGCGTGCGTCAAGCCGAGCTTCAGGCCGATTTGGAGCGCGAACGTCTTTATTCGGATCATTGGTTCTGGATGGGGCCGGGCTTTATGTGGCGTATGCCGGGACCGCCGCCTCCGCCCGCACGTCCTCCGAGACCGCCTAAGCCCATAAATCCCCCGCCACCGCCTCCTGCGCGTTAATGCAGTGTGCATGGGTGCGATACAATGGCGCATCTCATCCTTTTTGTAGTTTTTAAAAAATGAAAGTTCTCGGTATTGAGAGTTCCTGTGACGAAACCGGTGTTGCTTTAATTGACAGCGACAAGGGTTTGCTCGCCCACGCCATTCACACGCAAATCGACATGCACCGCGCCTACGGGGGCGTAGTGCCCGAACTGGCAAGCCGCGACCATATCCGTCGCGTGATTGCTCTGACCGATAAGGTTTTGGCGGATGCCGGCGTTACCAAGTCCGTATTAAACGCGATCGCGGTCACAGAAGGTCCGGGACTGGCAGGAGCCCTATTGGTGGGCACGTCGGTGGCACACGCCATCGGCTATGCACTCAATATCCCCGTTATCGGCGTGCACCATTTGGAAGGCCATTTGCTGTCTGCCCGCTTGGCCGATCCCGCGCCCGATTTTCCGTTTATTGCTCTGCTTGTGAGCGGCGGTCACACCCAATTTATGAAAGTGACCGAGTTCGGCAAGTACGAGCTCTTGGGCGAAACGCTGGACGATGCCGCCGGCGAAGCTTTTGACAAGACCGCTCAGCTTTTGGGCGAATGCTATCCGGGAGGCCCCGCCGTTTCCCGTTTGGCCGATGAGGGCACGGCAGGCGCCGTAGAATTGCCGCGCCCGATGTTGCACTCGGCCAATTTGGATATGAGTTTCTCGGGGCTTAAAACAGCCGTTTTAACGGCTGTGAACAACGCGCCCGACGCCAAGGACGAAACCTTCAGACGTAACCTCGCTCGCGGCTTTGTCGACGCTGTGGTGGATGTTTTGGTAGCCAAGACCGTCAAAGCCATCAAGATGACCGGCATTAAACGTGTGGTGGTTGCAGGCGGCGTTTCGGCCAACAAGCAGCTCAGAGCCGGTCTGATCGAAGCGTGCAAACGACGCGGCGCCAAAGTGTTTTTTCCGCCCATGGCACTGTGTACCGATAACGGCGCCATGATTGCCATAGCCGGCATGATGCGCTACCAACAAATGACACCCGACGAACAGGCTCGTTTACTCAAGCGTTGGAGTTTTTCTGCCAAGCCCCGATGGACATTGTCGGCGGCAGCAACACCCGATGCGGTTAACCCCAGACAGGCTCACCGCAATCACTGACGCTTCGATCTCTGACGACAAAAACGCCTCTTGGAAAGTTCCTTGAGGCGTTTTGTTTTGGTTGCGGATTTTAAGTCCGCTACCAACAAAACGCCCCTCACAGGAAGGATTTCCTGTAAGGGGCGCGACTTTGGCTTTGACTTAAATCGTTACCAAGAGTTCATTAGGCACGCTGTGCAGCGATCGGGATGATCTTGCGACCCTTGCCCTGATTCTTGCGAACGTAGTTGCGCATGAAGAGCAACATGCCGCCGAGAACCACAACCGTTGCCACAATGGCGCAGATACCGTAGACGGGGTTCTGAGAGAACGTACCCAAGCGGTAGACGAGCATAGCGGCACAGTAACCCATAGCAGTCGTCCAACCGGCCAAGAACAGGGTCCAGGCGGTACCGGCTTCACGGTACACGGCACCGATTGCGGCTGCGCAGGGCATGTAGAGAAGAACCATCATCAAGTATGCAAAGGCGGCCAACGGCGTACCGAAGAGCTTTTGCATCGTGGTCACGGTATCGACTTCCACTTCCTGTTCTTCAGCAGCGGCAGCGGTATCGGACAAGTCGTCCACTGCGATGCCGAGCGGATCCAGGAAGGCGCCGCCGATATCGGCCAAGTTGTCAACGATACTCTGACCGGCTTCGCCCAGAATTGCAGCCAAGGACCAGCCTTCATCGCCTTCTTCTTCCTCAGCGGCACCTTCGCCTTCACCTTCTGCAGCAGCTGCAGCGGCGTTTTCGGCACGAGCCATAGAGTCATACAAAGAGTTCATGGAACCGACCACAGCTTCCTTAGCGAGAATACCCGTGAAGATACCCACTGCAGCAGGCCAGTTTTCTTGCGTCACGCCCATCGGAGAGAGAACCGGAGCGATCGTCTGACCGATTTCGGACAACACGGAACTGTTGGAGTCTTCGTTACCGAAGGAACCGTCGGTACCCCAAGAGTTCAAGAACGAGAGGATGGCAACCACAACAACGATGGTCTTACCGGCACGCTGGATAAAGGACTTCAGACGATCCCAGGTACGCAACAACACGCCCTTGACGGTCGGAATGTGGTACGGCGGAATTTCCATCACAAACGGACCGACTTCACCCGGCAACACCACGCGCTTCATCATGAAACCGGTGAGAATAGCCACAACGATACCGATCACATAGATACCGAACACGAGGTTCTGACCGTTGGTGGGGAAGAATGCCGTTGCAAACAACACGTACACAGGCATACGAGCGCCGCAAGACATAAACGGAGCCATCAAGATGGTGATGATACGGTCGGTAGCGCGATCCATCGTACGCGTAGCCATAATGGCAGGCACGTTACAACCGAAACCGACGATCAACGGCACGAAGGCACGACCCGGCAAACCGATGGCGCGCATCAGGCGATCCATCACGAATGCGGCACGAGCCATGTAGCCCGAGTCTTCCAGGAAGGCCAAGAAGAGGAACAGGAAGAAGATCGGGGGAACGAACGTTGCAACCGTCTGCAAACCGCCGCCGATACCGTCGGCGAGAATCACGCGCAACCATTCGGGAGAACCCATCGAGTCAAGCAAGCGACCGAACCCGTCGACGAAGATACCGCCGAAGAGAATGTCGAAGAAGTCGATGAATGCGCCGCCGAAGTTCTGCGTAAACAGGAACATCACATACATGATGCACAAGAAGATCGGCAGACCCAACCAGCGGTTCAGAACAACGTGGTCGATCTTGTCGGTCGTGGTGGCAGACAATTCGCCTTCACGCGTCAAAGACTTGTTGGCCACACCGGCCACGAAGCGATAGCGAGCGTCGGAAATGGAGATATCGGCGTCGCCCTCGAATTCGTCGTTGAGCTTTTCAAGCACGGGTTTGACGGCATCCCAGCAGGCATCCGGCAACTTGGTCTGGATGTCGGGAGAGCCTTCCATAGCCTGAATGGCGAACCAATCGGCGTGCGGAACGCCCTGGCTCTTTAAAGCGTCGGAAATGGCGGCACCGGCCTGAACGATACGATCGTCGAACGTGACGTTCATCGGCGGGACAACGGGCTTGGCCAAGCAATCGGCCACAGCCTGCATCAGATCGCGCACGCCCTGTTCGCGAGAAGCAACGATACCGACCACGGGGCAGCCGAGCATCTTTTCGAGTTCCTTCAAGTCCACATTCATCTTGTGGCTGGCGGCGATGTCAAGCATGTTGACCACAACCAACATCGGAACGCGCATTTCGATCAATTGCGTGGTCAGATAGAGGTTGCGTTCGAGGTTGCTTGCGTCAACGATGTTGATGACGACCTGCGATTCGCCCGACAAAATGTAGTCGCGGGCAACGCGTTCGTCTTCACCTGCCATGGAAGCAGGCGTAATGGAGTAAATACCGGGAAGGTCGACGATTTCGACGGTTTCGCCGCCGAACTTGTAGTGACCGACCTTCTTTTCAACGGTCACGCCGGGCCAGTTACCCACGTCTTGGTGAGAACCGGTCAAGGCGTTAAACAGTGTCGTCTTACCGCAATTGGGATTGCCGACGATACAAACAATATTCTTGCTCATTTGGTTTTGGACCCTGAGGTTTGTTGACTAAAGTCTGTCCGAGAGTTACAGACCGATTATTCTTCGACGCTGATTTGCATCACTTCGGCTTCGTCCTTGCGCACGCTAATGAAGCTGCCGCGCACACGGATTTCGACCGGGTCGCCGAGAGGGGCCACACGCACCACTTCAAAGGGCGTTCCGGGCGTGGCGCCAAGCACCAGCAAACGACGACGATAATCGGCAGATCCCTTGCGGTATCCGATGATCGTGCCCTTGGTCCCGGGCTGAAGATCCTTCAACTGCATCTTTTTTCCTTTTAATAAACGTAAATCTTTTCGGCCACGTCATGCGATAAAGCGATTCGACTGTTTCCGACGGCGACGATGACGTCGCCTTTGTCGGAGTCGACCATGAGGCTCACTACACTTCCTACGGTCAGTCCCATTGCGCCGAGTCGCTTGATATCGTCAGACGACAGGCACATCTGAAAAACCTTCGCGGGCTCCCCTGCAACAAGCTCGGTGAGTAAGCGGACATTTTCTCGATGGTCAATCATCTTTCGTGACGTGCGATTTCTCTTGTCTTCGGTTAGTTTCAACTTGCCGCTTTCAAATGCAACGGACGCAATGCGCCCATAGACGGCAAGCTACACCGAGACGAATCATATTGAGAAGCGTTCTCATTAGCAATTGAACAGTGTCCAAAATACAACGCTCTTTGACCAAGGAAAAGCCTATTTTCCTCAATAAAATCAATGCCCTAGCTTCAAATAGATGAACGAGAATCGTTCTCAGTTTTGTTTATGTTTATTGATGCAACACAAGGTTTCGAAATGTTTCTGTATTTTTGCACTTCGACAATTTGCTTGGTGCGTTTTGCCGAGGTATCAGACTTTAGAGCAGAAAAAAACGGCCCGGACGTCACAAACGGATGAGCGTCGGGCGGTTTTTGATAGCAGAAAAATGTGCTTCTCATGTTTACCGAAAGCAACACTACTCGCGGATTTCACCCGTGACAAATGCGTAGCGTTTAAGATACCCACTTGAGCGATTTGTCATGTATTTACCACATTACAAAAACAAAACAAGCCACCGTCTCAACCCATTGATTTTAGAAGATAAATTTTTACTACAACACAATTTGAGAAGGTGTCACAGCACAATTTGAGAGGATGTCAGGTAGCAAATTGAGAAAGCGCAAATACGACAAAAATTAAGCGAGACTCCGATACGAAATCTCGCTCAACCTTTTTGGTTCCCTACTAGTCTTGAGACGTACGGCGCTTGTGTGTAATTCGAATTTCAACACGACGATCGGGTTGCAAGCACTCGACTGCCTGCAGGCCGTTTTCATCGCGGCACTTGTCACCGGTCACGGGCCTTAACTTACCTTCGGCCCTGCGAATGACAAAGAGGTCCATGTCGGCACCCATCTTTTCGAGCTCCGTCAGCACAGCTTCCAAGCGGCGTTGAGACAGGCGATCGTTATAAGCGTAGCTACCGAAGCGATCTGTGTGCGCCGTGATCTCAAACAGCACTTCGAGTTCGTCAAGCGCTTTACGCTCGCTGTTGATGAGATCGATAATCTGTTGCAGTTTTACCTTGTCTTCGGCTCTCACGATCGCTTTATCAAAGTCAAAGTGAACGTCAAGCAACAAGTCAAACTTCGGACAGTCGCGATAAAAGACTTTCTCGATAAAAGCCTGCATTGCCTTATCGTCAAGTAACAACTCCATGACGTCTTGCGTCAGAAGTCCCGGAGCGGCTTCAACCGCGTGAGCGATATTTTCACGGGCCTGATCGTTGGCGTTAAACGTCAAAAGCACCGGTTTGATTTTCGGATATTTGAGTCTGAGAATCTCAAGCCCTTCTTCAAACGGTCGACCGCGATTGATCGTGTCGCCATCGGTCACGATCAACAGTGCGCTTTTTTGTTCGGCCAACTTTTCAACACCTTTGGTCTTGGCAGGATCATTAGCCTTGACGGCATGATCGATTCGCCACACAAAATCTTCCACGCTTTGCCCCAAATTGGTCATGCGCCCGAAGACCTCCAAACGTTGCGGGAACTTAGCCAATTTTTCAGCCGTATTGTCATCGAACTTCACCGGCAACGTGTGCGGTGCCAAGGTGCCGGCTGCAACCTTCAAATCCGCTTCTTTGGGCATTGCTTTAAGAAGCTTTTGCAAAACCCGATTGGCTAACACAATCTTTTTGGTGTCGACCAGTTCTTTGAAAACTTCTTCTTTATCTTTGGCGTACTCGGGCAGATTGCCGTCAAAGTCTTTAGCAAACTTTTCCTGCATTGTGCCCGAATAGTCGATCAACCAAACGGAAGAGTCGTTAAAGGGACCGCAACCGATCACGTCGTCATTGGCCGCAGCACTTGTCAGTGCAGTTAAACCCAAAAGTGCCGTACAAACAGCCGTAGCAATTTTTCTTTTGACCATGATCGCACTCCTTTTAAAACTCAACTTTCATACCGGCAGATACTTCGTATTCCTTGGTGTAACCGCCGCCTTCTTCACGTTCGGCTTGCAGATACAAGCGCGTGCGATCGTTAAATTGCCAATCGAAGCCAAGACCATAGTAGAAGGTCGTGGATCCGATATCTTTTGTAAAGCGCTGACCGTTCATCGAGATGCGATAGTCGCCCAAGAAGTCGTGCTTGGCACCGATCTTAAACATCAGCTGTGCATAACGACGATCGATTTCTTCGTAGTCTTCGCCCATGTTCCACTTGGTACCGAACACCACACCGGCGCGACCGATTAAAGAGTCGTCATCGTCAATTTCGACACGGATACCGCGATCGGAAAGTCGATAGTCTGCACCATTTAAGTAGTAGTAAGCCAACTGCAATTGCGGCTCAAACCACCAGTGGCGATACCACGGACCCCACGAATAGTCGTGATCTTCGGTCGTAAACATCTTGCCGACTTCAACCGACAGACCCACGCCCCACGTGTCGTAGTCGCCTTTTTGTGCAACGTCGTTGGCGTGTGTCGTGACTTCCTGCTCGAACCAGTCGGCGGACAACACGAAGTCGGCATATAAGCCGTTGGCTTTAGCCCAGGTTGCGTACAGGTTAAAGCCGTAACGATCCGTTTCGCCCGAACCGTTGCCGGACTTTCTCGTTTCCTGTTCTGCGTTACCATAAACAAGACTGCCGCCCAACAACCACATACGATCTTCGGAAACGGATGCCAAGCGATCGAAACCGACGTTGATGCCGTAATAATCCTGCTCAATACCGCCGGCTCCGGCCACGCCGTCAGCACGATCGTTTTGAGCAGTCAATCGCACCCAGCCACCGTCTTGCGCACCGTAGCGAACTTCGCCCAAACGCTTGCGCAAATCTTCGATAGTGTTCCAGTGCAGGAATCGGTGGCTGCCAGCTAACGAGATACCGGTATCTCCTCCCGGGGTCAGATCACCGCCACCGCCAGAATTGGATTTCTTCAGATACCAATAGTTAGCCTGCGTACCATCGCCTAAAAGGCTGTCACGTTCGTCATGCGTCAGCTCGTATTTATACAAACCGATATCGACTTTTCCACCATCGTTTGTGAGCTCGAACTTGGCATTTTTAGAGTCGTCGGTCACAAGCCATGCTTCTTTCAACTCATCGGCAAAACTACCGTCGTGCGGTCCGTCGTAAACAATGCGAATGCCGTGAACAGGGGTTCCATCGACCTCATGAATAACAACCTGATCAGTTTGGTGCGTTGCGACCGTGGTGTCGTTCGACGTACCAACTGTTGTGTTAAAACGTAGGTTAAAGTCAGCAAAGCCCAGTCCGCTTAACGAATTCACCATTAACCGTTGTGTACCTTTTTCGTACTTGGTGAGATCAACCGTAAAGGAATCCGTCTTTGTTGCGGACTCTTCAATGATTAGATTTGAGAGTGTGGAATAAAGCTCTGCGATACTCGATTTACTGAAAAGGTCGCCCCCATTCTGATAAGGCGATACCTCCCACCGTCCACCAGCTTCACCGGTAATAGAAATCGTCCCTTTGTTGGCGAAGTAGTCAATCGAATTGGCAGTGAAATCGTAGTAAGCGTAGCCGTTATCCATGACACCGCCTTGAAAGAGTGAACCTTCTCTGAGTGTCAATGAAATTTCACCAGAATCACGTGCAGTCAGATCACCAACAACCCGAGCCACACCCTTATCTTGATTGATTTGAATTGTCGAGCTTTTATCGGCAAAAGCTACATTGCGAATATTGGCCGAAGTTGCGCTTTCTTTTCCATTTTCATGTTGGTTCAGCATCAACCACTCGCCATTAACCTCAATCTTCGCACTTTGTCCTGATGCAAATAGAAGATCATGATTTTCTTCATTATTCTCAAGATCCCCCTGGCTGTTGTAATCAATGGAAACGTTTTTGCCCTCAATAGCAATAGATGCCTCTTTTCCACCGGAAATTGCTTTCACCGCAGAATAAACTCCCAAACCAATCTCATCAGGTTCTGTTGAGGAGTGATTGCCAGCAGCAAGAATAGAGATATTGTCATCCGACTTCAAATTGATCTTGGCATAGTATTGTCCATTCGATTCGGCAAACATTCCACCCCAGTTGGTTTCAAGAGTAATCGTTGAAGCCTTAAGCGTAATGTCACTATCAAACTTTGCGCGTTCAGTTGTGCAAATGTCACAAGGCATATCCGCCATAGCCGCGATGCCGTAATTTGCCATATATCCTTTATCCGATAGTGCACTGAAACCTTTCAAGGTTATAGTTTTGCTCTGGAGATCGATGTCGCCATTTCCCGTAATAAGACCTGACCAATCCTTTTCATTATTTGTTTGGAGCCCAATGGTATCTATGGTGATTGAATCACTAGTTTTTATGTCAAGCTTGTTGTCTCCGCTTGAAATGATGCCTCGTCTGATAGCTGTACGATCATCCATATCTGAATTTGAAATAAGGAGTGATCGAGCATTGTCTATAGACAGTGTTACTTTTGTTCCATAATTCGGTTCTTTATTAAAAAGTTTAATACCATCTCTTGCATCATAAATATCGATTTCTTCAATTCCCTCCAATGCCAATGATGAATTAGCCTGAACGTAAATCCCTGTGGCAGTCGTTTGATTTTTCAGAATCAATTTCGATCCATCTTCACCTTTGAGGGTGGTTGAATTTGTGGAGCCATTAGCCACGCCACTAGAATTAATTGCATAATCCCCATTTGAAGTTACTACCAATGAATGATCTTTTATATTTAGCTCAGTAATAAAATTACTGTAAGCATTTGAATAGGTCGTGAATCGCAAATAGCAGCCAGTATTAACAACAGTATTATGGCTATTGATACTAGCCTCTATCTTCTCAGCGATTCCCAAATGATGAAAGCCTAGGGAGCCCCCCGCGCTGTAAGAAAGATCACCATTACCGTTAGTGACTTCAAGCCAATCGGGGAGATCAGCGGCAACACATTCATGCGAAACACTTGCACATAGCAAAGCTATTGCCGACAGGACAGCACAAGCTAAAGGAGAAGCGGAAGAAGGGATTGATGAGACAGCACTAGGCAGTTCTCTTTTCTGACTAGTTATCGAACAAAACTGTACCGGGAATCGGATGAAATTCCGGAGGGGGGGGGCACCGTGGTG
>ERZ1035006.2595-NODE-2595-length-10083-cov-3.007080_pt1 | contig 10083 bp, 7 predicted proteins | sample MGYA00520694_ERZ1035006 | MGnify/ENA primary metagenome ERZ1035006 (study PRJEB33766, sample SAMN09781746) | gut metagenome | biome: gut microbiome | host: Homo sapiens | place: Madagascar | study: EMG produced TPA metagenomics assembly of the PRJNA485056 data...
GAGCATCGGATTCCGGTTCCGAGGGTTGGGGGTTCGAGTCCCTTCTGGCGTACCAGAGAAGAATGATCCGAACCTGTTCTTGGTGAGAGACAGGTTCGGATTATTTCTGTTTTAGGACTCGAAAGGGCGGCGGCAGCAACGCTGCCGCAACAAACAGTCCCGCGGACTGTTTTAAGATAAGTGGGAGAGTCCCTCCAATTTCAGGCGCATCCCGTAGGGACGAGGATGAAATTGGAATATGTCAACGGTCAGTCTTCTGCAAAGTCTCGCGAGCGCACCAATATGGACTCTACTGGCAGATTTGCCGTTGACTGCAAAGCAGGAAAAGATTCGCCCCGCGGCAGCCCGAAGAGGGCAGCCGCGGGGTTTCTTTGCAATCCCAACTCCTTTTCGTGCGTCATCAAACAAGCTCGTCCATGCTGCACCCCAATACCTGCGCTATTTTCTTGACGGTCAGCACGCCGGGTTCTACGTGACCGTTTTCCCAGCGGCTGATATCCTTGACCCGGCATCCGATGGCCTCAGCAAGCTGTCCCTGGGTCATGCCTGCAGCCTGACGGGCAGCCTTTCATTTATCTCCCATTTCTATCCTTCCTTTTTGCAGTTCGACTTTTTGTTCCTTGCTGCGTAGGGTGTTGCTCCCACATTCTCCTGACATTCCTGATAATATGTCATACACCGCATATCTTCAAGAACTTTTTTATGGTACAACCTCCTCCTTCGGCATCAGCGGCGGCATATTACACGCCTGAGTTCTGGCCCCAATGAAGAAATTGCTGTTTTACAGTTCAGATGATTCTTTTTTCTTGAAATGCGTAGCTTTGTGGCATATAATGGAGACAACGCTTTGAAAGGACTGTGGTTCCATGAAAGTCACCCTGCAAAATCTGACGAAAAAGTTCCCCAGCCGCAACAAAAAGCAGCCCGCCGACGTGATCGCCGTGAACGACTTCACCTTTGAGATCCCCGACGGCGTGCTGCTGGGCCTGCTCGGCCCCTCGGGCTGCGGCAAGTCCACCACGCTGAACCTGCTCTCCGGACTGCAGAAGCCTACCTCCGGCCGTATCTTTTTCGGCGACGACGACGTCACCGACCTGCCTGCGGAGAACCGGGGCGTGGGGCTGGTGTTCCAGAATTACGCCCTGTATCCCCATCTGACGGTACGGCAGAATATTACTTTCCCTCTGGAAAACCGGACGGGCAAGGACAAGCTCACCCGTCAGCAGATGGCCGACATGGCGCTGGAGGCGGCGAAGCTGGTGCAGATCGAGGAGCTGATGGATCGCAAGCCCAAGGAGCTGTCCGGCGGCCAGCAGCAGCGTGTGGCCATCGCCCGGGCGCTGGTGAAAATGCCGAGAATTCTGCTGCTGGACGAACCCCTTTCCAATCTGGATGCCCGCCTGCGGCTCCAGACCCGGGAGGAGATCCGCCGCATCCAGAAGGCCACCGGCATCACCACCGTGTTTGTTACCCACGATCAGGAGGAAGCCATGTCCATCTCCGACCTGATCGTGGTCATGAAGGACGGCGTGGTACAGCAAATCGGCAAGCCTCAGGCGGTTTACGATTCTCCCGTGAATCTTTTTGTGGCAAAATTTCTGGGCACGCCGCCCATCAACGTCTTTGACGGTGAGGTGAAGGACGGGCAGCTGTACATCGGCGAGGAAGCCGTGCTGACCGTCCCCGGCGTGGCCGACCAGAGCGTCACCGCCGCCATCCGTCCCGAGGGCTTTACCCTGTCGGAGACCGGCGCGTTGAGCTGCGATCTGTCCCGGGTGGAGGTCATGGGGCGGGATATCAGTGTCGTCTCCACCCATCCCAAGTCCCAGAACGTGACCATCCGCTCCATCATCAGTGCGGAAAACGCCGTCAACACGGCGTCCCAAAAGGTGCGCTTTGACCTGAAGCCCAATAAGGTATTCCTGTTCCAGAAAGAATCCGGCGCGCGGATTGATTTCGGCTAAAGCGGAGGAAAGCCTATGGAAAAGAACAACTGGAAAGGCTGGCTGTATCTGCTTCCCGCCTCCGTGTTTCTGGGGCTGTTTCTGGTGTATCCCCTTATTGACGTGCTGACCTATTCCTTTGAGGAAGGATATAATTTTGCGTCCCAGACCTACTTCGGCACCGGGCTTTACAACTATCACTACGTCCTGCGCGACCCTTATTTTTTACAGGCGCTGAAAAATACGCTCCTGCTGGTGCTGATCACCGTTCCCCTTTCCACGGGACTGGCCATGCTGATCTCCGTGGGACTCAGTTCCATTCAGAAGCTGCGGGAGCTTTACCAGACCGTTTACTTCCTGCCCTACGTGACCAACACGCTGGCGGTGGGTCTGGTGTTCATGATCTTTTTCAAGCGGACGCCTTACTCTGACGGCCTTGTCAACCTGATCCTGAGTTGGTTCGGCGCGGGGCCGGTGGACTTCATCGACGGGCCTTACTGGGCGAAGATGTTCGTTCTTTGCTTCTACACCATCTGGGTCGTTCTGCCCTTTAAAATTCTGATCCTCACCGGGGCGCTGGCCTCCGTTGACCAGACCTATTATAACGCCGCCAAAGTGGACGGCACTCCCCGGTGGCGCATCTTCACCAAGATCACCCTGCCCATGATCTCCCCTACCGTGTTCTATCTGGTCATCACGGGCTTCATCGGCGCGTTCAAAGCCTACTCCGACGCCGTCGCCCTGTTCGGCACCAATCTGAACGCCGCCGGGATGAACACCATCGTGGGCTACATCTACGACATGCTCTACGGCGACTCCGGCGGCTACCCCTCCTACGCCTCTGCCGCGGCCATTGCGCTCTTCGCCATCGTGCTGACCATCACCTGCATCAACCTGCTGGTGAGCAAGAAGCATGTCCACTACTAAAAGGAGGCGGCAAACGTGGATTACGAAAAGATCGAAAAAAACGCCCGTCTCCGCGACCGGGTCAGGAAAACCGTCACCTATTTCTTTCTGACCGTCTGGGGCATTCTGGTGCTGTTTCCCTTTTACTGGATGGTGCTTACCTCCGTCAAAAGCTACGGTGCTTACAATTCCGAGTGGATTCCCAAGCTGTACACCCTGTCCCCCACCCTGCAAAACTACGTTGACGCCTTCACCCAGGTGCCGCTGGGGGGATACTTTCTCAACACCATCGTCTTCACCGTCGTCACCACCGGCCTGATGCTCATTGTCACAGTGCTGGCGGCATACGGCTTTGCCCGGCTGAATTTCAAGGGCAAGGATCTGGTATTCGCCCTGTTTCTGTCCCTGATGATGATTCCCACGGAGCTGGTGGTCATCACCAACTTCGTCACCATCACCGACCTGAATCTGCGCAACACCTTCACCGGTCTGATCCTGCCCTCCGTAACGTCGGTGTTTTACATCTACCTGCTGAAAGAGACCTTCTCTCAGGTTCCCGATGAGCTTTACTACGCTGCCAAGGTGGACGGCACCTCCGACCTCAAATATCTGTTCAAGGTGATGATCCCCATCTGCCGCCCCACCGTCGTCACTATCACCATCCTGAAGGTCATCGAGTGCTGGAACTCCTACGTCTGGCCGCGGCTGATTACCGACGATCAGTCCTATTTTCTGGTATCCAACGGCATTCAGGAGATTCGGGAAAACGGCTTCGGCCGGGAGAACATCCCCGCCATGATGGCGGCGGTGGTGGCCATTTCCCTGCCGCTGATCGTTCTGTTCCTGATTTTCCGGAAGAAGATCATGGAGGGCGTTTCGAGAGGAGGCGTGAAGGGATGAAAAAGCTGCTTGCCTTGTTGCTTGCCCTTGCGCTGACCCTTTCCTTCACCGGCTGCCACGGTACGCTGGCCTCCGGGGAGAATCCCGCCGCTTCCAGTTCCTATCCGGTTCCCGATGAGTTTGACACCTCCCGGCGGTATGAGGTCACCTTCTGGGCAAAAAACGACACCAACATGGCTCAGGTGAACATCTACAAGCAGGCCATTGCGGACTTTGAAGCGCTGTATCCCAACATCACCGTGAATCTCCGGCTGTATACGGACTACGGCAAAATCTACAACGACGTCATTACCAACATCGCCACGGACACCACCCCCAACGTCTGCATCACCTACCCCGACCACATCGCGACCTATCTCACCGGCGAAGACACGGTGGTTCCTCTGGACGACCTGTTCGCCGATGAAAAATACGGCCTTGGGGGCAGCGAGGTGCGCTTCGATTCCCCCACGCAGGCGGAAATTATCCATCAGTTTCTGTCGGAATGCGCCATCAACGGCCACTATTACGCCATCCCCTACATGCGCTCCACGGAAGCCTGCTACGTCAACAAGACCTACGTGGAAAAGCTGGGCTACACCCTCCCCGACGTCTTGACATGGGACTTTGTGTGGGAGGTCTCCGAAGCCGCCATGGCGAAGGACAGCGCCGGGAATTTCCTGCTCAACGGTCAGAAGGTGCTGATCCCCTTCATCGACAAATCCACGGACAACATGATGATCCAGATGCTGAAGCAGCAGGGTGCGGGCTACTCTACGAGCAGCGGCGAGGTGCAGCTGTTCAACGACACCACGGGCGAAATCCTCACAACAATTGCCGAGCACGCCGCCTCCGGGGCGTTCAACACCTTCAAGCTGGCAGGCTACCCCGCAAACTTCCTCAACGCCGGGCAGTGCATTTTCGCCATCGACTCCACTGCCGGCGCGACATGGATGGGCGCCGACGCCCCCCTCATCGACATTGCCGAGGAAAAGCTGATCCCCTTTGAGCTGGCAGTGCTGCCGGTTCCCCAGTTTGACCCGGAGCAGCCCCAGATGATCTCTCAGGGGCCGTCGGTGTGCGTGTTCAACAAGTCCGATCCGCAGGAAGTACTGGCGAGCTGGCTGTTCGCCCAGTATCTGCTGACCAATGACGTGCAGATCGCCTATTCCCAGACGGAGGGGTACATCCCCGTCACGTCCAAGGCGCAGGAAAGCCCCGCCTATCAGGACTATTTAAGCCGCTGCGGCGAGGATAACACCACCCACTACCGCGCCAAGATCGAGGCCGCCCAGCTGCTGATGCGCTACACGGACTGCACCTTCGTTACCCCCGTGTTCAACGGCTCCGCGTCTCTGCGCAACGCCGCAGGGCAGCTGATCGAGGACGTGAACAAGTCCGTGCGCCGCCGCCAGACGGTCAACGCCGAATATCTTTCGTCTCTTTACAGCGACGTTTCCTCCCTGTACCGCTTGGACCAGATTCAGGTGTCTGCCAGCGGCTTAGGGCCGCTGCCCGGCGTTTCCAAGGCGCTGCTGATTGGTCTTGCGGTCTGCTGGGTCGGGATGGGTACCTATGTTCTCAGTGAAAAGCTGAAAAAAGGCCGTAAAAAAGATTGATTTCCATAAATCCTGTAGTATAATGGGGCCGTACCCCATGGTACGATATATGAAAAAGGAGTTTTGAAACATGAAAAAGCTGATTGCCATGCTTCTGGTTCTGGCGATGGTTCTGTCCTTCGCCGCCTGTGCCAAGAAGGACACTGTCACTCCCACTGTCGCTGACGTCACCATCACCACTGCGGCTGCTGACCCCACCCCCGCGGCTGAAACCGAGGCAAGCGACCCCGCTCCCGTTGTCACCGCAATGAGCCACGCCGACTATGTGGCCGCCGACAATGAAACCGAGGTTGTGGTCGAGACCTACGTCCAGGCCCATCAGTCCTGGTGGGACAACAAGGTCACCGTTTACTGCCAGAGCCCCGACGGCGCTTACTTCCTGTACGAGCTGGCCTGCTCCGAAGAGGACGCAGCCAAGCTGGTTCCCGGCACCAAGATCCGCGTTACCGGCTTCAAGGGCGAGTGGTCCGGCGAAGTGGAGATCATGGATGGCACCTTTGAGTTTGTCGAGGACGGCGATTCCTACGTCGCCGAGGCGCTGGACGTCACCGACCTGCTGGGCACCGACGAGCTGATCGACCATCAGAACGAGTTTGTTTCCTTCACCGGCCTGACTGTGGCTCCCAGCACCGACGCCAACGGCAACGAGGCTGCTTTCCTGTACAACTGGGACGGCTCCGGCGAGAAGGGCAACGACCTGTACTTCAACGTCACCGTGAACGGCCAGACCTACAACTTCTGCGTGGAGTCCTACCTGTGCGGTCAGGACACCGAGGTCTATCAGGCTGTTGAAGCACTGCAGATCGGCGACGTGATCAACGCCGAAGGGTTCCTCTACTGGTACGAGGGCGTCAACCCCCACATCACTTCCATTTCCGCCGCGAACTGAGTTTTTAACCGAGCGGGGAAAGGCGAATGCCTTTCCCCGCATTTTCTTTGGAAAAGGAACGTTTTCCAGGTTCTGTCCGGCAGCACAGCCTGATGGTATGTGGGACTATGCGGCAGCTTTATGTCCCTTTCCGCAAAAATCCGCTGTTGACCAGCAGAATGGTCACGACCCAGGAGCGGGGGAACGTATGGTACAGCATGGGTAAGCTTGGGCTTGCCATGAAAAACCGGGAACATCTGACCCCGGCGGTCCAGAAGTTTATGGAATACCTGCCCTTTCGGGAGATGGCGGGGCGAAGGATGCCGGTGAATGAACGCGGCAGGGCGGTCTTGTTTTTTGGTTTGTGATATGATAAGATCAGGATCAGAAATCAGAATTTGTGGAGGTAAGCAAAATGAGTGATAGCAGGTTAAAGGGTATAGCAGTTATTCTATTTGGAATACTCTTAAGTGCAAGTAGCGCAGAAATGAATCGAACCGTGTTGGCAAGTTTTAGCAATTTCCCATTTGCTCTTGTCGGGATAATTGTTGGAATTGTTGGACTTGTAATGGTTTTCAAAAGCAATAAAGAATAACAACTTCCAATTTGCAGAATAAGCCAGAACGGTATCGCATTCCCGCCATCCCAACAAACACCAACGGCGTGACCTTTGCGGTCACGCCGTTGGTGTATTCAATTTATCCTCTCAGCACAGCTTCGCGCCGGCGGGGATGGCGTCGCTGACCATTACCAGATTCAGCTTCTCCTCGCCCTTCTCCGTGTGGATGGCGGACAATAGCATACCGCTACTCTCCTTGCCCATCATCTTCCGGGGGGGCAGGTTGGTGATGGCGACCAATGTCTTGCCCACCAACTCCTCAGGCTTATAGTATTTCGCAATGCCGGAGAGGATCTGGCGGTCGGTGCCGGTGCCGTCGTCCAGGGTGAAGCACAGCAGCTTGTCGCTCTTCTTCACCGGCTGGCAATCCTTGACCTTCACCGCCCGCAGGTCGGACTTGCAGAAGGTGTCGAAATCCACCGTTTCCTCGCTGTAAGGCTCGATCTGAAGTGCCGGGACGGGGGGCTTGTTCAGCTCCTCCAGTGCGGCCAGCTCCTTCTCCACGTCGATTCTGGGGAACAGGGCGGGGCCGGCCACGGTGGCGACGTCGGCGGGCAGAATGCCGAAGCCCGTCAGGCTGTCCCAGTCCGTCCGGGCATCGCCCAAGCGGTGGGCGATCTCCGCCGCGGTGTCGGGCATAAAGGGCTTCAGCAGACCGCCGCAGACGCGGATGGTCTCCAGCAGATTGTACAGCACCTTCGCCAGACGGGGCTTGCTGTCCTCGGTCTTGGCCAGCACCCATGGGGCGTTCTCGTCGATATACTTGTTGGCGCGGGAAATGACCTTGAACACCTCCGCCAGAGCATTCTGGAAGGCGTACTTCTCCATCTGCTCCTCGTACTTGTCCCGGAGGGAGGACACCATGGCGATCAGCTCGGCGTCCTTTTCCTCGTCCGCCGTCTGTACCGCGGGCAGGCGCTCGCCGAAGTACTTCTGCGCCATGGCCACCGTCCGGGAGACCAGATTGCCCAGATCGTTGGCAAGGTCTACGTTGATAGTGTTGATCAGCGCCTCGTTGGAGAAATTTCCGTCGGAGCCGAAGGGGAAGGAGCGCAGCAGGAAGAAGCGCAGGGCGTCCACGCCGAAGCGCTCCGCCAGCACGTAGGGATCGACAACGTTGCCCTTGGACTTGGACATCTTGCCGCCGTCCAGCAGCAGCCAGCCGTGGCCGTAGACCTTCTTCGGCAGGGGCAGGTTCAGGCTCATGAGCATGGCCGGCCAGATGATGGAGTGGAAGCGGACGATCTCCTTACCCACGAAGTGGACGTCGGCAGGCCAGAAGGCTTCCAGATCGTGGTATTTGTCGTTCTCAAAGCCCAGCGCCGTCATGTAGTTGAACAGGGCGTCGATCCACACATAGACCACGTGGCCGGGGTCAAAGTCCACCGGCACGCCCCAGGTAAAGCTGGTGCGGGAGACACACAGGTCTTCGAGACCGGGCTTGATGAAGTTGTTGACCATCTCGTTGACCCGGCTGCGGGGCTCCAGAAAATCGGTGTTTTCCAGCAGGTCCTGCACCCGGTCGGCATATTTGGACAGGCGGAAGAAATAGGCTTCCTCCTCCGCGTCCTGCACCTCGCGGCCGCAGTCGGGGCATTTGCCGTCCTTCAGCTGGCTCTCCGTCCAGAAGGACTCGCAGGGCTTGCAGTATTTGCCCTTGTAGACGCCCTTGTAGATGTCGCCGTTGTCGTGCATCCTCTTGAAAATCCTCTGGATGGCCGCCACATGGTAGTCGTCGGTGGTGCGGATGAAGCGGTCGTAGGAAATGTTCATCAGCTTCCACAGATCCAGCACGCCCCGCTCACCGGTGACGATGTTGTCCACGAACTGCTGGGGGGTCACGCCTGCGGCCTTGGCCTTGTCCTCGATCTTCTGACCATGCTCGTCGGTTCCGGTGAGGAACATGACGTTATAGCCCTGAAGCCGCTTGAAGCGCGCCATGGTGTCCGTCGCCACGGTGCAGTAGGCGTGGCCGATGTGGAGCTTGGCGGACGGGTAATAGATGGGGGTGGTAATGTAATAATTACCTCTGCATTTTTCGCACATAAAGAATCCTCCTAAATAAAAAAGCACCCCTGGAATCATCCAAGGGCGACAAAACTGACGCGGTACCACCTTGATTCGCACAGACATCCTGTCCGTGCCTCAAACGCCTGTAACGGGACGAACCGGAACCATTTACCCAGAATATATCTGCTCAATGGCTCAGCTCCGAGACCATGTTCCGCTCCCCTCGCCGCACCCCCTCGCACCTTCCGGGGCTCTCTTTCCGGGAGAAAAAGCGTACTCTTCTCTTCACAGCTTCTGAAATATACAGCGCCATTATATCCCGGTGCAGGGGGTTTTGTCAACACCCTGCACCGGGAATTTCCGATTTTTGTCGGGAAACGCCGATCGTTACGACTTTTCTTCCTTCCCTGTCAGCCACATGGCCACCGCGATGGCGCTGACGCCGCCCACCAGCTTTCCCACGATCATTGGGCCGATCATCTCCGGGGCGAAGCCCGCCGTGAAGCCCAGATGGTCGCCGAAGACGAAGGCCGCCGAAACCGCGAAGGCGATGTTGACCACCTTGCCCCGCCGGTTCATGTCTTTTACCATGCCGGGGATGATGACGAATCCCGTCAGCGCCTCCACGATGGCCGCCGCCAGTCCCACGGTCACAACGGCCACCACCAGCTTGCCGAACACCTCAAAGCCCCTGACCATGGCGTTTTCCGCCCGCCACAGTCCCAGAGCAATCAGCGCCGCGATGATGACAATGGGGATCAGGTTGCGCAGCACCATCCCGATGGGGAATCCCGCCGTCAGGCCGCCCGCGAGAACGCCCAGCGGGATGGTGACGATGCCGCAGAGGATTCCCTTCGCCATGACCGGCCTGTCCTTTTCCTCCAGAATCCCCATGGCGACGGGGATGGTGAACACCACGGTCGCCCCCAGCATGGAGCCGGTGAGCACGCCGCCCAGCATGGCCGCCTGATGGCTTGCCGCCAGTTCCACCGCCAGCGCACCGCCGCCCATGTCGCAGGCGAGGATGGTTCCGGCGAACATGGCGGGGTCAGCGCCCAGAAAGGCGAACACCGGCACGATCACGGGCTTGAGCAGGTTTGCCAGCACCGGCGCAAGGCAGACGATCCCCACCATGGCCAGCGCCAGAGAACCCATGGCCAGGATTCCCTCTTCAAATTCCTTTCCCAGCCCCCAGCGGCTTCCGAAAATCCGGTCAATGGCGCCCGCCACTGCGAAAGC
>ERZ1035006.2599-NODE-2599-length-10068-cov-5.397084_pt1 | contig 10068 bp, 8 predicted proteins | sample MGYA00520694_ERZ1035006 | MGnify/ENA primary metagenome ERZ1035006 (study PRJEB33766, sample SAMN09781746) | gut metagenome | biome: gut microbiome | host: Homo sapiens | place: Madagascar | study: EMG produced TPA metagenomics assembly of the PRJNA485056 data...
CTTTGCCAGCACAGGGTACGGCCCAAAGGGCTGCCCCCACTGGATCACAAAATACAAATCTTCCATGTCGAAGGATCTTCCATCCTTCGGATCCCTGCACAGCGAGGCTTTCCGTTCTCGTCACCCATCACGCATCCGTAAAATAGGCACCGGTGAAGCCGTTGAACCAGTCGCTGATGTGGGGGCGGAATTGGGGTGGCAGGTCATCTGGATATGAAGAAGGCAGCACTTCCACGCCCCAATAGGGGATCAATGTGGTTTTTCCATCTGCATACAAAGGCAGATAACCCAGTTTCAGCCGTGTGGTGCGATAGGACTCCTGTGGGTAAAGGCGGTTTTGCACCACCTTCCCCATGGCCGCAATGGCCTGCTCCGGCGTGATCAGGGGCTGGGATTCCCCTACGGATTTCAGTGCTTGCAGACCCAGGCAAGAAAAGTACGCAATGCCCTTTCGGGTAATGAGCATGGCCGCATCCGGGGCGAATACCGCACCGTAGGTGTGGCTTATGACACCTGGGCTGGATAGGGGAATGCCATTGAATGCAAAGGAAAAGCGGAGATAATAGGCATCATGGGCATCCGTCAATTCTGGCAGCATGTGGAATTTTCCAAATTCCGTATACATCGGGTCATCCAGGCATACCTGCTGATAGGCGTTGATCTCCGGGCCAGTGAGGGCGGCAAAGATATCGACTACCGGCTCATAGCCCACATTCATCTGCTTCAATACATCCTTTGCCTTTTGAAGTGCCTCCTCAGGGGACATAAAATCCAGAGTATGCACAGCATCCTCCGGGTGATCCTCAGCCCAGCCTGACAGCAGGGTTTCCATTTCCCACAAATCCTGATGTTCATATCCTCCCCGGAAGGCCGTGAAATAGCTATCCGTAAATGTCAGGCTGCTACCCTGCTCCGTGGTCACAATGCGTCTGAATTCCTCATTTTCCACCGTCCGCTGGGAAGCGTCCTCCGGCATCAGGATGGACAGCAGCTGTTCTGCCGTCAGACCCAGCGGTGCCATTTCCACAGGCGCGGCAGATGTGACCCCGTAGGAAATGACATCGGCATCTACTTTGTAGTTTTCCAGGGGCTGAAGCTGTAAATGCTCGGAAATTGGTTCTGTTTCTGTAGTGGCAGAGGTTTCTGCCACCTCTGCCGCCACTGTCACCTGAGTGGGGGCGGGGGCTTCCTTTGCCCCACAGCCCCAGAGCATCAAACACGCCAGTAAAACGGGCAATACCTTTTTCATGGTTCATTCCTCCTTACTTTGCCAGCACAGGGTACGGCCCAAAGGGCTGTCCCCACTGAATCACAAAATACATATCTTCCATGCCCACGGTTTTTTGTGCGGAAAGGGTCTGGGTATAGCTGCCATCGGCGTTCAGGGTCTGTCCGCTGCTGAAAGTCGGTAAACCGGGCAAGTATTCGCCGGATGCATCCGTCAGGCTCAGGCTGACGGACCGATTCTCGTAAAGCTTGTGCCAAGTGAAGGTTACATAATATCCAAGCTCTGTTTCTTCCACCTGAATATTGTCCATTTCAATGCCGGATTCCGTGATCCGGGGGTCGTAGCGGCTCGCCGTGGTTTCCTGAGCGGAGGCTTTGTTTTCCACTTCATATTCAAAGGTGACACGGGACGCCTCCCGCATCTGCATGGTTTGGGCGGTGCCGGATACATGGAGGAGCCCATCTGCGGGCATCTGTGCGGTAATGTAGTAATAAAGGTTGCCCTGGGGGTCACACCAGCCTTGGGATCCTTCACCATTGGTTCCCAGCCACACGCCGGCAAATACAGGCTCCTTTTTGATGGATTTCAGGTATTCGCCCACCGTCTGCCCCGCCGGACCCTCCAGTTCCAAGGACTGGATGCTGTCTGAGAGCATGGTGTATTCCGGTACCAGGAAATGGCTGCTGTCTCTGGGGGAAATTTTTACCCTTACATACAGCGCATTGCCATCACAAAGGGTTTCTTCGATGATGTAGTCTGCGAAATCATTGCTGTGGGGCGTTGCCTGGGGGTTTTTCTCCACCAGCTGCTCCACCGCCTCGGTGTTTTCCATGCCAAATCGGGCTAGATACTCCCGCAGTCCCGGCATTTGGGCAACTGCCAATACGGACAATGGAATCACCGCTGCCAAGGCCGCCGCTGCCAGCAGTTTGGGCAGTGTCCGGGAAGGCTTGCGCTGCATGGCTCTGGCTTTTTGAAGCACATCTTTCTTCAGATGTTCCGGCGCATGAATCTGTTCGTTGATGGTCTGATAATCAGCATAAATCATAGGTTTCCAGCTCCTTTCGCAAAATCGTTCTGGCCCGGGACAGGCGTACCCGAACAGTTGCCGCCGGGATTTTCAGAATTTTGGCAATATCTTCTGTCTTGCACCACTGGGCATAGTGCAGATGGAATACCATGCGGTATTTCTCCGGCAGACGGTTTACCGCATCCCACAGCTCTGTGTATTCCGATGTACGCCCGTCTGGGATCTCAGCCACTTCCTCCAGGGAGACCCAATTCCGGGTTTTCCGTTTTCGGCCGATATCCCGACATAAATTCATTGCCACACGCAATAGCCATGCCTTCATGTGCTCGGCATCCCATTCGTCTGCATCCTCCAGAAACAGACGAAGAAATGTTTCCTGGTAGACATCCTCCGCATCGTGGGTGTTCTGCAACCGGCACAAAGCAAGGCGGTATACGGCATCGCCATGTTGATCCATGGCCTGCGATAATCGTGCTTCCTGCAAGCGATCATCTCCTTTCATATACAACACGCGTGATAATCCCAAAATGTTTCATGGATTGGAAACTTTTCTCAGACTTTTCTCAGAACTTGACAAAAGGATCCCATTTATTCTATCACCGCTCCAGCTATCCCGCAACCATGCCCCTTCCCCAAACGCAAAGGAGCGAACTGACCGGGTCGGGTCAGTTCGCTCCTTTGGTATTTCTGTCTTCCGGAGATCCGCAAGTGTTCAAGGGGATCCCGGGTATGGGTTATTTTTTCAGTGATTCTTCCCACTTGGCTTCCTTGAAGCCCACCAGGACAAAGTCCTCCGCCACCAGAAGGGGGCGCTTGACCAGCATACCGTCGGTGGCAAGCAGGCGCAGCATTTCCTCCCGGGTCATGTTGGGCAGCTTGTCCTTCAAGGCCATGGACTTGTACAGCAGTCCGCTGGTATTAAAGAATTTTTTCGGCGGCAGACCGCTGCGGTCAAGCCAGGCTGCCAGCTCGGCATAGGTGGGATTCTCCGTTTTGATGTCCCGGAGCACATAGGGGATCTGATTTTCATCCAGCCACTTTTTTGCCTTCTGGCAGGTGGTGCATTTGGGGTAACACACAAAAGTCATTGTTTCAACCTCCGATTTTAAATGCTTTTGGCAGCCACGCTCTGTCCAAAAGTCTGTACGATCATTGTATCAGAATTTCCTCCAGTGCGCAAGGCGCACAGCGGCATTCTGTGGGAACAGGGCGATCCCGCTTACAGCAGATGCCGGAACAGGGGGATGAAAATGCGCAGCAGGTTTTGGAACACCTGCTTGAACAGGGAGAACGGCGGGGCTATGTATTCCGTTCCGGCTGTCTGGGTGCCCTCCGGGGATATGGCGTTGCTCTGGCGGAGCATGGTATCGGTCTGTTCCCGAAGGGTCTGATTCAGTTGGGGACTGTCTACCAGCAGCATCATTTCCGTGTCCAGATAGGCACTGCGCATATCCCAGTTGAAGGAGCCCAGGATGCTGATCCGGTCATCCACCAGCATCATCTTGGTGTGCATGGAAACGTCTCCGTTCCACTGGTATACCGAGGCTCCGGTTTTCAGAATGTTCTTTTTCTGGTTAAGGAAATCCGTGCAGCCCCAGGGGTTTGCGCCGCTCCAGGGGTCATTGGTGAGGATCTGCACCTTCCCGGCGCTGTCTGCCACCTGTTTCAGGGCATCGTACATGGCGCTGTTGCAGATGATATAGGGGGTTTGCAGCAGGACGTTTTCTTTTCCGGAAGCCATCAGGGCTGTCAGGGTGTTCAGCAGTACCGGCTCTTTATTCTTTGCGCCGGGATCTCCCATCAAAATGGCAACGCTGTTTGTTTGCATCGTTTCTGCCGGGTAGTCAATGGGAGTAACCTGTCCGGCATCCAAAATGGCCGACCAGCGCTCCCTCAGGGCTGCCGCGGCGGCTTTGACCCGGCTGTTTTCCGGATCTGCCCGAAATTCCCGGTTGGTATCCAGCGCCCATATCGTCTCAAAGTAATCCAGCAGATCCCGGACAGAGGCAGTTTCAAAGTCTTTGCCATACACCACCACATCCAGATCCATATTCTGCCGCGCTTTTCCCCCGGTGCCCAGGAACAGGTCGTTGGTATTTCTGCCTCCCATCAGGTAGGCCGAGCGGTCAATGATCAGATATTTGTCATGGCAGCGGTAGTTGACCCGCCACATCCCTGTCAGGCTGATGGGATTATAGTATTGGACGGTGACATTTTCTTGAGCGGCCAGCGCCTGGAAAGCCCCACTGCCGCTGAGGCGCAGCTGGGAATTGATGCCGTCCAGGATCAGCCGCACCTGTACCCCCCGGTCTGCCGCATCCAGTAGGGCAGCGATCACATCGGAACCGCTGTTGTCGGCGCGGAAGTCAAAGGTCGATAGAATGATCTCCTCCTGGGCCTGCCGGATCATCCGCAAACGCCAGCGCAGGGCATCTTCATTGTTTTCGATCAGGCAGATCCGTTCCTGCTCACAGGTATGCAGTGCCAGCTGCCGAGGGCTTTTCTGATGAACGCCCAGAAGCGGCGGCACCAGAAGGCATACCAGCAGATAGATCCCAAGGCACTTGACGATCCCCCAGAGCAGCTTCTGAGGAGGGATGGAAAACGGTAATTTCATAGCTTTCTTCTCTTTCTTTGTCCGGTTATTCGCAAAGCGCATCATCCCTGCGCCCTGTCATCCGGCTCAGCCGGGGCACTTTGGGGCTGCACCGGCTGGGGTGTGGGGGTATCCAGCCGCTGCGCAATGGACTCGTGGATCAGCTGAGACAGCAGGGCCATCAAGGGGATGAAGAAGATCATACCCAGAACACCAAACAGTTTCCCGCCCAGCAGAACCGCCAGCAGCGTCCAGAAGGGAGACAGGCCCACACTGTTTCCCACCACATGGGGATAGATGAACTGGTTTTCCACAAACTGCGCCGCCTGATAGACGATCAGGCACAGAAGGGCCTTGCTGGGATCGGACAGCAGGGTAAACAAAACACCCAGGGCGCAGGACAAAAATGCGCCGATATAGGGAACAAAGGCAAAGGCTGCGGTGAGCACCGCCGTCAGACCGGCATAAGGAAGCCTTGCCACCGTAAAGGATACGAAGATCAGGCTGCCCAGGATCACCACCTCCACGCACTGGCCGGAGAGGAATTTGGCATAGGTGCTGTGCGCCAGCTTGGCAATGTGGCAGATCCGGTCTGCCACATTGGGCTTACAATAGGCGTACAGCGCCCGGCGGCTCTGGCTGCGCAGCTCCCGCCAGCCGATGAGCACATAGAAGGTAATCACCAGGGAGATGGCGGCATCGGCAATGGCCGATACGGTGGTACCCGCCACATTGGCAACCGAGCCGATCACCGTGTTCACGCCGCTGAAAACGCTCTTCAAAAGACTCTGCCAATCGGAAGCGGCAAAATACTCCGAAAGACCGTCGGTGTTGATGCCGTATCCCTGGAGCAGGCTGGCCCAGTCCGGCCATTTGTCATGGATCAGCAGGGCAATGCTTTTCACCGATGCCGCCAGCTGGGGCACAGCGATCATCCCCAGAAGCACCACAATGGCGATTACGCATACCACCGTCAGCAGCAGGCTGATGCCGTCCAGCTGCCGGTCTGTTGCCTTGGGCAGGAAGCGCTTGAGAATCCGTGCCAATCCCCGCATGGGGACGCTTAACACAAAGGCCGTCAGAAGTCCGGCCAGCACCGGGGTCAGCAGATTCAGGCAGGTTTCCAGCCTCTGAACCACACTGCCCAGATTGCTCAGGGCCGTGAACAGCACCACCCCGAAGGTGATAAGCAGAAGGGGCTTTTTATATGACTTATCCATAGAGATTCCTTTCCTCACGCCACTTCCGTGGCATCCTTCCATGTCCAGACGATCTGCGCCATCTCCTCCGGTGTTTCCCGGTAGCCCCGTAGGACCCAGGCATTCATAAGGCCGAACAGGCCGAAGGTGATGAACTGAATAAAATAATGGGTGCTGGCATCCGCCTGGACAATGATGGGGACAGCCCCCTGCAAATAGAAATCCAGGATCACATCCTGGTGCCCGGTGGCATAGAGCAGCTCGAACACCGGCCGGATGGACAGGCAGAATTCAAACAGGGACTGGATGCTTTCCCGGCTGACCTGGGCAATGCCGTCACCGCCCCGTGCCTGAGAAAACCGCTTCCACAGGCAGAGGATCTTAAAGGAGAGAACCTCCTCCTTGCTTTTGAAATAGCGGAAATAGGTGGAGCGCCCCACATCCGCCCGGGCGGTCATGTCCTCGATGCTGATCTTTTCAAGGGGGGTATCCTCCATCATTTCCAGCAGCGCCGTGCCCATACATTCCTTTAGATAATCCGTGGTTGCCGTTGTCCTGCGCACAAAATCCCTCCTTACCCCATGACCCATAGGAACGCTAAATTGGTATCATGGTATAATTGATACTATCGTTTCTTTTATACTAGCATTTGTTTGCAGGAATGTCAAGAGCATCGCAGTTTCCCCCTATGGAGAAGGAAAAAGCCAGCCCATCAGCCAAAAATGCAGGCTCCCAATTGCGGGAGCCTGCATAAACCGTCAGTAAAGCCTCGCAGAGTTTGCCGACCATTGTCGGCAAATAAAGTCAAATATATTTTTCGTCAGGACATGTGCCTGACGAAAAATACTTCTCAGGCCGCAAGTGTGCGAGTTGTGCGCCCATGGCGCACAAGGAGTGCGCGCAGCGGACTGCAAAAGTCTGGCGAAAAACCCCGAACGGGGTTTTCCGCCAAGCTTTGCAGGCTCCCAATTGCGGGAGCCTGCAACGGTTTTTTATTGGTAGTCCACCACGTTTACCCAGGTGCGCAGGAATTCCTGCTGCTCCTTTTCGCATCTGTTCAGCCGGGCGGCTGCCACAATGGGCATCCACTTCTGAACATATTGCTTGGCGGTGTCGCTCTTCCGGCAGAACAGCTCCAGGTACTTTTCTGCCCCTTCCCGATCCCCTGCCATGCACATGGTCAGGTAGGTCTCAGCGGTATCCGAGGAGGCGTTGCCCTGGGCGGCATGGGACCAGTCCAGAATGTAGGGCACGCCCTCCGGGGTGATGATGATATTGGAGGGGCGCAGGTCGCCGTGGCACACCTTTTTGTGCTTGGGCAGGCCCTCCAGCTGGGTGTGCAGATCGTACCGGGTGGTGGCATCCAGACCCGATGCGCTGATCTTGCGGTGCAGCTTGTCCTTGAGCATATTCAGCAGGGGGGCATTCTTGGCGTGGATGGTCAGCTGAATGTCCACCATCTGTGCCAGATAGGCATCCTTCTGATCCGGATTCTCCTGGATCAGCTGGGCCAGGGTCTTGCCTTCGATGAACTGGGAAACAATGGCCCACTGACCGTCAATCATGGTAACACCCAGAATTTTGGGAACATTCAGTCCGGTTTCTTCAATTCTGGCCTGGTTCAGGGCCTCATTGAAAATATCCGCCTTGGAATATCCTGCCTCGAACAGCTTGACACACTTGTCGCCATCCCGGTAAATGACCTTGTTCTTTCTGCGCACAATGATGTTTTCCATGTTCCGCTCCACTCCTTACACTTCGTTATTGGTGCCGTAGTAGGCATTGAGATACATCTGCTTGATCTCCCGCATCAGGGGGTAACGGGGGTTTGCGCCGGTGCACTGGTCGTCAAAGGCCTGCTCCACCATGTCGTCCAGACGGTTCAGGAAATCTGTCTCGTCCACGCCGTAGTCCCGGATAGTGGCCTTGATGCCGATCTTCTGCTTCAGGTCGTTGACCATGGCGATCAGACCCTCCAGCTTCTCTTCGTCGGTCTGACCCTTTACGCCCAGATAATCTGCCACCTCGGCATAGCGGGCCAGGGTGTGGGGATGGTCATACTGGGGGAAGGTGCCCATCTTGACAGGAACCTCGGCGGCATTGAACCGCAGAACCTGCTCGATCATCAGGGCATTGGCAACGCCGTGGGGCAGATGGTGGAAGGCACCCAGCTTGTGGGCCATGGAGTGGCACACACCCAGAAAGGCGTTGGCAAAGGCCATACCGGCCATGGTGGCTGCATTGGCCATCTTCTCCCGGGCCACAGGGTTGACAGGGCCGTTGTTATAGGCTTCCGGCAGGTACCGGAAGATCACCTTCAGACTGCGCAGTGCCAGGGAATCGGTGTAATCCGTAGCCAGCATGGAGGCGTAGGCTTCCAGAGCATGGGTCACGGCATCAATGCCGGAGGCAGCGGTCAGTCCCTTGGGGGCATCCATCATCATGTCCGCATCCACAATGGCCATCTTGGGCATCAGCTCATAGTCCGCCAGAGGATACTTGACTCCGGTCTGCTCGTCGGTGATCACGGCAAAGGGGGTGACCTCAGAGCCGGTACCGGCGGTGGTGGGAACAGCGATGAAGTAAGCCTTCTGGCCCATCTTGGGGAAGGTGTACACACGCTTGCGGATATCGGAGAAGCGCATGGCCATATCCATAAAGTCAGCCTCAGGATGCTCGTAAAGCACCCACATGATCTTACCGGCATCCATTGCGGAGCCGCCGCCCACTGCGATGATCACATCCGGCTGGAAGGAACGCATCTGCTCTGCACCGGTCTTGGCGCAGGCCAGGCTGGGATCGGGAGCCACATCATAGAAGCAGGTGTGCTGAATGCCCATTTCGTCCAGCTTCTTTTCCACAGCCTTGGTGTAGCCGTTCTGATACAGGAAGGAGTCGGTGACGATGAAGGCTCTCTTCTTGCCCATAACATCCTTCAATTCGCTCAGTGCCACACCCAGGCAGCCCTTCTTAATGTATACCTTTTCAGGTGCCCGGAACCACAGCATATTTTCCCTTCTTTCCGCCACAGTTTTGATGTTCAGCAGGTGCTTGACCCCGACGTTTTCGGAAACGGAGTTGCCGCCCCAGCTGCCGCAGCCCAGGGTCAGGGAGGGAGCCAGCCGGAAGTTGTACAGGTCACCGATGCCGCCGTGGGAGGAAGGTGTATTGACCAGGATCCGGCAGGTCTTCATCCGGTTTTCAAAGACCGTCAGGCGATCCTTCCGGGTGATGGGATCCAGATAAACGGAGGAGGTGTGGCCGTAGCCACCGTCGGCAACCAGCCGCTCTGCCTTGCTGACGGCATCTTCAAAGTCCGCTGCCCGGTACATTGCCAGCACGGGAGACAGCTTTTCATGGGCGAATGCCTCGCTCAGCTCCACGCTGGTAACCTCACCGATGAGGATCTTGGCGCTTTCCGGCACCTCCACCCCTGCCAGTGCGGCAATGGTGTGGGCGGGCTGACCCACGATTTTGGCGTTCAGTGCGCCGTTGATAAGGATGGTGCTGCGCAGCTTTTCCGTCTCATCTTCACTGAGAAGGTAGCAGCCCCGGGCCTGGAACTCGGCCTTCACGGCTTCATAAACATCATCCAGGACGATGACAGACTGCTCAGAGGCGCAGATCATGCCGTTGTCGAAGGTCTTGGAGTGGATGATGGAGGAAACTGCCAGAGCAATGTCCGCAGAGTCATCAATGATGGCCGGGGTATTGCCTGCGCCCACGCCAATGGCGGGCTTGCCGGAAGAGTAGGCTGCCTTCACCATGCCGGGGCCGCCGGTGGCCAGGATGATATCGGCCTCCTGCATGACCTTGTTGGTCAGCTCCAGACTGGGCACATCCACCCAGCCCACAATGCCTTCCGGTGCGCCGGCTTCCACAGCGGCCTCCAAAAGAACCTTGGCAGCGGCGATGGTGCTCTTCTTGGCTCTGGGATGGGGGCTGATGATGATGCCGTTGCGGGTCTTCAGGGCTAGCAGAACCTTGAAAATGGCGGTGGAGGTGGGGTTGGTGG
>ERZ1035006.2605-NODE-2605-length-10051-cov-3.321929_pt1 | contig 10051 bp, 15 predicted proteins | sample MGYA00520694_ERZ1035006 | MGnify/ENA primary metagenome ERZ1035006 (study PRJEB33766, sample SAMN09781746) | gut metagenome | biome: gut microbiome | host: Homo sapiens | place: Madagascar | study: EMG produced TPA metagenomics assembly of the PRJNA485056 data...
TATATATATTCAGCAGGTCTGCAAGCTCGGTCGATATCCGGGACTTGCCGCCCATGTAGTGCATTGTTCAACACCTCCGATATTTCTTTTGATATCTTGGTCTTTCCCCCTTGGTATTGCATATTCAGCTCCTTTCAGGGTATAAATTTGCACCCCCATTGCTGGGAGTGCGGAATTACTTGTATTTTTCACAGATGGCTATGTATTTGGCTTTATACTTTGGACGCAAAGCGATTATTTCAGGATAATCACGAAATCCCTTTGGCTTGAAACCCGGTTCCAGACAGCCATATTTCTTCAATATCTCTTTTTCCTCGGCTATTCGTTCTTTGTCCAGTTCCCGAAGCTCGCGGATTTTTTCTTCATTTTTATCCATCTCTAAGCCTCCTTGTATAATTAATACCTAGTCGCTTACACATTTCTTGAACAACTACATGCTGTATATTTTCCTCATAATCATCAAAACCGTAGCCGTATTCGTCAAAGAGCTTGTGCTTGTCATTTTCGACCTCATTGAAAACATCATACATTTCGCTATCGGATATTTTTCTGTCTGGGAAGATTGCCTCATATTCGTACTTGAAATCGACTGCTCTCATGCGCTTACCGTTAATTTCACGAGTAAAATCAAAATCTTGAAAGCTGAACGAGTATTGTGTGTATTCCTTTGGATGGTTATGAGTAGTAAAGCAGCCCTTAAGCTCCTCTTCTCCCAGCAGGTCAAGCGTGTTTACACTCATGCCATCACCACGGGACATATAAACAGTGCCGTCAGGCTTAATAACCAGACAGTGTTCCTTATCAGCGTTGGTGTACTTTTTCTCGAATCGGGAAATGAACTTGTTGACCGCATTTTGGTCGTTCACGTCAATTGTTCCGACCTTATGAGCGTAGTGCTTTGTTCCATCGGAATTGCTCACCACTGCTCTTTGTCCTTTTATTTTACCACTGTCGGACTGATCTGTCAAGCGCAACTGCGCCTTTTCAAACTCCCGCTGTTTCCGCGTGACCGCCCCGGTCTTGCCCGCAAGCCTGCGGTCATAACCGGCGACATAAGTGCGTTCGTATTCCGTGTAGGAATCAGCCGCCTTGCAAAAATCCTCGTAGATATCTTTCTGCCGCCGGAGTTTAATGCTCGCAGCGGTGAAACTCTCCTCGTCCCCGGCAGCGTCGGCGACAAGGCAGCGGTCTTTCGGCTTCCGCATGGCGCGCTCAATCTTCCTCATCTGCTGGGAAGCTTCGTAGGCTGTGTAAGTCCGCCCCTCATAGGTGAACGGCGGCTGGTCTATGTTCCGGAGTTCCTCCTCGGTGTAGGTCGGCTCGGACACGCCGAGGATTATCGGGAATACATCATGGCGGCAGTTCGGCTCGCTGATGAGCGGCTTTATGATACGCTCATACTGCTCCTGCGTGTACTGCCGTCCCTGATACACCGCGTGGGACGGTCGCGAACCGGAGTGCGCCGACATCTCCCAGCCGTCCGCGCCCAGCTCCTCGCCGTTCTGCTCGGATATCCGGTGCGTGACGTGCGCCACACTGGTAAGGAGCGCCCTCCGCGCCGCGACTTCGATACGGTCGGAGCGCCCGCTTTCGTAGTCTATGGTTCGCACGCCGCTTGCCGCCAGCTTATTGCAAGCCTGCCGTATCGCGGTCATGTAGTCAGTTGCCCCGGTCGCGACTTTCATGTGCGCGAAATCCATCTCCCGGCGGTACATATCCGTCATGGAAAGGTAGTAAACGCGCCCGAGAAAATCGTGGTCGGCAAAACCCATCGTGTTTGTGAGGTTCTCACATTTCCCAGCGGTCTCCGCTATCTGCGCGGAAATCAGCTTTTGTAACTGAGTGTTTTCTTCCAGCGGAACCGCCGCGCCCTTGTCGGCTCCGAGCATTTTGCGGTCGAACTCATCGGACTGCGCCGCAGCTTCCCGAATAAGCCGGTTGATCTCCGCCGCGGAACTGCCGTTTATCTCGGCGATTTTCTCGGCTATTTCGTCCGTGGAAAGTCCAAGGCTCCGCGCGCGGTAAAGCTGATATTCAGCCGTGTCGGTTATCTGCGCGCCCTTTGCGATTCTTCGGGCTATGTCCCGCAGAATAAACTCGGAAAGCTGTCCGTATAGGTCGGTCAGCTCCTGAGGAAGATTCTGTAGCTGTTCCGGAGTGAGCATTTACTCACCCCCAAAGGCTTCGCTCATGGGCGGCAGCATCTCCCGCGCCTTTTCCAGCGGAACACCGAAGTACCACGCGTTCAGCAGTTCCGGTTTGAGCAGTCCCGCCTGAACCATCTGGAAGCGGCGGTTAAACTCAGTTCCAGTGTCCTCAAACACGCTGTCGCCGAACTCTATCGCGCACTCGCCGTCCTCGCAGTCAACGCCGTAGAACCGTGCTAATGTCACAATTATCTGACTGAGCGCCTGCAGTACCGGGCGTAACTGCCGCTGAATCTGGCAGACCGTGTTGTATGTAGTTCTGTCCTCGGAAAGCACCTGCGTTGCCGTGACAAGACCTTTCTGCGTATCGAACGAGAACGTCCCGGAACTTACGCCTATCTGCGTTTCGTAGAACCGCAGCTCCTTGTTGATTTTGGCGCTGTGCTCGGTCTCGCGTATCTGCGGGGCGTAGGTCATTATCTGCTGCTCCATTGTCGAGGTACCATCGCCGCTTATCCCGACAAAGTAATCATCGGGAATACCGCTGTTTTCCTTTAAAACGGTGCGGTCGGCGAATACCTTCGCGGACATCTTCTTAAATTCCGCGCAATATTCGGAATGTGCCTCGTCTATCTCGTGAAGCGTGCCGAGGGAGTTCGCGAAAATGCTTATCGGCAGTTCGCTGTCGAGGTCGATATTGTTCGCGTAGGGCGTGCGGAATGTCGCTATCATCGGGATAGTCGAGGGAATCTGTCCCTCCGGAAGAAGCATAGCCCACTTCGGCACGGTCGCAAGTTCCACGGCGTGCTTTGTGCCGTAGAGATACGCCGTGTTCCGGACGGTATGCACGCCGTTCCGGAATATGTGATGTTCCCGGCGCTCGTAGATTTTACCGTGGTACCGGATACGCTCGAAAAATACGCCCTCGGTGATGTGCCCGTTCTCGTCCAGAGCCAACGGCAGGAAATCACGGCTGGTGCCTGAATCGAAAAACATCTCGCCCGACTGCACGAAATACGGCTTTATTACCGTGTAGCCGCCTACAAGGGTCTGCTGAACTATCCTGTCGAGATTCGGCAGGAGATTCTTCTGAACGTGCCTGTTCAGTTCCTCGTCCGCTATTTCAAACTTGATTTCTCCGGTGACAAGCTGTGCCAGATACGCGGTAGAAGTATAAGCCACCGGCAGCGGCTTAAAATTCTTGTGGGTCTGCGCGAACGGAAGCTGTCCCTGAAACGCGTCCCACCAGAGGGAAGCCGCGGAACGCATGGTCGAGCTTACCGCCGATTCTGTAATATTAAAGTCGTCCACGCCCGCTCCTCCTTTCCGTTTAAATAGGTCTTTAAGCGCGTTTAAAACGTTCATTGATCTCTCCTTATAAGCCGCGGAATGTACCGCTCGAAGCTGTATTCGAACGCGTCCAGCGTATCAATATCCGAGGTGCCGTTATCCAGCCGGACGTCCTCGCCAACGACCTTGTCGTCATAAACCGCGCCCTGAAATGCTTCCCGCAGCGTTTCGCATTCGGAAGTCAGCAGGAATCTTTCGCCGCCCATAAGCATAGTAGTCGCGCGGATACGGTCAATTATCGGGCGCTTCATGGAATTTTTCACGGTCAGGTCGAGCGGCTTTATGTATTCCCGCAAGCCGGAAATCAGCGTCTGCTCGGCGCTGTCGGCGTAGATGTCCTCGATCCTGCCAAAATCCCGCTGAACGTCCTCGCAGAACTCATAGATACGCTTGTATATCTGCTGCGGGGTCAGTCCGGTGGCGGGAACGCGCTCGCTCCGCAGGGCGATCAGCTTTCCGTAATCATGGGTCACGCCCGTTGCGACCATTGCGTGAGCCGAGCCATTGCCGCCCCAGTCCACGCCGACGTTTATCATGTCCAGACGTGGGAGCGGCTCCGGCGCGGCGAACGCGGGGATATTGTCCGAGAATACCCGGTAAATAGCGCCCGCGGCTACGACCCACTTACCGAGAATGAACCGGTCGTAGAACACGCCGGTGTACTCCTTTTTCAGCGCGGAAACGTAGTCGGCGGGAAGCGTTGTGTTGTCGTCAATGCTGAAAAAGATGTTCAGCAGGTCGTCTACCAGCCCCTTGTTGTCGAGATACTTTTTCTTTAACCAGTGGGTGGGAGTGTCCGGGTTGGTGGTCGCGAACAGCTTTGCGCCGGGCGCGGACAGACGTGACAGCAGCATGACGAAGAAATCCTCCGGGAACAGCGTAAGCTCGTCGCAGTAAGCGCCGCCCAGCGTGATTCCTCGGATCTTATTCTCGGAACGCGCGTCGTTCGCGCCCTCCAGCATTATCTTCCGTCCAAAAAGAACGCCCTCCTTTGCGGAGAGCGAGAATGTGAAATTTCTTTCGCCGATAAGCTCCTGAAGCGGCAGCAGGCAGTTGCGCTTGAGGGTCTGAAGCGACTTGGCGGTCATCATGTACAGGTAGTCGCGCGGGCGGGAAGCCACCCACAGCGCCCAGAGTATAAGCGATATCCATGTCTTTCCCGAACGCACCGAACCCTGCAGAACAGTCAGGCGCGGAAGCTTATTCTGCTTGAACGGCCGCATGAGGTCGTTCTGCTTTTTGGTGAATGATACTTTACCCATTTTTCAGCGCCTCCAGAATATCCGCCAGAGCGCCGTCTGCATTGCCCGAACCGCCGCCGTTCCGGCTGTAATCCTCGCCTTTCTTATTAATAAGGTAGAACTCGATAGCCGGCTGGGACGGCGGAATGTGGTGCTCTTTAGTCTCCACAGTTTTCACTCCATTCACGCACCTGACGGTGCGGTCGGTGACAGTATAGCCGGTCGCCGCGCGCAGGAGCGCCTGCTCCACCTCGGCAATCAGCAGCTCGCTGTTCCGGGACAGGAGTTCGTTCAGACCGCCGCAGCGGGATTTTATCTCGGCTATCTTCTTAGCGCGCTTAGCCTCGTTATTTGTGGATAAGTAAGCCTCAACAAGCTGCTGGATTGCGGAGGTCTGGTCTGTGCTGTTTTTTTCGCGTTCGGCAATGGCAGCGCCGAGGGCTGCTATGCTCTTTTTCTTCCTGCTCATGCTGTCACCTCTTTCACATACGTTTAAATGCGCTTAATTTGCGTTTAAACCCGCGATTTGCTCCGGGGCGGGGAAATTACCCTTTGAAAATCATGCAAGGCTTACAGGCGATTTCCCGCGCTGATTTTCCGGAGCATTCCGGATATAGCTTCAAATGCGTTCAAAGGGGCTTCAAAACCGCCGTTTGTATCGCGGCAATGAAATTCCCTCGGAAACGCACAAGGCGCTTACAGACGATTTCAGGCGGGTACTTCAAACGCCCGCCCGAAATCGTGATGATATAGCTTCGCCCTGTCCGTTCGGAACTAAATTCCGCAGATATCAGGAGATATTCTTCGCCGTTCCGGAGCTTATCAACGGAACCGCAGGCTGACTTTCTATCTCGCAGCCGAGGGTCACTTCGTAGTGCCTGCCGTAAATGGTAACGTCCGCCACAGCGCGTTTGCCGCGCCTGTTGAATCGGATTATCTTGTGTTCAAAGCGTTTCAGGAAGCCGTCCGTAATGTGCAGAACGTTCCCGGAAACATAGCCGCGGCTTATTCCCAGCGCGTGACCGTCATTGCAGAGGAAGCGAATATATTCCTCCTCGGTGGGGCTTAACTGTGAGCGGCTGAGGATATGCAGCGTCCCATAGCAGAACTTGACCGCCTGCCAGATGTCCGGGGTCAGCCCCTCACAGCCGAGGAACACATATCCGCTGAACAGAAGTATTTCCCGCTGAACCCACCTGCGGTGGCGGCGCTCCTGAACCAGACGGCGGGGCGCATACGCGGTGATATTCTTCTCGGCAAGCTGCCTGACTACAGCCATCTCCTTGCCAGACTGACAATATATAACGTACATTATTCCTCCTGCGACTTGCTGTTGATGAACTGCACCAGCGAACGGTACAGTTCCGGGTTTTCCTTTGCCATAGCGTCGAAGATTTCTTCCTTGAAGCTCTCGAACGCCACGTTTTTCAGATTCGCCGTCCTGATATCCGTGGAATTTTTCAGACTTACCGCCCTGATGAGCGCCGTTGCTTTCTCGATGAGTTTCAGCGGGTCGGCTTCTTTCAGCGCGATTTCGTCCATCTGCTGGACTGCCTGCAATACCTTGTGGGATATCAGCCGGGCGATCCCCTCGGTTGTATCAAGCTGCGGGAACTTTTGCATTTCCTAGGTCAGAGCGCGCATATTTTCGCTTGCAAGCCTTATCTCCTGCACGCTGGCGTTCAGCCCCTGCGCGTACCTGCAGACCGCCGCCTCGGACAGCGTTACGTTCGCGGTGTCCCGGACGAACTCGCACACATCCCGATAGGTGTAGTCGCCCATTATCATCTGCTCGACTGCTTCCTTGATGTCGGCGGGAAGCGCGTCAATTTTGCTGTGCTTACGTTTCATGGCTCACCGCCTTATGCACGGATCGGAGATTTTGCCGTTCAGGAATGCAATGCCCTTGGCGGTCAGCTTTGCTTCAAGGCTGTGCAGTTCCGCGTCCGCAAGGTCGGCTACTTCGTTGTGGAACTCGATGTCCCGAAGCTTGATGTAGCTGCCCTCGTTCAGGTAGTTCACGCAGTCGGCTACTTCGGAATCGGTCATTTCAACGCCCAGACCGTACTCCAGTTCGCGTATGCGGACATACTTAGTCCGCAGAATATTTATCGCCCGAAGCACCCGGGCGTTGTTGTCGCAGAATTTCTCGCGGTGTACTCTTTCCATATCCATCTATATCACTCCCTTTTGAGATCGTCTATCTTTGTTTCGAGCCGCGTCATGGTGCGGATAAAATCGGAGTTCCGCACGGTGTTTTCTTTGAGAAAATCTATGTTGTTCTCGATTTTCTCGATGGATTTTTTCAGTTCGTTAAGCTCGGATTTGCTGGCGTACTTCTCATCGGCGCTTTCGATTTTATCCTTTAGTTCCTCAACATCTGAGCGGCTTGCGCGGCTGGCAAGCTTGTTTTTAAGCTCCTCTACATCGGAGCGGCTCGCACGGCTGTCCAGCTTGTCGAAGCTGCGTTTGAGGAAGAACGTTATCGCACCCATGCCGACGGTAAGTATCATGTTATAAATAGTATCGAAGTCCACGGTATCACCTCTTTAAGATGTTATTTTTGCTACGCCTATTATACTATAAAAATGTACTTTTGTAAAAAGTGAAATCACCGAGTGAAACGACAAAGAAAAAGGCTCACCGCATTTGCGATGAGCCATAAATCACTTTGAAAGCCGCCGCACTTCCGACACCGGAAGCTCCAGTTCCCGGGCTATCTGCTCCGGCGTGTCGCCGTTCTGCCGCCTTGCCCTGATGTACGCTGCGATTTCCGGGGACGACACCAGCGACCGCGCTTTCGGTATCCATATCTGCGAACCGCCGAACGCGTCCACAAGCGCCAGATAATTCTCCAGCCCGATGATGTCAGCCACCTCCTGCTGGTCGGCGTTAAGGTGGCTCTTTTTTACCAGAATTGCAAGTCCCATTCTTACCACTCCTTTTAAGTTTATTCTGCTCCGAGCGGAGTATCCGCTTCAGCATTTCGATTATCTCCGAACCCTCCGCCCGTGTTACCCGGTTGAAAATATCCCTGTCCGGACGGATATCCCTGCCGGTGACCTTGGATATCACGCCCCGCAGCCGTTCCCGCGGCTTGATGTCCGACGGGGAAATATCCGCGATACGATACATCAGCTTGAAGCACATATTCTGCTGTTCTTCGGTTATGAGTTCCGGCTTCGGCGCGACCTGCGAGCGGTATTCCTCCAGCCGCCTGATGATGAAATCCGCCTGCTGCTCGGTCAGTTCCGAGATGTGATCTTTAAGCGAAAACTGCTTTATCCAAAGGTGGAGATCATCGTCGTTCCCGGCGCTTCGGTCGAGCAGTCCGGCGGCAGCGCCGAGGGCATATATCCGCCGGATCTGTTCCTTGGTCGCCATCAGGTCACCGCGATCTTGGTGGAGCTGTCCACCGCAACGCCGAGGTTAATGCAGCGGAGCAGACGCGCTTCGTCCGCGCCGGACATCTCCGCAATGCTCCGGAACGTCTGCCAGACCACCGCCTCGGCGTACAGGTAGGCGTAATCTCCGGCGTCCTGCTCCGAAAATCCGCCGATTTTCATGAGATTGTCGCGGTCAGTCTCGAACTTCGCGCCCTTGAGTTTCTTTGCCAGCGCGGATTTCGCCTTATCCCCGCAGGGAAGCTGCGCTATTATCTCCTCCGGCGTTGACTTTGTGTAATTCCCGGTGAACATTCCGATGAGCATGCGCTCGATATCCTTGTTCTTCGGCTTGACCTCGGTTTTGACGGCTTCCTCAAAGATGTCCGGGAACATCGCTCCCAGCGTTTCTTTAAGGTAATGCGGGTAAACTATCGTCAGCGCCTGCGCCTCGGTGTAGGTGACTGCCGCCTGTGAATCCGGGTCGGCGTACACAGTGGACTTGAACTTTGTGTCAACTACATCATCACCGCCGCGCTCCAGGAAGTATGCCTCAAGCTCTTTGCGGCGGTCGTTGAGCTTTGCGATATCCGCCTTGATACGGCTGAGTTCCCGAACCTTGTCAATGATATCACTCATTTGCCGTTACCTCCTGATACAGCTTTGTGGCGCACAGCGGGCAGCAGAATATACCGCCGAACTGCTTCACCTTTTCCGCCCCGCCGCAGAAACGGCAGGTGTCGATATGCTTTGTGATGATGAGCTTTCCGTCAGCCGAGGCGGTAAGGTCTACCGCCGTCCCGGCTTCAAGGTCGAGGTGCGCCGCCATGTCGCGCGGGATAGTCAGACCGCGGGACTTGGTAAGCTTTTTAAATTTCATTTCCATGCTGTTTTATCCTCCTTTAAATCAAGTGTTCCATGGCTTCCTGCCGCAGTAGTACAGCAGTGCCGCACGGTTCTGGATATCCTCCGGCTTGTTCCGCAGTATCCTGTCATGGTTCTTCAGTGAAGCTTCCTGCTGTTCGTATGTGCAGAAGAAGCTGCACCGGCATTTCTGCTCGCACACCAGTTCCATGAGCAGGTTGCAGCGGTCTTTGCCGTGATTATAATTGACGCATTCGGTCTTAGCCATTATCGTCACCTCCCAGCAGTATTTTCATGTCCTCGAACCCCTGCCGCGCGCCGTGCTTCCGGCGGGAAACACCCCGAAACTCCACTGGGAAACACTTCTCAAGCACGCGGTCGTATATCCTCGCATATCGCATATCTGCGGGATTTTTCAGTTCCTCCAGCGTGAGATTCGTGGTGTAGATGACCGGCAGTCCCGCGCGGTAGCGGCTGTCAACTATGTTGTAGACCTGCTCCAGAGCGTAATCCGTGGAACGCTCCGCGCCGAGGTCGTCGAGGATAAGCAGGTCTATCGCCGCCAGACGGCTGCAAAGGTCGCTTATCCCGTTTTCGATGAGCTTGACGAGCGAGGTCATGACTATCGGCGTTCCCTGCGCCAGCAGTTCGTTTGCAATGCACGCTGCCGTGTAGGTCTTTCCGGTACCCACGCCGCCGAACAGAAGCAGTCCGCGGTTGTCCTGCTTCATCTGCGGGAATTTCGCGGCGTATCTGCGGCATATCTCCACGCTGCGGGCGTTCTCTCCGGACTTGTCAGCGCTTGCGAACCGCACCGCCGACAGCGCGTTGTCCATCAGCGACAGCCGGCGAAGTTCGCCCGCCCGCATATTCGCAAGGATAGCTTCGCTGCGCTGCTTTTTCTGCTCCTCGGCGCGCTTCATGCACTCGCACCACACCGGGACGAGTATTTCTTCGCCGCTGACCTCGATGCGGCCCAACACTTCGTTCCACGCCTTGCGCCCCTTTTCGGCGACCTCTTCGAGCGAGTCGTCACCCAGCTCCTCGAGGTTTGTGAGCGCCTGCT
>ERZ1035006.2607-NODE-2607-length-10044-cov-3.632496_pt1 | contig 10044 bp, 9 predicted proteins | sample MGYA00520694_ERZ1035006 | MGnify/ENA primary metagenome ERZ1035006 (study PRJEB33766, sample SAMN09781746) | gut metagenome | biome: gut microbiome | host: Homo sapiens | place: Madagascar | study: EMG produced TPA metagenomics assembly of the PRJNA485056 data...
GTCCTGGAACGCGAACGCCGCCTCGGAATCCGCGCCGGTGACTATCGGGTCGATAACGCGCTGGCGCTCGGTGAATACCGCGTCCTGAATGCTCTCAGCTTCCACAGTGCCGTCATCGTAAACGTTCTGCGCGGCGATTATCTTTCCGTTGGTGACTACTGTATTCAGCTGCATCTTGGAATGGCGGTAGTCCGGGGTCGCCGGGTCGCCGTTCTCGTCAAGGCCGTTATACACCTCGCCGTCGATTATATAGGTGGAGGTGTCCGCCTGGGTCACGCTTATCGTGAACACCGGAGCGTAGATTATGTTCTGATACTGCGCCAGCACCTCGGTGATGTCGGATTTCTGCACCGATTCGGTAGCGGATTCGTTCATCTTTACGATTATCTCAGAGAGGGTCTCGTTCGCGTTGAGGTCGGTGGTGTATACGCGGGTTATCTGCGCGCCGGTGCCTACCTCGTTCTTGAGGTCGCCGCAGAATATCATCTCGCGGGCGTTCAGCATCAGTATCATATATGCGATAAGTCCCAGTATCACCAGCGATATCAGAACTATTCCTATTACTATCTTCATCGTTTACCTCAAATGCAGTATAAATTCGTGTCCCAGTCCGGGATATACGGGTGATGTCTCATGTAAAACTTATATTTGCGGTTAAGTTCCGCTATCTGAAGCGGTATCGCGAACATGTCCTCGTTGCGGTGATACAGCGCCACTGACAGCTTGGGTCTGTGCGCTGTGATGGTCTGCTTCGCGCCGTCTATCGCCTGTCTTTCGCTGCCCTCCACATCGTACTTTATGAATGTCGCCGCGTCCCCCTGAAGCATATGGTCAACGCTCATCATGCTAACTTCACGGAATCTCGCCGGGTTGGCAAGCTTCTTCGGGTCTGCCGCGTCAACGTGGGAGCTTCTCCCCGCGCGCAGGCTGAACATCATGGTCGTTTCGGTATCCCACGCGCCGCAGTTGTAAGCCTCCAGCAGCCCGGAGCCTATCATGTACAGCCTCCTTTTCAGCTTGATGTAGTTGCGGTGGTCCGGCTCCATGGCGTATATCTTGCGGAACTGCATCTTCGTTTCGTTCAGGAACTTCACGATGGTGTCGCCATTATATGCGCCGAGGTCAACATAGGTTTCCTCCGCACCTATGCGAAGCAGGTCGTACATCTCCTCCTCGGGGGATTCGCACTCCCGCAGCAGGTCGATGCGTCCGCTCAGCTTGTAGCGTATTACATTCTCAAACACACGCTTAGACTGTTCGTCCGCAAGCATGCCGTACACCTTTTCAAGTTCCTCACGGTGCTCGTTCGCGTAATCCAGCGTGAATAATCCGCCGCCGGTCACGGGAACGTTCGGCGCGTATAACTCGTGCCTCTCAGCAATGCTGTAAATATGCTCCATGACTTCGGGTATCTGGCTTCCGAAGCACACCAGTATCAGGAAATCATCTCCGTAAAGCTCCTCTATCTCGGATAGCTTCTTCACGCGGCAGCCAAGGAAGCTGTGCCCCCTTACGAACTCGTCGCTCGCCATGATATCCGCCAACGGGGCGCCTATCTCGTCCAGCACGGATTTTATCTTCTCCGCGCCGTCGCCCATGCCGTAAAGCACTATCTTCTTTTCAGTCTGCCGCAGGTAGTCCCACAGGCAGGTATTTATCTCATCTAGGAAAAAAGCCATTTTATCCCCCGGGTCACATCATTCTGATCCGATCTGCTTCTTTCACGCACTTCACGAACGCTTCTGAAACCACAGAACTGTCCAGATGATATTTTTCAACATATTTATCGACTGTCGCCCAGTCGCCCTTTTCATAGCTGTATGCAAGGTCGAAAACATCGCTGTACACCCCGCCCCTGCCCATAAGTCCGTTCTTTATCTCCTGGGTCAGCGGGAACTCCTCCAGCGCCTGTGCAAGCGCCCTTTCGCCGCCGTAGGTCACCATCGAAAGCAGACCCATGAGGTAGAAAGCGTCGGAATCGTTCCTGGCTTCAGGTATCATCAGCGCGAGTTCTTTGCAGAATTTTGCCAGCAGGCAGGATATACGCATTATCTCAACGTTGTCGCTGCGGGTTATGCGCTGCATTCCCATGAGGTATATCCACTCGCGCAGATAGTCAAGACCCAAGATGACCAGCGCCTGACCTATGGAACTTACGCGGTTGCGCACCCCGAAGTAAACCGAATTGATAAGCCTCAGCAGCCGCTGACACATGGCGGTATCACAGGAGATAACGTCCACGATGTCGCTGAACTCCGGCTCCGGCTGAGAGACCAGCTGCATGACGCGCATGAAGTTCACGGGCAGCGGAGTAAGACTGTTTTTGGACATTATGGTAGGCTTCGCGAAGAAATAACCCTGCATGAAGCTGCATCCGAGTTTTTTCGCCCACTCAAATTCCTCGCGGGTCTCTATCTTTTCCGCAAGCATCAGCTTGTTTGAATAGCGGCAGATGTACGCGGTCTCCTCGATGGATTTCTGCGGCGTGCGGAAGTCTATCTTTACAATGTCGCCCAACTCGAAAAGCTGGCTGTAGCTGTTGTCGTATTCAAAGTCGTCCAGCGCGAGGGTATAACCCCGCTCTTTCAGCTCCTGACAGGCTGCGAGCAGCTTTTCGTCCATCATCAGGTTTTCCAGCACCTCGACCACGACAAGGTCAGGGGAGATCATCTTGGGAACTCCCCGCTTCAGCAGGTTGGCTGTGAAATTGATGAAAGCCTTGTTCCTTCCGATTATATCACGGATATCAAGACCGAAAAAGGCGTTGGTGACCACATCGGCGGTGGAAGCGTCCCCGTCGATGCCGTTGTACTCGTTCTGCTTTCCGTTGCTGCGGTAGAGCAGCTCGTATCCATAAACGTGGTTTTCAGTATCAAAAATAGGCTGGCGTGCCATGTACACGTTCATATGTGAACACCTCTCTGCCTAGAATGTCTAGTATAATTATACATTATTTCTTCGATTTTTGCAAGCATTGTAAAAAAGAAATGATTATTTTAGCCATTTTGCACAATCCCGTATACTTATATTTGGAAGCGAACAGAAATGGGACTGCCGGTGAATGACAGTCCCACATGAGTTATAGATTTTTGTTAAGCGACTGACCGGTCGCACGGTTAACTACTGCGCTGTTATAGTAGCCTATCTTCTGCCGCGTCTGCTTCAGCTGTTCAAGCTCCCTTCGGGAATCAATATGCTGGTTTTTGAACTGCCCGGAGATGACCTTATCCTTGTCTACTATGCGCTGCTTTATCACCGTGATATTGCGCTGAACCAGCTGTATCTCCTTATGCTTGTCGTCAAGCGCGGCGCTGACGTAGCTGCCATGTATCAGAGTCTGCAACAGCAGCCTTTCTTCGGGAAGTTCCAGTTCGACAATGCTTTCAAGTTCCTGCTTGAGAGCCTCCAGCCTGGTTATAAGGTCGTTTCTCGCCAGAAGCGACTGCTGTAGGACCTCCAGTTCGGCATTTATCATTGCGTCAGTCTGCTGTTCGTATTCCTGCAGGGTCTCGTAAATCTGCTTCAACAGTTCAAGTACCCCGTCACAGCCTGTTAACTCTGCCATCACAGCACCCCCTGACTTACTTTTTATGGTTTCCCTTTGCCTGCGCCTCTATCTCTTCCTTGGTCATCTGGCTTATCTGTGTGAATGCGTCGCGGAGATCCGCTATCATCGGGATTATCTTCTTCAGTTCCTCGGCATGCTCTGCATCCTTGTTGAGATTTGCGTTTGCAGCCGACCTCTGGAAGAAGTCGTAAAGCTGGTCGAGATTCTTGGATATCGGAACGTCCTTGTCAAGCGAACCGCGCAGCGCGCCGAGGAGCTCCTGCGCCTTCATCAGCGACTCATGCGCTTTCCTGATATCCTTGGATTCAATAGCGCTGACCCCGATGGCAAGCTGACGCTCGGTCTCGCTGTAAAGCTTGATAACGACCTCAACCGGAGTCATCGTGGATACGGACTGCTTCTTATATGCGGAATAGGGATTTGACATTAGATATGCCCTCTGTTCTTTTTATTTTACTGGTAGTTTGTGCTTCCTGTTCCAAGATAAGAGGAAATGTAGCTGGTCTGGCTGTTGAGGTCAGTCATTGCAGTCTCCATGTTGGTGAACACCTTCCACCAGTATTCTTCCTTGGAGTCGTAGCGGTCCTGCAGTTCTTTCAGGCGGTCCTGCATCTTCACCATCTCCTTATAGATGGTGCTGTCGGTGGTAACGGAGCTGTCCGCCTTGCCGGCCTTTCTTACAAGAGTGCCCCTGGTGTTAGCGGCGCCGCTGCTCTTTACAGCGTTGTCTATAACGGAATTGAGCTTCTTCATCATGCCGCTGTCGCTGTCTGTGAAAAGCTTTATTATCGCGTCCTCGTTTTTTTCGAACGCCTTGTCGAATGCGTCCTCGTCTATCTCCAGCTTGCCATGCTGGCTCCACTCGCTGGAGGTCTTTATGCCCAGGTTGTAGATACCGAACTTGGAACCGTCATCGAGCGTAACGCTTGTGTAAAGCGCGGATCTCATCTGGCTCATTACGGTGGAGACGGTGGAGTCATTGTAGAGCACTCCCTGTTTTGCCTTCTCCTCCCACTTGGTTATCTCGTCCTCGCTCATCTCCTCTTTCTCTGCGGAGGTCAGCGGCTCATACTTGTTGCCGTCATCGTCAGTCGCAGGAGACTTCCCGATATATCCGTAAACATCGTCAATGAGCTGGTTGTAGGACTCTACGAACTTCTTCAGCGCTTCCTTGACCGTGGTGGAATCCTTGGTGATAGTCACGTTATAGGTCTCGCCGATGGTCATGTTGTCGTTGAATGTGAACGTATTGCCATCAAGGGTATAGGTGTTATCGTTGAGATAGATCTCCTGCCCGTTGATCTCAAATATCGCATTCTGACCCTCGGTCGCGCCGACTGTGCCGTTATCGTCAACAAGACCCAGGCTTCTTCCGAGTGCGGTGTCTCCGACTTCGATCTTTCCTGCGCTGCCGAACTCCTTGGACTCCAGCGTGAAGCTGTTTGTCAGGGAGGAGTAGGTCATGGTGACGCCTGCAGCCGACTTATTTACCGCGCTTATCATGGAAGTAATGGTACTTTCCTTATCGAGACTGATCTCGGTGCCGTTTATGTTCAGCTTGTAGGTGCCGTCAGCCTCAGCAGTGAAGCCAAGGTCCGAAAGTCTGGAGCTGGTGTTGAACTTGTTCGAAGCGGAAGCCTTTGCCAGACCGAGAGTACCGCCCTCAACGGAGGTCATGGAGAAATCCACGGCATTGCCGTTGCTGTCGGCCGCGGTGAGATAGGTGCCGTCAAAGCTGAACGTGTAGTCATTAACGTTGAGCTTAAGCGCTTCCTGAATGGAAGCGGCGTTTCTGTCCTTTGCAGCCTGTGCGCTTGTGTAGGTGAACTTTTCAAGCTGTTCATCGGTCACAACTGCATCATCTGTGAGATTATAGGACTTGCGGTAAGCCGCCGTCTTGAGATTTTTAAATTCAGCAAGCACAGCTTCATTGCCCGCCTGGTCCTTGCTGTCGTAATAAGTGCTGGAAACACCGTTGAATGCAGCGGATACAGTCTTTCCTCCTATATCTACCTGGAAGATGTTCATGCCTGTAACAACGCTGCCAGTGGATATAGCGGTCTTCTCCCTGGGCTGCGCCAGACCGAAGTTGCCCTTATTCTCGGTAACGGTGACGGAAGAATTGCCGCCTACCTGGAACTCTACCTTTCCGTCAGCGCCCATTTTTGCCTGCAGGAACCATTCCTTTCCGTTCGCGTCAGTAGCGCCGGTGGCACCTGTAGTCTTTCCGGAGTAGCCGAAGCTCTCCTGTAGCTTTGCGTTCAGCGAATCAATAATGCCGGACTTGGCAGCGTCCTTGTCGGCAATGTTGCCGTCAGCGCCGAGCACCGCGTCAGCAGTGAAGGATATAGTCTTCTTAGCGCCGCCCACCTGAATGTCGAGCGCAAAATTCATCGACCAGGTCTTGCTGCCGTCTGCGTTGGTCTTGACCTCTCCGGTAGCAGAATTGAGCGCCTTGTCGAGGTCAAGGCTGAAGTTTCCGGAAGCGACCGAGCTGCCCTTGGCGGAAGCCGCCTTTGCAGCCTGCGTCAGCTTTACCTTGTAGCTGCCCGCAGTGGAGTTGGAAGATGTGCTTACGGTCAGCCCCGCCGCATCCGCCGCAGAAGACGATGTAACGTCCGCCTTGAACTTGTTGAAAGTAGAAGCGCTCATCAGGTAAGTGTCGCGCTTTAAGATATCGAAATATGTATTCTTGAACTCGGTTATCTTCTTGGTGATATCCTGATAAGCGGACTGCTGCCAGGAGAGCTTTGTTATCTTCTTGTTCTGGTTGTCTATTCTTGTCTGATAAGAGGACAGAAGCTGTGTTACCATAGACTCGGTGTCGAATCCTGATGTGATTCCTCCCAGACGTATATTGCTTACTGCCATGTTACTTTTCCTCCTGTTTATGCTGATTCAGAAGTCCGGCTATCGCACTGCCGGAAATGTGTGCGGACTGCTCGTTGGTCTGGCGCGCGTCCTTCAGCTCGCTTCTGATAACCTTTACCTCTTTCGGGGCGTTTATGCCAATCTTTACCTTATCCTTGCCTATCTCCAGCACGGTTATCTCGATATTGTCGGAGATTATCAGGCTCTCGTCAGGCTTTCTTGTAACTACGAGCATGGTCAAACCTCCTCGTAGACCGGAGCCTTGAATTCATAGTGCTCGGTCAGGATTATCTGTGCGGCTCTGCGCTCTTTCGTGTTGATGACGATGGGGCAGCGCAGATTTATGGTCGTTTTTCTGTAATCCTCGGGGACTATCGCCACCGCAAGGCAGCGATAAGGCGAATCCTCGCTGATGTTGAGCATTTTCTGCTCCTCGTCGGATATCTCGAATCTGTAGTCGCCGTATATCTCCATCGGGTCGTACACCACGAAGCACGGCTCCTTTGAATCGACAGCCTGCAGCCACATCGGGAAAACACCATCGCCCAGCGGACTCAGCAGCGCGTATTTCTTCACGCTCTCAAAGCCGATTATGCCATCGGGGAAGCTGATTATCTTGTCTTCCTCGATGTTCTGCTCACCGAAATCTCTTGTAATAATCTTCATAGGTAAAATCCGGCGGAACGCCGCTCCTTTCGGATAGTCGGGTAGTGGTCAGTCTCAGCCTTTCACATCAAGCACGGGCGGCTTGTAGTTCGGGCTGGCGCTGGCGGGGAAGTAGATAGGCTCGCCGAGATACTCTATCTCAACGCGCGGCCTGTCTCTTACGATAAGTTCCACGCTGCCGGGGACAAATTCCATAGGCAGTTCGTTGACCGTATCCCAGTCGAACTCTTGATCTCCCATATTGTAATCTATGCTCAGTGTGCCGCCGTCAAATGTGATATCTGCGCCCTCTTTCGGCAGGAACTCCATGATGGTCTCAACGGTCGCGCCGGCTCTCGCATTCTGTATCGCAATCTCTGACGCGGACATTCCTCTTGCGAGCATATTACCCTCAGACGCGACTCTTGCCGTGCCCTGGAACGCAAGGGAAAATCCCTCCTGAGCCTTCTGGCTCAGCATATCGCCGTCGTTCATGTGACCATATCCCAGGCTCTTCCTGGCTTCATAGGTATCAATATTCACCTTGATCGGATCTGCTTTCATTACATAGCCGCCCTGTGTATTGGTGATGTTTACCTTGGGCTGTCTGTCCTTACCCTCCGGGTACTGATACTTAGCATTGGTCACCTTGATCTCGATGGATATCGGGATCGTTGTGATCTGTAACAAATTGCTGTTCACTTCCAACACCTCCTGAGTTGTCCTGTGCTTAACATATAAAATAATGCGTCGGCTTCCATGCCTCCACAGCGCCACTGCGGCGCTGCTGCGCGCATTACGACCAATCTACCAAATCAATTTACGAAATATAGTTGAATATGCTGTTCGGGATTATCGAACTTGACATCTGCAGGCACGCATTATAGATAGCCTCATAGGTCTTCATCAGCGTGATCTCAGATTCCAGATTGGTGGCTTCAAGGCTCTTCTGGCGATCCTTGAGGTTCAGCTCTCTGGTATCGAAGCGGTTCGTGTTGAATTCTATGTATTCCTCTGCGTTACCGAGGTCCGCTATTTCGACCAGCAGGTTTTCGGAGGAATTGACTATCCTGTCGATGCATGCGTTTGCGTAGTCAAGGTCGCCTCTGCGGAGCGCTGCCGCCGCGTCAAGCGTTACCTGTATGTAATTATTGGAATAGGTGTCGCCGTTCTTGAATACGGGGGCGTCTCCGCCATCGCTCTTGGAGAGATATACCTGGGAATTTTCGCCCGCGTTGTTCTTCACGGTTATGGAGCCGTCCTCTGCGATTGCCGGCGTGTTCTTCTCTCTCTTGAATTCCTCGTTGAGCTTATCCTGGATATTCTTCATGCTGTCGGCGGCTGTCGCACCTGCTGTGAAGTTGATGGTTTTTTTCTTTCCGTTCGCATATATGTCGAACGAGTATGACTTTCCATTGGTGAGCTTTTCAAGGTCGATGTACGGGGTTTCAGATATCTCAGCCTTAGAGCCGTCAGCCATAGTAAGCTCGCCCTTTTCGCTTATCTTGGGTCCGGCAACGCCCGCATTGTTGAATGCGTCGTCGATCGCCTTCTGTATATCATTCGTATTTCTGCCCTTGAAACGGACTGTTACAGTCTTTCCGCCGGCGGTGATACGAATGGTGTTATCTGCGTCTACACCCTGATTCAGGCTCTTTAGGTTCAGTGTTGAAAGATCCTTGTCGGAACCCTCAAAGCCGCAGCCGGAAACCGACGCACCGTTGAACGATATTTTCAGCACCGACTGAGGATCTATCTCCTGATTTTCGTTTATGACCATTCCAATACCGATATCCATATAAACGTCCTTGGAATACGGATAGCCGGAAGCGTCCGACATCGCGTTCACCGGAACGCCGTGATACAGCGCCGTGACAGCGCGTCCATTCTCGTCATACTGTATGGTAAACGGCTCGGCGCTGTTGCTTTCGCCGCCGAATATAGCTCGCTCGGCGCTGTTGGTGTTGAATATCGACACCATTTCCTTGGCCTTTGTTTCAAGCTGCTCTGCAAGAATGTTGAGGTCGATGCTCTCGTCTTTTGTGGAGTTGCAGGCGTAGATTATCGTTTCGCGCACGTTCGCAAGCGATTCTGAGATCTGCAGCAGGGAAGTCTCCGCTTCAGTGTAGAACTTGTCTGCAACATCAAGGTTTTCCTTGTACTGCTCGGTGTGCCAGAGCTGCTTTCTCACGGTGAGCGCCTTCGCCGCCTTCAGAGGTGACTGGCTCGCGCGGGTGTACTGTCTGCCGGAGTATATCTTGTTTTCAGAAGCGTACTTCGCGGTGGAAATGCGCTTCAGGTTCCTGTCGTAATTTCTCAGGAGCGTCGAATTAGTTATCCTCATCTATATCCTCCTTACAGACCTACACGTCCGGTGCCGTTTATCAGCTTATCCAGAGCGTCATCAAGTGTGGTCAGCATACGCGAGGAAGCACTGTACCACTTCTGGTAGTTCAGCATATTGATACCCTCCTCGTCCATCTGCACTCCGGAGATCTCATCCCTGGCGTCGAGCAGAGTGTCTACCGTTGATTTCGCAGTATCGTTGCGGCTGGTCTCGTAGCTTATGGTCTCAGCTATCCTGTCGCTGATGAATGAAATGTACTGGTAAATATCGCCCTTGAAGTCGTTCTCGTTTCCGAACTTGACGTCCTTTTCAAACCTTGACAGCAGATACAGCACGTTCGTGTTCTGCAGTGTGACCTCGCCATTGGAATCAGTCTTTTCATCGTAGCCGTAGCGCTGTTCGCCGGTAGCCGGGTCGATCGTCTTCACCATGCCTATCATGGTGGGATTCTCCCTCCACACAGTGGAAACGTGGATATTTCCGGCGGTGATGAGCACCTCTGAATAGCCTATATCAAGCACGCCGTCCTTATTTTCATCAGCCGTCGGGTCCTTGCCGCCGGTGGGATAACCTACGAACATCTGGCGTTCGTAGGTTATCCCACCGGCGGCAA
>ERZ1035006.2608-NODE-2608-length-10035-cov-21.721142_pt1 | contig 10035 bp, 10 predicted proteins | sample MGYA00520694_ERZ1035006 | MGnify/ENA primary metagenome ERZ1035006 (study PRJEB33766, sample SAMN09781746) | gut metagenome | biome: gut microbiome | host: Homo sapiens | place: Madagascar | study: EMG produced TPA metagenomics assembly of the PRJNA485056 data...
TGACATAATAAAGAAAAACAAGTATACTACTATTTATTTAATGGTTCTATACTTGTTTTTTAATAGTTATTTAATTGTAATTAACATGTATATATGTATATTCTCTACTTTAAAATTCTATACTTTAAGGACACCCATCTGGCGGGCTTTCCCTCTCACGCCTTGTTGCTCCGAGCAGCATAGTCGTGATTCACCTTTCCTCGCTCTACCGCGTCTTCAGATGAATATTTTGAACTACACGTTCTCAATTATTCATCTGAAGACTTTGGTGATTACTTCTCCTACTCATGCATTATTTTCCACCATTTCATTTACAAATTCAGTAAATTTTTAAGAAAAACACTTGACGGATAGATGCCCCAAGTACAGGCTGGTTGAAGTTTAGGAAACGGCTTCAGGGCGCACTCTCCCTATCGATTTCGATAGAGAGTCAACGCAAATAAGATACAGGCTGTATATCGTCTGAGGTATCCGTTTTCCGATCATCTGACTTAGTTAGCATTACCATTTTGCAACCTGCTACTTTGGTAAGGTTCCTACACACTTTCTACTAGCTCCACCGGCTTCCGTCCACTAGCGTTATCTTTCGATTGTTCTGTGCGCTCCCCGCAGTCTTAATACCATAGCTGCCCCGGGTTTCCATTGTGCTTCCACGAGATAGTTTTAACCAATGTACCAGCTTCGCTGGGTTAGGCATATGAGGTCATTCTTTCGCATTCAACCTCTGACGTACCGAAGCAGGATGATCCGTCCACTGTCGTTCCGGGCACATTCTATGAATGAGCTGTGCCATACTTCCGCTTTTTATACTGGCATTGTCCTCCCAGATAGCATGTCCGATCGAGTAGTATGCCCCATCGAGACCGCCTTCTCCTACTTACCATAAGAGCTGGTGCAACTGTTTTATATGCAGCTGCTCATAGGCATAAAAAAAGTATGTAATGGTTCTGTCAAAAAATCCCATCCATACTTATCCCTATAGGGCAGAATGCCATATTTCGCCGATAAAACCCTTGTAAAATCTACATATAGCGGTTGACTTAAAGCCCAAAAAGTCATATAATATTCGTACAGATTAATAGGTGGATGACAGATCCATCCAATCAGAAATCTCGCCAAAGATTTCTGATACAAAGAAAATAATTTCTAAAAAACAGTCAACGCCAATTGGCTGTTTTTTTATTTCTTTAATATCTCATATTCTAATAGATTTCCATTATAAAATCAATAGGTTTTTGAAAATAAATAGTTGTTTTTGAAAGATTTCTCTTGACTTTTGCATATTTTAATTGTATTATACTATTAAATAACTTGTTAAAAAATATTTAATTACTATTTATAAAATTGTTATTTAATATTTTTTTACTATTAAATAACCGAAAGGAGCAATATGGTAATATTATCTATCAGTAATATTAAAGGTGGAGTCGCTAAAACCACTACCGCAGCAATTCTTGCGGCAGGACTTCACAAAAGAGGCAAACGTGTACTCATGATTGACTCGGATCCACAGACGAACCTTACCATGTGCTTTAAAGACGAACCGGAAGATGGATCTCCTAGTCTTTATAGCATCTATTCAAACAGTGAGAAAATTGACGATATCAAAACCGAGATCAAGCCAGGACTTGATCTGGTCGAAGGAGATTTTTCATTATGCAGTGCCGACATGGAATTTCTTGGCAGAGTAGGAAGCTTAAAGTTTCTTGGGAAAGCAATAAAAGAAACTAATGGAAATTATGACTATGTAGTCATTGATACGCCACCGAACCTTGGTTTCTTATCACTGAATGCCTTTATGACGAGTGATTATATCATTACACCAATGTCTGCCGATTCTTTCTCATTAAAAGCAATCCGGCTTCTCAAAAAAACTATAGATGATGTTTCAGAAGATGTAGGTAAAGAAATTCCTGTCGCTGGAATTCTTCTTACAAAATATACAGACCGTACCAATGTTTCAAAGATTCTGGAAGGAAATGTAAACGCAGCTGCGAAATTATTAAATACGACAATATTTGAGAGCAGAGTACGTCAGGCAACGGTTGTTCAGGAGAGCCAGCTTGTGAAAATGGATCTCTTCGAATATGCACCTAAGGCACCGGTAACCAAAGATTATGAGGCATTTATAGACGAATTATTACAACGAATTGAGGAATAAAAAATATGCCAGGAGTAAAATCATTACTTAAAGCTGCTGCAAACGATATGGAGCAGACTACAAAAGCCCAAACAAAACCTGCTGAAGTAAAAGCTAAAGTAATAACGTCAGCAGAATCTGCCGTTGATACGCCGCCTAAAGCTGAGGAACCCAAAAAATCTTCTTCCAAGAAGACAAAAGCAGAACCTCGGCCAAAAAATCTTGGAGGTAGGCCTACTAATAAGGAAAAGGGCATCAAAAGCAGAAAACAGTATACTTTAACCCTCAAAGAAGAGACTTACAAGCTCATTCTTGATAGAGCAAGAGAGGAAGATCTTTCCTTTGCTAAATTTATGGAACGAGCCGCTTTAGAGTATATAGAAAGCCACTAGTAATTTAATAGTTATTTACTAGTAAATTACTATTAAATAAATTGTAAAGAATGTGAGGACAAATCATTATGATGAGTGAAAAAATAAAGTTAGTGATGGTAAAACGAGACATGACCGGTAAAGATCTTGCTGAAGCATTGGGCTGCAGTCCGCAAAATGTATATGCACTTCTAAAAAAAGACAATTGGACGGAGGACCAGCTCCGTAAGATAGGCGATAAACTTAACTGTGATCTTGAAATGAGTTTCAAACTCCGCGATACAGAAGAACGCTTCTAGTTCGTATTGCAACATTGATACTATAAAAGAAAATGTTTATTAAAAGGGGGGACTTCTTTATGTCAAAAAAAATCACTACAATATTTTTATTAATTTTTCTTTCCGTAGCCCTTTTCAGTCATCCAAATTCTATATATGCAAAAGGAACACTACTCCTTTTACAGCAAGAAGGTACAATAACATTTGATAAAGATGGAAAACCAATATCTTTTTCAGGAGAAGGAGGGTATTGGAGTAATTTTTATTACGACAATAAAGGAAATCTAACAAAATACGAAAGTGTTGAATTTACAATGGACTCTTTTCCAATGCAATATCAAGGCTCCTCTTGTGAAATTATTTTACGTGATCCTCAAAAGATTGTTGTAATCGAAAGAGATGGAAAGATTCTTACTTATGATAATACAATACACTCTATAATACAATCTACAATCAAAATTGACGAGGGAGCTACAGAAAGAATATATCCTCATACAGACAACGATCTGTATATTCCCACTTTTACATATTCTATAAAAGATACATCGATTGCAACACTTTTAGATGATGGACTCATCACAGGAAAAAAAGCGGGTGTAACAGACCTCATAATTACCGAGGTAAACTCTGGAATTAAAAAAACTGTAAAACTACACGTTCTAAATGGTGCCTCATCTGAACCAACCGCTACAATAAAAAATAAAAATATTTACTATAATGGTACTGAACAAATAGACTTTAGCTCATTTGTCAATTTAAAAAAACTTGGAAACAACGTAACCCTTTCCGTCGATAATGATTATGTCATAATGCTCAGTACATATGATAATAGTAACGGAGTACACTTTTATTTCTCCTGGCCGGTTGAAATAAGTATGAAACCGATAAAGGAAATTAAAATCCAAGCAAGGCAATTAGGAACGACAACATTAAAAGCAAAAACAGATGCTGGGAAAACATATAAATGGAATATTTATAATACTAAAAAAATTGATGTCACGGAGTTACCCCTCAATACGTCAAAAAGCTGCTATAATTTATTCAAGGACGATTTTTCAGTCAAAAATTATAAGAAAGGAACATGGTCATCGAAAAATAAAAATATTATTTCAGTTGATTCAAAAGGAAATTATAAAGCAAAAAAAATAGGATCCACAACTCTTATTTACAAATTAAATGGTGTAAAGTATGAAATTCCAGTAAAAATAAGAAAACAAACAACTGCTCAAATAGATAAAAAACATGCTACTCCTTTGAATGCCAATCTTAAACAAATAAAAAAAGATGTTTTATATTGGTATAGTAAAGAATTCAATGATGGAGACTATGATTCTTTTGCGCTCAAAGATTTAACAGGTGACGGAATCCCTGAATTAATTTTACATGGTTCATTACATGTTTATAGTATAGAAATACCCCAATATTTTATTAAAACTTATGTCAAAAACCCTTCAGCTAATCGTTATACGGTACATGATATTTGTTTTGGTGATAAAATTTCCATACTTCAAAGTGGAAATGGAGCACAATTTGGGAGTTCAGTCGAATACGATGAAAGTTTTTCAAGTCTCTACTATTGGAAAGTAAACAAACATGGTAATGAGGCGAAAAAAATTCCATATAAATATTATGAATTCCGTATGGACGAGAATAAATACTATAAATATACTCCATCTTATGATGAATCCAAATCAAATATTAAGGAATATAATAAATATTACAAAAAATGGATTTCAAATGGAACATTGATTAAAACCACTATTCCAAATACCGCCAAAAATAGAAAAAAGTATTTATATTAGACTATAAAAAAGGGAGCTCAGCTCCCTTTTTTATATGCATTAAATAATTTATCCAACGTGGTACGACTAATTCCAAGTTCGGCTGCTATAGCCGTTTTTGTAGTCTGCCTACTCATATATCGATCATAGTATTCACCGATATTCGGAATAGATATAGACTTTCTTCCCTTGTATTTACCCTCTTTCTTTGCAAGAGCAATACCTTCCCTTTGGCGTTCCAGGATCATAGCGCGTTCAAATTCTGCAATTGCAGCCATCATTGTCATCTGCAGTTTACCTGCAGGTGTTTTTGTATCAAAACTTTCTTTTAAGCTAACAAATTTGGCACCGGCATTTTCAATCTGCTGAACGATAGACAGCAGATCTGCAGTGGATCTACCCAGACGCGAAAATTCTTCCACATAAACCGTATCATCCTCCCGGATATACTCCAATAGTTCCTGCAGCTTTGATCTTTTTGTATCTTTGCCGGATGCTTTCTCAATGAACCATTTATCAATATTATATCTTTTCAGAGCTTCGATCTGCCTTGCCTCGTTCTGATCAACCGCCGACACCCTGACATATGCTACATTTTTTCCATTTCCCATACACATTACCACAATGTCCATTTAGCATCTTAATTGTTGATTGCATTTTGTCCAAAAAATAAGAACCAACTTTATTTTAGCATAATAAAGATGGTTCTACAATGTTCATTTGAAGTATACCCTATATTTGTTCCATGTTGCGTAAAGCATCGTACTAATGCTATAATATGAGAGCTACAACCCCTCGACAGGGTACGGAAAGGGGGTGTGTCTAGGTGGAGTTTATCACATCATTTTTTATCTCCGTCGCGGCAAGTGTAGTTGCCTACTATATTTGCAAATGGCTGGATGGAGAACACTAGTGTAGCCAGCCTGAGGGATTAAGCCACCTCTCCAAAAAAGGAATAGAAAAGCCCCGGAGTTGCAGCTCCGGGGCTTTTTGTGTGTCCACATGGGGCACTCACATCATTTTTGCCTATTGGCATTATAGCATATGCAATTTTATTTTTCAATATACCAAATATCACATCATTTTTTCAATTTTTATATTAAACGACATAGGTCCCGAATATGGATCATATTCTGTCAAAAGTCCGATTTGGGAATAATATGGATCCGTAAAGTTTGAATACCATGCATTACCAATAAAAAAATAATATGTTGTACCTTTTGTCATTTTTATTTTATTCGTAGATTTTTTATTAAAATACTTTTCGCTTTCAGCCTCAGAATATTCCTTCTGCAAATAAGCTTCATAATAATCGTCCTCATCTGCTTTTGCATTTTCAATAAGAGGTTTCAATGCATTTATATATTTGGTCTTACTATTCTTTTCATATATATTGTCCGATATTTTATCAGAACCAAACCCATACTTGTTTTTTTTCAGTTTTTTTACATCCATAACAATGAATTCTGAAATATAATGTGCTTCATTATCCGGGACTTCTAAATCTGAAAACGTTATTTTATACTTCCCTGTTTTTGAACATTTAAACTTAACATATGAAAAATATTCGTTTAATTCTCCTTTATAACTATCCGATGTAAAGGATGGTGTTAAGAATGAATCGACATTTACTCTATTATCACCTAACACAAGTGATGGGACTTTTTTGTTTATAGAATTAAAAACTGATTTATGATAATCAACATCTATATAATCGTCATAATCTGATGTTTCCATATAATACTGTAATTTATTATTTTTAAATATTTTAGCATCTTGACAAGCAGAAATCTCTTTTACTTCTGCTTTTGTTTCACTAAGCGGACATAACAAAGTTAACAAGAACGATGCTACAATTAGCTCTACTATAATTTTTTTAATCTTAATCCTTTTCATACCTGATCTCCTTTACTATTTCAAGCAACTTTATTATATATGCAACTTTTTGACTGATCAAATTGTTTGATCTATATCCGTAATTATTTTCTGACACGCCGATGTATCTACCTCACTATCTATTTCCGGAAACGTTAATATTCCTGCAAGCATGCCAACAATCAATATGATAATTACCGCCCACATAGGTAATGTAAATATTTTTTTCTCGCCAAATTATGAACAAGTGGATTAATCAATATTGCTGTTATTAAGAATAACAATCCGCTTAATATACCACCATTTGTTGTAAATGAAACAAGCGCAAAAAGCACTATAAAAATAGAAAATATCCAAAATAATATCTTATATATTACAGTGCCTATTTTTTTAGCAGTACCAGTACCATCAACACTCGCCCTATACTGTACTCTTTGGCGTTGTCTTGCAATTCGTTCCTCCGCTTTTTTAGCTTTTTCAGCCGCTTTAATTTCTGCCTGTTGTTGCCTATACGCAGCTTCATTTACAGATCTTTCAACAGCTCTTTGAGCATCTGTATTATACAAATACTGTAAATATTCCTCATCTGACATTCCGCTCTGCTCATTTGTTCTATATATAGCAGGAATTGCATATGTAGGTTTATTATCTATTGCTTGCTGAAGTTTCACCTACGTGTTATTAATCTGATTCTCTATAGCTTTTACAGAAGCTTCCTCTTCTGGCTTTATAAAATGAGTTGGAACTGGTGTTTTAACCAACTCGCCTAACTTTGCAATAATATTTTGCGCATCACTTTGTGCTTTTGAAAAAACAAAACTTGATTGATCTACTTGTTTTGATATCAATACAATCTCTGATATAAAACCATCGATATTGATCATTACTCCCAAATGCGTACAAGTAGGAATCTGCTTTGAAACTGTTCTTCCTGTAGTCTTTCCTTTTGTCTTGCCAAGGCCAACACCTCCTGCTACAGCCCCAACCGGTCCAAGAATCATTCCTCCTACGACCGCTCCACCTAATGAAGCATGTTTCTTTGATTGTGTCTTCGTATTTTCTGTCGTGACAATCCGACTTCCAACCATCATATTCAATTCAGCACCTTGAATACTTGAAAATGAGGCTATGGTATTGTTAATCTGTATTTTTCCCTCCGTTCTGTTTACCATAAGCTTCCCATCAGCATATTTTTCCCATCTAGCATTCGCTATGCGGGTAATCTCATTCGTTCTGTTTTTGGATAAATTGTCTCTCTCTTTTTCAAGAACCTTAATCTGTTTGTTGTATGCATTATCATCATTCTTATGAATTTTTGCAATCACCTTATCTCTATATTTTGGATCAGTAACAAACTTAAATAACTCCTTTTCTTCATTAGCCACTCGGCAAGCCTCCCTTACACATTATTCCTACTTTGTATTTTATTTAATGTAATAATCTATGTCAAATTTTTTCAATTTCAGCTCTATTTATCTCTATCGATGTGACACAAATACATATCTTCTGTATTTTGCGAATTCATACTACGCATCATTTTGCTTCTCTTGAACTATAATACCTATTCTTTCCAATAACAATAAAGTCACTCATTGGTATTCCTATCAGCTTCCCCGCTCTCTCGATCTGTCCTGCCACTTTCATATCTTCCTTCGACGGACTGCAGTCTCCACTTGGATGGTTATGGCATACCACAAACGTAGCAGCTCCGCACAATAATGCTCGCTGAATGATATTACGTGGACTTGCCTCTGTCATGCAGACAGCTCCATGCGATGTTGCAAAAATCCCTCGTATATGGCATTTTGCATCCATAGCGACCGTAATCATGTGCTCTTCCGCACAGTTTTCTAGATCAAACACCGCATTAACCATATCTACAATCAATTCTGGAGAATTAAAACTACTCTCTTCCTTGTACTCAACAGAACTATCCAACCTCAGATACGGAATCTTATCTTCATTTAACATTACTGAATATGTATTAATCATCTTTCTATCCTCCAAAGCTGCGAAAACACTTTACATGGGGTTAAGCCTATGCTATAAGCGCAAGCACCAGGGCGGTGTCATCTTTACAAGCACCCTGGCATCGCCGCTAGAAGCACAGGCGCGGGGGACACCATGTCAATTGTTTTCGCCTACCTATTATTTTTCTGTTCTCTGCTCAACCTGATCCGCACGAAACAAAAAAGCTTTGCATAAATAAAATTCTCTGTTTTCGTTCGCATTTTCTCCATCCTGCTCATTCATCTTTTCCGGTTCTGCAGATTTCGCCTTTTTCTTCCTTCTCCACAGGCGGGTTTCAATTCCATGCTCGCCTTTTTTAATCTTGTATGGGCCTCTTTGTGCCCATCCCTGAACGGTGTGAAGCGGGATCTCACCATCTTCCTCTATCATCCGCTGCACTGCAGCGTCTCCATATAGCTGTACTGCAATCTCATATATAATCTGCTCATTCGTCATTCAAATTTTCCTCCAGGCCCGTATAGCCGATAGCGCAGCTCATTATTAATATGCAGCTCTCACAAGTCCTTCTTCCGGTGTATAGCGATATACGCCATCGCTTAAACGCTCCGAAACATCAACCTGCTCCTCATTAACCTGCATCACAATTTCTTTCAACTCATCTGCATTACCATAATCCGAAGACAACACAATACATTCGTGAATCGAGCTTGGAAGGATGTAAAAATCAGATCCAACCATATCGATTACTTTTTGAATCGTTTTCGGATCCAACACCATGCACGCACCGTTGGTCTTTTTCTTGTTCGTGACTACATACATATCATTATCCAGCATCATCACATTGTCGTAGTAATCTTCTGCAAGCTTTCGATCTCCACCGAATTTTATCATCAACCTGTTAATCATACCTTCACGAAGCAACTCCTTCATAGACATAACCACTCCGCAGTCTGCCTTTTCCAAATTGGACAACGCAATATCGTAAAGCTCATCTGCAGTTACATTCCACTCTGCAGCGATTCGATTATGGATCGGAATACTCATGGATCCGTCCAGCCACTCTCCAATCTCAATTGCAAATGTAACTGCAAGATCTCCGGCAATCAACATATGTGGTCTCTCATTGAGTAACCCTTCATTCCACTGTGTTCCAATCAAACGAGGGAAAATCTTATCTTTGCAGCTTTCCAGATCACGGATCTGCTCCACATCAAAATCAGCCGGTCCTTCATTTTCCATTCTGAGTTTTACAATTTCTCGCATGATTTCGCCCAATTCAGCATCATGCTCGTAATACTTTTGGTAAAACGCCTCCAGATAAATGGTCGGCGCTATAATGCTGTCTCTTCTCATGATCGTAAGGCCGGTAAGCTTCATGTTATTGTTCTTCGTAACAACACTAAGCTTGATTTCTCCTAAATCGAAATTTTCCGGAAGGAAGCCTTTCACACCATCTACAATTGCCTTCTTGAATTCTTCAAAATTTAACTTTTCCATGATTGTATTCTCCTTATCTTCAATTCCAATATCTTATCTGTAACTACTTTTTCTATATTTTTATTTGGACTTCTGATTCGCCTCATAATATGTACCTCCGTATGCGATGCTTACAACTGCTT
>ERZ1035006.2609-NODE-2609-length-10032-cov-12.479603_pt1 | contig 10032 bp, 7 predicted proteins | sample MGYA00520694_ERZ1035006 | MGnify/ENA primary metagenome ERZ1035006 (study PRJEB33766, sample SAMN09781746) | gut metagenome | biome: gut microbiome | host: Homo sapiens | place: Madagascar | study: EMG produced TPA metagenomics assembly of the PRJNA485056 data...
AAATAGCAACAGACCAGGTAATCCCTGGCCTGCTTTATTCTTAGTCATACAGATGGCAGCGCACCTTATGCCCATTTCCCATATCTTTTACCTCAGGCACCTGATTCTTACAGATTTCCATGCACTTGCGGCATCTGGTATGGAACTTACATCCCTTAGGCGGATTCGCCGGGGATGGAATATTTCCCTCCAGAATGATACGGTTTCTCTTCAGATCCGGATCTGGCATTGGAATTGCAGAGAACAGAGCCTCTGTGTACGGATGAAGAGGATTTGCAAAAATATCTGCTGTGGTACCAGTCTCCACAAGACCTCCCAGATACATAACACCGATGGTATCGGAAATATGCTCTACAACGGAAAGATCATGAGAAATGAACAGGTAAGTCAGATTTCTCTTCTCCTGAAGTTCCTTTAACAGGTTGATGATCTGTGCCTGTACGGAAACATCAAGCGCGGAAACCGGCTCGTCACACACAACGAACTCCGGATTCAATGCAAGTGCTCTCGCAATACAGATACGCTGTCTCTGTCCACCAGAGAACTCATGTGGATAACGGTCCTTATGATAAGACTGAAGTCCACAGTCATCCATGATCTTGGTCACATAATCTGCATATTCAGACTTTGGAACCAGATTATGCTCTCTTACAGCTTCCCCAATAATCTCGCCAACCGGCAGTCTTGGAGAAAGGGAAGAATATGGATCCTGGAAAATGATCTGCATCTTGGTACGCATATCGCGCATTTCTTTATTGGAAAGACCATAAACATCTTTTCCATTGAAGAGAACCTGTCCGTCTGTTTTCTCAATCAGTCTTAAGATGGTTCTTCCTGTGGTAGATTTACCACATCCGGACTCTCCAACCAGACCCATTGTTGTTCCTCTCTTTAATGTGAAAGAAACGTCATCAACTGCTTTTACAGCTCCAACCTGTTTACCGAACATTCCACCCTTGATCGGGAAATATTTCTTAAGATGGGATACCTCCAGAATGTTATCGGACTGCTGATTCTTTGTATTTTCTGCTGTCTTATTCTCACTCATGAGCTTTTCCCTCCTCTCCCGGATGAACATTTGCCAACCATCCGGCTTCCGGACGGTCTGCATAACGGTAACAGCTTACTTCATGTGTAGGACTTAATTTGATCACGCCTGGATAGCTTCCCTGACACTTGTCACAGCTAAGCTCACAACGGTCACGGAAATAACAGTAATCCGGCATATCAATAGGGTTCGGAACCTTACCTGGAATACTGTAAAGCTTGTCAACCTTTTTGCCTACAACCGGTTTTGAACGCATAAGTCCAATGGTGTATGGATGAGACGGGTTCTTAAAAATCTCACTTGCAGTACCTTTTTCAACTACACGACCGGCATACATAACAACTACATAATCTGCCATCTCTGCAATAACACCCAGGTCATGAGTGATCAGCATAATGGAAGAATTGATCTTATCCTTCAGGTTACGCATCAGATCCAGGATCTGCGCCTGAATTGTAACGTCAAGAGCTGTGGTAGGCTCATCAGCAATGATCAGTCTTGGATTACAAGCAAGACCGATTGCGATACATACACGCTGACGCATACCACCGGAAAGCTCATGAGGATACATCTTATAAACGCCCTCACTGTTGGCAATTCCAACCAGCTTCAGCATTTCGATGGTTCTGGCCTTTACCTGCTCTTTGCTCATATCCGGATTGTGAAGCTTGGTGATCTCATCAACCTGCTCTCCAATACGGAATACCGGGTTCAGTGCAGTCATAGGCTCCTGGAAAATCATGGAAAGCTCATTTCCGCGAAGCTTCTGCATTTCACTTGTAGGAGTATTTACAATATTGTAAACCTTGTCTCCGGTATTAAAACGGATTTCTCCTTCTACAGTCTGTCCCTGAGGACGCTGTACCAGCTGCATAAGGGAAAGGCTAGTTACAGACTTTCCACAACCGGATTCTCCAACAACACCAACTGTTTTTCCCTGAGGAATTTCAAAGCTTACACCATCAACGGCTTTAACAGTTCCAATATCTGTAAAGAAATAAGTATGAACATTGTCAAACTCAACTACGTTTTCCGGATTCTTCATGGTAGTGATATACTCTGACTCCGGAATATTCTTTCTGTTTCTCTTCTTCTCTATCTCATTGGTGATCTTTCGATTCTCTTTGGAGATTCTTTTGGTTTCCTTAGCTGAGATATAGTTTGCGTTTTTCTTACCAAATAATGCCATATTCGCACCTACCGTTTCATTTTCGGGTCAAATGCATCACGAAGACCATCACCCACAAAGTTAAATCCAAGAACGGTCAGCAGGATTAAGAATCCGGCCGGGATCCATACGAACCAGAAGTTGGTCAATACGTATACATCATTTACCGCATTTACAATATTACCCCAGGAAGCGTATGGGAATTTAACACCGATTCCAAGGAAGCTAAGAGTTGCTTCCATCAGGATAACATCACCAAGTCCCATTGTTGCAATAACGATCAGCTGTGGAATAACGTTCGGAATCAGGTGACGGAAAATACGTCTTGAAATACGAACACCGGTAGCTTCTGTAGCAACCATAAATTCCTGCTCACGAAGAGACAGGATCTGACCTCGAACCATACGGGCAATTCCCGGCCATCCTACGATACCAAGAATTGCACAAAGTGCATAAATTCGGATTCGCGGGTCAATTTTGTAATAATCCATAACAGAACCGATGATAATGTACAGCGGCATTGCCGGAATACAGATTACAACATCAACCACACGCATGAGAATGGTATCTACCCATCCTCCAAAATAACCGGACACACCACCGATCAGAATACCAATAATACCTTCAATAATGATAACAACGAAACCGATCATCAGGGAAATACGTCCGCCATACATCAGTCTGGTCAGCATGTCCATACCGTTTCCGTCTGTTCCTAACCAGTGCTTTTTGCTTGGTCCGGAATAAGTATCATTTACAGTAGTTGCTTTCTGGCTTCTTACAACATACTGTGTATTCTTGGTCTGAAGCTGATAGGTTTCTTCTTCGCCAGCCTCATTAACAGCTGTAAATGTAGAAGCTTTGTCAGCAATTGCCTGTTCTACTGCTTCTTTAAAGGAAAGAGAAAGGAACACACCTTTTGCCTGAGGAGATACCAGAAGATTGGAAACAGTAGCATAAACTTCGCCATCCTTTACAACCTCTGTGGATGTCTCTTTCTCTGTTGTAGTCAGCTCATAGGTTGCGCCATCGTATTCAAAAAAAGCATCTCCTGCTTCAATTGCATCAAGTGCTGCCTGCTGGAAATCAAATCCCATCTCTGCATCATTCGTTGCTGCGCTGAATACTTTCTTGGTTGCAAATGCAACTTCGCCGGAAATTGTGATCTGATTCTCACGTCCGGCCTTCTCAATTGTATAGGTAGTTCCATCTACTTCAAAGGTATTGGCATCATTTGCCACAGCCTCTTCATAGCCTTCTTTGATTTCATCTGTTATTTCTGTATTTCCAACCTGTTTATAAGTAGATTTTCCTTTCAGTGTAAGAACGGTTGCTACTGATTCTGAAGAATAAATTGCCCAGTAATCTTCACCTTTTTGTTCCAATCCGTAGGTTACATCATTTGCTTCAAAGGAATCATTTCCCTTGTTTGTAGCAAGAATAAATTTCTGCTGTCCCTGCGCAGGAAATTCTGCACCATTTGCTGTTGTAAAAATATAAGATTTATTATAGGTAGCTCCTGCATAGTCTTTCCATACATGATCTGTTTTACGGAATACCTGGCTTTCATTGTAAGGGCTTACCATACCACCTATAAATGAAAACAAAAACATCGCTACCAGAATTACAAGTCCTGCCACAGCCAGTTTATTGCGGAAGAAACGCTTTGCAACAAGCATTCCTGGTGAAAGGACTTTTACACGCTGTTCATCATCCAGTGCCTTGGAGGTACTGACATGATCGTCTTTTTTCTTTGTTGGATCTGTACTCATGTTTTTCCTCCTAATTTACTCGTACCCTTGGATCTGCCACAGCGTACAGGATATCTGCGATCAGATTGCCGGTTAATGTCAGAAATGCCAGAAATACCATATAGAACATGGTAAACGGAATATCTCCCTGAGTTAATGCCTGGTAGGAGGTATATCCAATTCCCGGAATCTGGAACAAAGTCTCTGTGATCATCGCTCCACCGAACAGGTTTGGAAGTGTGCTTCCAAGGATGGTGATGATCGGAATCAGAGTATTGCGAAATGCATGATGAGAAACCACCTTTTTCTCCGGAACACCCTTCGCTCTGGCAGTACGAATATAATCCGCATTCAGAACCTCCAGCATATTGGTTCTGGTATAACGCATAAGAGAACCAACACTTACGATAGTCAATGTGATAACCGGAAGAATCATATGCTGTGCCATATCCAGTAACTTACCCACACTTCCGTAAGACTCATGCATACGGCTTACAATACCATACAAGTCAACCCATTTCAAATTAATAGAGAAAATCCATTTCAGAATAGTAGCAAAAAAGAAAGACGGCAACGAAATACCGATCAACGCAAAAACGGTAACTGCATAATCAATCCTGCTGTACTGCTTCGTTGCCGATACAATACCCAAAGGTATGGCAATTATAATTTCCAACAGGAAGGCGGCCAGTGCCAGTGCAAAAGAATACCAGATAACGCTGGCAAACTTCTGGGTTACCGGCTGATGGAAAATCCAGGATTCTCCAAATTGACCATGAACTGCTTTTCCAAGCCAGATGAAATAACCTTCCAGAACCGGTTTATCCAGTCCATAGGCCGCATTTAATTCTTCAACCAGCTCATCATAAGGCTTTGCACCCTGTTTCATTGACATATCGCGGGCTCTTCCCTCTACATAGGAGGTAGGAAGTGCTCTTTCGATTGAATAAATGATCATAGAAACAAAAAACAGAATCATCGCTCCAAGAAGTACACGACGCACAATAAATTTTTTCATTATATAATATATTCCTTTCAGATCAGGCGGGAAGATTGACTCTCCTTGTTCTTACTGGCAGTGTGTCCTGCCGGTTCTGTCCGTTTTTACCGGGCACGGAATCTACCGTAACCCAAGGCATACTGCCAGTAAGGCAGTGGGTCCACTTATCAGGGTGGACCCACTGCTCTAACAGGTCATTCTTCTTTTATACCTTTAGTTCATTTCGATATTAATGATATCTCCATACCATGAATAGAATGTAGTAACATCTTTCGTAAAGGTATCTGCATTGATACGCTCAGGGCTGTAAATAACGCAGTTCTGTCTCTGATAGATCGGAATCTCAACTGCCCAGTCAAGAATAATATCCAGACACTGTTTGTAAACAGATTTTCTGTATTCCTGATCAGCTGTAGAACGGGCATCAATAATGTCCTGATCCAGTGTCTCATCATTGATGTGGTAATAATTGCTCTTTACACTTGCGCTGTGGTAAACCTGATACATATCAGGATCCACTGTTGCCTGCCATGCAGCTGCCCACATTTCTGCGGTACCTGCATTTAAAGCATCCCACATAATGTTGGAGTCTGTAACATCATTGATCTCAAGTGTAAATCCGATGGACTCAAGAGCTGCCTTCGCATCTGTAAGGATTGCAAAGCTTGGGTGGTCTCCACTTCCGTCAGCGCCGATGATGATCTCATAAGTCATCTTAGCACCTTCCGGAGCTGCTGTTACCTTGCCATTCTCTACAGTGTATCCGGCTGCTTCGAAGAAGCCAAGAGCTGCCTGTGTTGCTGCTGCAAACTTCTCATCATCCGTCATATCATCTGTGTAAAGCGGATTTCCATCAACATCCACAGAGTAAGCTACCTGATAATCTGCATCAGATTTCTGAGGAGCTGCCCAGGATGTATTGGAGATCGGGTAGTTGATTACAGAAGCAGCATCTCCATAATAGGAATCGATTGCTACATCACGATATACAGCAAATACAGTTGTAAGAGCTTTTCTTAAGTTCTTGGAAGCGTCAGATCCTGGCTCTCCGCCAACATTGATTGTGTTTGCGTTAAGACCGATATATCCGTATCCAAGGTTGTCTGTTGCGTTCACGATGATCTTATCACCATTGAGCTCGTCGTTTCCGTTAATGCTCTTGATCTGGTCAAATGCAGATTTGCTTCCGGATGGATCGGAAAGGTCGATTGTACCCTGCTCAACACCGGCAATCTTATCTGCGTCAGAAGTCTCACGCCACTGAAGGTACTTGGTCTTAGGAGCACCCTTGTAGTAGTTCTCGTTTGCTTCCATGTATACAGTCTTGTTCTCATATTTCACAAATTTATACGGACCTGCGCCAAGTGGCTGGTTGGATTTATCACGTACAGCGGAGAGATCTCCTCTTGTGAAACCGAACTGGTTGTTATCATAATCATAGAGAGAAGCGTCTCCATAATAGTGCATTGGCTCAACGATTACACCAAGCTGATAGATGGTAGTTGCCTCAAAACCATCTGTGGTAACCTCAACCTCGTAATCACCAAGCTTCTTGATTCCCTCAATGTTCGCAACTTCTTCACCTTCACCTGCTGCAGTTTTCTGCTCTACCAGGTACTCGGAAGCGATTGTTGCTGCATCTTCATCGAAGTATGCTTCGTCGCCATAGGCAGCTGCAAGTGCAAGATAATCCTTGCCATACTGGTCTGCTATCTCATTAATGATCGTATCCTGATCTTTGCCGTCTACAGAATAGTTCTCATCTGCTGCGTAAAGCATTCCAAAGAACTCATCTCCATTTGTAACACCATAAGCATCTGCATAATCTTCCCATGCAGTCTGTGCCCACTCATACTCAGATGTAAGAAGCGGAACCATCAGCTCATCTTTTACTCTTGCAGCAACTTCATCTGGCATATCTGCAAGTGTATTAGCAACATCTTCATCTGTGATGGAATCTGCTGCTGTGGAATTCAGACGGTAATTCTTCATACCTTTGATATTGGTGGAGTAGAATGTTGCATTTCCATCATAGTCTGTATCAGAAAGTACATAATATGTGAAAATCAGGTCATCTGCTGTAAGAGGCTCACCATCAGAGAATGTTACGTCGTCGCGAAGCTTGAAATTATATACGGTCTCATCCTCGCCCTCTGTAACTGTTACATCGGAAAGTCCTGTGTAAGTATAATCTGTTCCGTTATACTCATGGGTCTCACCTTCGATACCATTATAAATAATGGCACCTGTACGGTCATTTCCAAACAAAAGTTCACCTACGTTCTCTGCGATCTGCTGATCCGGAACTGCCTCGTGGAATAATCCACTGAATTTCTCGGAGAAGTTAGTCTGTCCAATAACAAGTGGTGTATCAGAAGAACCTCCCTCAGCTTCTTCAGCAAAAACAGGTACGCTCACTGTTGATGCTGCCATGACACCTGTTAATAACAGGGCCATTAACTTCTTCTTGCTCATATCTTATCCTCCTTTTTATGAATTTCCGGCTACCTAAGTAACCTATTGTAACTATCCCAAAGGTCAGCTACTTCGACATCAGATTTTATTGTCTGTGCTCTTCTATTTTATCATGTTTTGTCACTTGTGCAATAGGTAAGTAAGCAAATATGTCTGGAATTTTGTCCATTTTTGTTAAAAACTGAAAGATTTTCACTCAAAAATTGTAAATTTCGCTTTATTCTTCCAACTTTGTACAGCACTAACACTTTCCAGTGCTAAAATAAGAAGAGAAACTGCCTCGAATAATAGTTCCCGATTTCGTATCAATTCCTGCGAATTCTGAAAGATCAAAACCAAGTCTGCCACACAGGTAAAAGCAGCAAGAACCACTCCTGCAATACCACATCTTACAGGGCGACGAATGCCTTTTTCATATTCGGCTCTTGTCATATGACCTGTATGTTCTTCCGGAACCACAACAGGGGAATTGTTCCCTTTTCCCTCCTGCTTTTTGCAGAAGAGAAATAGAGAAACACCTCCCATGATCCCGTAAGAAAGAGGAAAAATCATCGTCACATAGGGTAACAGGATCCAGAAGATCCGGCTGCCGGTGTTGTTTATCATAAGGCCTGCCAGATAAAGCACAAAAGCTGCTGCCGTGAGCCCGGTATAAACACAGGTATACTTTTTCAGTTCTTCTGTTTTCTTTTCTGATCCATACCATTTTCCGGTATATTCAAATTGTTTCCCGCTCTGGCGGTAATCATTCCCATATTTTTTCACAAATCCGCCTCACTTCTTCAGTTCAGTTTCTTATCAAGCTCATCTACGATTTTCTTGATGCAGCCGTCCTCAAATGGAATGGTAAGTCCTACCTGTTTCAGCATGGATGGATAAAAATCGCTTGCAGAAAGACGACAAAGCTTCATATAATCAGTCCATGCACCCTTCTGGTCTTTTTCCATCTTGATCTTAAACTGGAATGCGCAAAGCTGTGCCAGTACATAGTCAATATAATAGAACGGCAGCTCATAAATGTGGTGCTGTCTCTGCCAGTAACTGCCATCTTCCATAAATTTGCATCCTGCAGCATCCAGAAATGGCCGATATTCCTTCTCAAGCTTATTCCATGCCTCACGACGCTCCTGTGGTGTCAGGTCCGGATTCCCGTATACGATATGCTGGAATTCATCTACCATGGTTCCATATGGAATGAAGTCAATGGCATCTTCCAGATGCATCTTGCGGTAATCGTCTCCTCTTTCACCGAAGAACAGCTCAATCCAGGGCTCCGCAAAAAATTCCATGGACATGGAGTGGATTTCAGCAGTTTCCATGGTAAGATAACGGGAATGATCCGAAATGGGATCCTCTCCTGCCACGTAACTCTGGAATGCGTGTCCACATTCATGTGTGATAACATCCACATCTCCACTTGTTCCGTTGAAATTTGCAAAGATAAATGGTACGCCATAATCCGGAAGCTCTGTCATATAGCCGCCGGTTGCCTTATTCTTGCGCCCAAATATGTCAAACAGCTCATTTTCCATCATCATGTTGAAGAAATTCTTTGTCTCCTCGGACATCTCTGTATACATCTTACGTCCGCCTTCCAGAATCTCCTCCGGCGTTCCGATAGGTGCCGGATCTCCCTGCGGGAAATACACACCAATGTCATAATAATGAAGCTTATCTACACCCAGACGTTTTTTTCTGTTGGTGTGCATCTTAGATGCAAGAGGAACAAATACGCTCTTAATCTGATTGCGAAGCTTCTCAATATCCTCTTTGGTATAGGAATTACGGTTCATCTTGCAGTATCCCATATCGATATAATTCTCAAAGCCCAGCATTTTCGCCTGTCTGGTACGGTTCTTTACCATCAGGTCATAGATTTCATCAAGCTCGGCCTGATTTTTCTCGAAAAATTCTGAAAATGCATCCCATGCCTTCTTACGCACATCACGGTCCGAAGATCTCATATACTTACGCATAAGAGAAAGGTTCAGCTCCTCTCCTTCCCACATGATCTTTGCAGAAGCGATCAGCTTGCTGTAACGTGTAGCAAGGGCATTCTCTTCCTGCATCAGCGGAATCAGGCTGTCGTCAAAGCTCTTCATCTCCAGCTCCATAGATTTAAATGCAACAGGTCCGATCTTTTCTTCCATATACGGTCGGTAAGGAGTGGCAAATAATACCTTCTGATACTCATTTGCAACTGCATTCAGCTCCGGAAGCTTCTCATCGTAATAATTCTCCTCAGCTTCATAAAATTCATCTGTTACATCTCCGTCTCTGCGGATATGAGCAATGGTATAAAGAGTTTTCACATGGTCCATCAGTTTGTTAAATTCCTGATGGATTTCAAACTGCTCTTCCCCGCTCTTTGCCTGGGATGCTCGCTGGATGATTTCTTTTCCCTGTGCGATAACAGCAGGGAAGTCCACACGGCTGTATGGCATTTCTGAAAATTTCATCTCGTTCCTCCTTTAGTACACAAATGGGCGGGCAAAGTTCCGATACTTCCTTAAGCCTGTGAAAAGCCCTAATCAGAATGATGCCCGTCCATTGTCGCAGTATTTTATACTATATCATATATATTGCAAAA
>ERZ1035006.2615-NODE-2615-length-10010-cov-3.781718_pt1 | contig 10010 bp, 10 predicted proteins | sample MGYA00520694_ERZ1035006 | MGnify/ENA primary metagenome ERZ1035006 (study PRJEB33766, sample SAMN09781746) | gut metagenome | biome: gut microbiome | host: Homo sapiens | place: Madagascar | study: EMG produced TPA metagenomics assembly of the PRJNA485056 data...
TCGTTACACTGGCCCGGATGTTGTGAATAAACGGAAAATGTACAATTACTGCTATTTCTCAACAATAACAGTTATTTATGACAGAGATGTAGTTGGACTGATTCAAATTGAAAATTTGAAAAAGAACAACGATTATGCCATGTGGCTCCAGGCTGTTGAGAAAACTAAATGTTATCGTTTCCCGGAGTGCTTGTCAAACTACATCAAGCATGAAAACTCAGTTTCCAGTGGAAGTAAAATGAAACTTATTAAGTGGCACTATATTCTGTTTAGAAAAGGATTGCATAAGAGTGCTGTTTTTTCTGCACTTTTAACAGTAAATAACTTGTTCCATGGGGTTATTAAAAAAATAAGATATAAAGAACTGATTCAGGAGGAGATAAAAAATGTCGGTGTTTGAACGTCTTTTGAATAAGGAGGACAATTTGGCCCTTGTCGGTTTGGGCTATGTCGGTATGCCTATCGCGGTTGCCTTTGCAAAAAAGGGGCTGAACGTCATTGGTTTCGATCTGAACAAGGCAAAAATCGAGCTGTACAAGTCCGGCGTTGACCCCACTTTAGAAGTGGGTGACGATGTGATCAGCAAAACCACTGTTCAGTTTACATCCGATGAGGCAGATTTAAAGAAGGCAAAGTTTGTCATCGTCGCCGTGCCAACTCCTGTAAATACTGACCATACACCAGATTTGACCCCTGTCATTGGGGCTTCTGAAATTGTTGGACGGAACTTGACAAAGGGTGCGATTGTTGTTTATGAGTCCACGGTTTACCCTGGCTGCACTGAGGATGTGTGCATCCCCATCCTGGAGCGGGAGTCTGGACTGAAGTGCGGCGTTGATTTTAAAATCGGTTATTCCCCCGAACGTATCAACCCCGGCGACAAGGTCCACCGGTTGGAAAATATTCATAAAATCGTTTCCGGATGTGATGCGGAGGCGCTAGAAGAAATTAAAAATGTGTATAACATCGTCATTGAGGTCGGCACTTATCCTGTCTCTAATCTGCGTACCGCAGAGGCTGTCAAGGTCGTAGAAAACAGCCAGCGTGATATTAATATTGCCTTTATGAACGAGTTGGCGATGGTTTTTGACCGTATGGACATTGACACCAACGAGGTTGTTGACGGCATGAATACCAAGTGGAATGCCCTGGGCTTCCGGCCCGGTTTGGTTGGCGGGCATTGCATTGGCGTTGACCCCTATTACTTTACATACGAAGCTGAAAAGCTGGGCTACCACAGCCAAATCATTCTCAATGGCCGTATCGTCAATGACAGCATGGGTGCTTATGTTGCGGATACTGCTATCAAGAAGATGATTGAAGCCGGTCAGGCACCTAAGAAATCAAAGGTGGTTATTCTGGGCTTGACCTTTAAGGAAAATTGCCCCGACACCCGCAACAGCAAGGTGGATGACATTATTAAACGGTTGAATACCTATGGTATTGATCCGGTTGTGGTTGACCCCTGGGCCAGTGAGCGGGATGCCATGCGGGAGTATGGTGTAGCACTCACAAAACTGGAAGATGTCAAGGATGCAGACTGCGTCATTGTAGCGGTTGCCCATAACGAATTTAAGGCATTGTCTCTTGAGGACGTGAAGCACCTGTTCCGGGATTGCTCTGATTGTGAAAAGGTACTGCTGGATGTAAAGGGACTGTATAAGGTTGCTGATTTGAACGAATCCGGCATGAGCTGGTGGAGACTGTAACTGTGACAAAGTATAAAGCAGGAGTTTTAGGACACTACGGTGGGGACAGAGCGTTTCTGGATGGACAGACTATTAAGACGAAGAGCATCACGGAGCAGCTACGCAAGGAATTGGGAGCGGATCAGGTTCTGACAGCAGATACATACGGTGGATTCCGTGTATTAGCCCAATGCCTGGGTGCGTTGCTTTCCATGCTTGTCCATTGCGAGAATATCATTATTCTGCCTGCACAGAATGGGGTGAAATTGTTTCCTGGATTTCTTGCTTTTTGGAACTTTTTCTTTAGGAAACAAATCCATTATGTTGTAATCGGTGGCTGGTTACCGACAATGGTTAGCAAAAGACCTATTCTGAGGCTAATATTGAAAAGAATTGACTTTATCTATGTGGAAACAAGCACTATGAAACGCGCATTGGCAGAGAATGGGTTGTCGAATGTAGTTATACTTCCGAACTTCAAGGACATTCCTATTTTGACAGAAGATGAACTGGTTTACCCCGAAGGAGAACCTTACCGCCTGTGTACTTTTTCAAGAGTAATGAAGGAAAAGGGAATCGAGGATGCGGTTGAGGCGGTAAAGGCCGTTAATGAAAAATACGGAAGGATCGTCTATACCCTGGACATCTATGGTCAAGTCGATGCCGAGCAGACAAAGTGGTTTGAAGATTTGAAGGAGTCATTTCCGGACTATGTGCGGTACAAGGGATTGGTTGCCTATGATAAAAGTGTGGAAGTCCTGAAAGATTATTTTGCGCTTCTCTTTCCTACAAGGTTCTACACAGAAGGGATTCCCGGGACAATAATCGATGCGTATGCAGCCGGTGTTCCGGTGATTTCTGCAAAATGGGAAAGTTTTGAGGATGTAGTTGATGACGGTGTTACGGGAATCGGATATGAATTTGGGAACTGTGACGAATTGTTGCACATTCTGTTGCAAATAGCAGAAATTCCAGCCATGATTTTAGAAAAAAAGAAAAATTGTGTTGTGAGGGCAAAAGAGTTTTCACCAGATAGCGTAATGCAAGACATTTTTAGGAGAATATAGCCATGTGGACAACGAAGAAAAAGATTTGCTACATCGGATATTGCCTGACAGCAAAATGGCTTCCGGAATCCAGACATATGAAGGCTGCAAAAAAATTGCGTGCTTTCTGGACCAAGGGAATCATAGCGTCCATGGGAGAGAATGTTAACGTAGAGCGAGGAGCTCGAGTTTCTCCGGAAGTTTGCGTTGGAAGTGATTCAGGAATTGGCGTGAATTGCGAGTTATATGGGCCTGTGTGTATTGGCAAAGATGTTATGATGGGGCCCGAATGTGTGTTCTACACTCGAAACCATAAGCATGATCTGAATGGCGTACCTTTTGGAAAACAAGGGTACGAGGATCCTAAACCTGTAGTGATAGGAAATAATGTATGGATTGGTCGGCGGGTGATGTTCATGGCTGGAAGCGGGGTCGGCGATAATTGCGTAGTGGCGGCGGGGTCTGTTGTAACAAAATTATTCCCATCGAATGTAGTTGTGGGGGGGGCACCTGCTCACGTACTAAGGACAAACGAAACCGTAAAATGAAATGGGCTTTTATATAACGGCAATTTTTGCTTCATCGGCAAAATAATTAAGGATTAAATAGTATGAAAAGACTGCTTTGCATTGTTTCCGCAATGAATACCGGGGGTGCGGAAACCTTTTTGATGAAAATGTATCGGTCGCTGGATCGAGAAAAATATCAGATGGATTTTTGCGTCAACAGTGACGAAAATTTCTATGAACAGGAAATTCTAAAACTGGGTGGAAAAATCTATAAGATTACAGCAAAGTCTCAAAACGTGCGCAAGTGGCATCAGGAACTGAAACAGGTGGTGCGTGAGAACGGGTATCAGTATGTGATCCGCGTTTGCGAGCATTCCCTGGCGGTGCTGGATTTGCTTGTAGCCCGTGAGGGGGGCGCAAAGCAGCTGATTATGCGTTCCAGTAACACAGGCTCCGGTGGTAAAATCAGCACTGCGATTCACAAATGCTTCCGGTTCCTGCCCCAAACCGTTCCGACGGTGAAATTGGCCCCCTCTACCGAGGCGGCAGAATATACTTTCGGAAAGGGCTGCGTCCAGCGGGGCGAGGTGTTCCTATTGCATAACGCAATTGACACAAATGTGTATTGCTTCGATGAAACGGGCAGGGAGCGACTGCGCAAAGAACTGGGTCTGGTAGGAAAGTTTGTAGTCGGTCATGTTGGCCGATTCAACCAGCAGAAAAACCATGGGTTTCTGCTCGATATTTTTTATGAGCTTCATAATAGAAATCCCAATGCCAGACTGGTTTTGGTAGGAAAGGGAGAGTTGGAAGAATCGGTGCGGCAGAAGGTTTCTGCACTGGGGCTGGAAGAGGACGTGATTTTTACTGGGGTACGCCAGGATATTCCACAACTGCTGTCAGCCTTTGATGTATTTCTGTTTCCATCTTTGTATGAGGGAATGCCTAATACGGTCATCGAGGCCCAGGCGACGGGGCTGCCATGTGTCATTTCGGATACCATCACCCGAGAAGCGGATATTACCGGCTTAGTTACCTATTTAAAGCTGGGTAATGAGAAACAATGGGCGAATAGCCTCTTGCGTTGTACCCCTCTGGGAAGTTCAGAGCGCAGAGACACCACAACAAAAATTCGAAAGGCTGGGTATGATATCTGTGACGCTGCTAGGGACTTTACTGGCTTTGTATTTGGAGAAAAATAATGGTCAATGTAAGAAAAGTATGCGATAAAACAATATGGATATTGACCCTGTGGTGGATCGTTGCCATTTACTTATTTACGCAGCAAACATGGGGGCGGTATTATTATTTTATGGCATCTGTTGCTGTATTTATCTTTACTGCTGTAAGAGGGTATGGAAAAATTCACCTGAGAATTCGGTCATATCATTTGTATATGTTTGGTTTTGCGCTGTTTTGCGGGCTATCCGCTGTATGGGCCCGGGAACCGGCAGCTGCCATATCGAAGTGTCAAACAATCATTCTTACCATCGTGTGCTGTTCGATGATGTATCCCTTTTATGAGGAACAAGAATCTGTAGAGCAACTGGTAACCATGCTGATGTGGGCGGGGTACTTTGTTGCGCTCTATTCTATTCAAAAATTTGGGCTCAGCACATTATTGGCCGCAACGGTGTCCCGCAACACCAGAATGGAATTTGGATATAACAATTCAAATACCATCGGTATGATCTGTGCGTTGAGCATTGTGATCCAGGTCTATAAAATCATTTACGGCGAACGTTCGCTGTGGTCGTTTCTGATGGTGCCGACCATCGTGGTGGTAGCGGCGTCCCAAAGTCGCAAAGCACTGATACTGATGCCGATTGGCATTATGTTGATAATGCTACTGAAGAATGCGGAGAATAAAAATGTTGTGAAAGGCTTTGTGAAGACAATCCTATCGATTGCGGTTTTGATTGTTTTGATTATAGGCATATCCCAACTCAGTATCTTTAATGGCATGAATGAAAGAATGGTGAGAATGTTCAATTCCTTTACAGGAAATGGCATTATAGACACATCAAGCATTGTACGTGAGAACATGCGCAAAGCCGGAATTGCGCAATTCCTTAAAACACCCCTAATAGGAATAGGAATAGGCGGTTCAGGAACAATCACAGAGATAGCTGTAGGTCGCAGGACTTATTTGCATAACAACTATGTGGAGTTGCTAGCATGCGGTGGAATTTTGGGAACGCTGGTTTATTATATTCCCTATATTTCCTGCCTGGGTATTTTCTGTAGAAAAAAGAATATACGCAATCGCCAGACTGTCATCTGTATAACGATTATGTTTGTACTTCTCGTTATGGATTATGGACTGGTGAGCTATTATGATAAACTTCAATACTTTTATGTGATGATGTTCTTTATTCATCGGGACAATTTACTGAGAGGAAAAGTGTAGGGACGATGAACAATATGTCGATCAGAATGACTAAGGGAATCAAATTTCTCCTGGATGAAAACTATAGGACGATTATAAATGCGAATTTAGGATTGTATAACCGTCTTTCAGATGACAAGTATCTAAAAAAACTTTTTAAAGCGCGTTTCCATAAGGACCTGAATTTGGAAGCCCCCCAAACCTTTAACGAAAAGCTCCAATGGCTGAAGCTCTACAACCGGAAGCCGGAATACACCATGATGGTGGACAAGTACAAGGTCCGGGAATACATTGCCAAGACGCTGGGGGAAGAATATCTGATTCCCCTGATTGGGGTATGGGACGACCCGGATGAAATTGACTTTGAGGCACTGCCTGACCAATTTGTGCTCAAATGCAATCACAATTCTGGTTTGGGTATGTGCATCTGCAAGGATAAGTCCAAGTTGGATATTCCAAAAGTCAAGGCCGAGTTGCGGAAGGGACTCAAACAGGATTACTATCTGACGGGGAGAGAGTGGCCTTATAAGGACGTTCCTAGAAAAATCATCTGTGAGAAGTACATGACGAATGGTATAGATGAAGAACTGAACGATTATAAACTGATGTGCTTTAATGGCAAAGTGAAAGCTACCTTTGTGTGTAGCAATCGTTTTTCTGAAAATGGATTAAATGTGACCTTCTACGACACAGATTGGACAAGGATGCCTTTTGAGCGACATTATCCATCATGTAAAACTGAAATAGAAAAACCAAGAACTTATGATGAAATGGTTGCAGTTGCTGAAAAATTAGCGCAAGAGCTTCCTTTTGTCCGTGCAGATTTTTATGAAATAAATGGAAAGACGTATTTTGGAGAATTGACATTCTTCCCCGGCAGCGGGTTCGAGGAGTTCTCCCCATCGGAATGGGATAAAACCCTTGGAGAATGGATTAAACTCCCTCGATATACCGGGGGGGGGGTATCTTGCAATCGGTGAAGGATTTGTCCTTTGGCTCCGTGCTCAAAAGCAGGAAGATTTCGAGAATGCGGATGCAGATTTAAGCGATTACAAGTTCTATTGCTTTGACGGTGTCGTAAGGCTTGTCATGATCAATTCCGACCGGAACTCCAATAAACCCACAAAAGCGGACTATTTTGACAGGGACTTTAACTGGCTGGATTTCACTTGGGGATACCAACATGCAGAAATCCGACCCCGAAAACCGGAAAAATTTGAGGAAATGCTGAAAATCGCTGAAAAGCTTGCAAAGAATCTTCCACATATTCGTGTTGATTTGTACGAGTGTAATGGACAGATTTATTTTGGCGAACTGACATTCTTTGATGGCAGCGGATTTGATAAAATCGAGCCGGTAGAATGGGACTATAAGCTTGGAAGTATGCTTCACCTCCCGAGTAAATAAGGGGGCATCGCCAGAGCGCCTGAATTGCAAAAGAATTGGCTAGACAACAAATCAAATAAAATCGACATGCATAAGGGGAAGAATATGAAGATAGTTATTTGTGTCAAAGGAAAGTACTCTAGGAAGGCACTTAGAGGGATCGAGAATGAGGAATAAACTGCTTGCCAGAAATACAGTAGCATCCTTACTTACACAGGTTGTGACATTGATTTGCGGCTTTATTTTGCCAAGATTCTTTTTGCAGCATTACGGCTCAGAGGTCAACGGCCTTGTTAGCTCTATTTCACAGTTTCTTAGTGTTATTTCTTTTCTGGAACTGGGCGTTGGAGCGGTTGTCCAGTCAGCATTGTATAAACCATTGGCTGACCGCAATCGAGAGCAGGTCAGCAAGGTCATGGCTTCGGCGAACAGGTTCTTCCGTAGATTGGCATCCATACTCCTTGCCTATGTTCTCTTTTTGCTAGTGGTTTATCCGCTGATGATTGAGCATTCCTTTGGGTTCCTATACACGGCTGCGCTCATTGCGGCAATTTCCATCAGCTCTTTTGCACAATATTATTTTGGAATTGTTAATTCTTTGCTGCTAACCGCAGACCAACGAGGGTATATTCAATACAATGCCCAAACAATCACCATTATCCTGAATACAATTATCTGCATTGTTTTGATTCAGGCGGGTGGCTCCATTCAACTGGTGAAGCTGGCAAGTTCATTGATTTATCTGATAAGGCCTATTGTTTTGCGGTTTTATATTGATAAGCGTTATCAAATTAATTGGAAAATACAGTACCAAGAGGAACCTATTCAGCAGAAGTGGAATGGTGTTGCACAGCATGTTGCGGCGGTTGTTTTGGATGGAACGGATACAATCGTGCTGACCATGTTTTCTAATCTGTCAGATGTCTCCATTTATTCGGTATATTTTCTGGTAGTAAAAGGTGTCAAGACGGTGTTCTTGTCTTTAACGAACGGCATCCAGTCCTTGATGGGAGAGCTTTGGGCCAAACAGGAGATTCCTGAACTCAATGAACTTTTTGACTGGACGGAATGGGTGATCCATACCGGCGCAACATTTGTGTTCGGTGTTACGGCGGTATTGATTGTTCCCTTTGTTAGAGTTTATACCAATGGCATTCATGACGCAAATTACATTCAGCCACTGTTTGCTGCGTTGATCGTTGCTGCAAATGCTGTGCACTGCCTGCGCTTGCCATACAATATCATGATTTTGGCAGCGGGACATTATAAGCAAACCCAGAACAACTATATAGTGGCTGCGGTTGTAAATATTGTTGTGTCCGTCCTTGCGGTCAAGGCATGGGGGCTGATTGGCGTTGCGATTGGTACACTTCTTGCAATGGGGTACCAGACAGTATGGATGGCCTTGTATGACTCCAAGAACCTAATCAGATGGCCGTTTGCCAAGTTCCTAAAGCAGATAGCGGTAGATGTTATAACGGTTGTTGTGTGCTGTGTTGCTAGCTGTGCTTTTACTATGACATCCGTGAGTTATGTCAACTGGGTAATTAATGCAATTGAAGTGGCAATCGTATGGCTTGTATTTGTAATTATAATAAATCTTATATTTTTCAGAGAAAAAGTACAGAGAGTTTTTAGCGGTCTAAAAGCGAACAAGCAAAAAATTAATTCTTAAGACGATTGCATTTAATCAAAAATATGTTATACTATTAGTACAAAGCCATGACAAAGATTACGGCGCATAAAATGGGAACAGCGGTGGATGGATAGAGAGAAATACTTCTTTTCAGGAACCGTAGACGTAGTGTGCTATGTGCTTGTCTACTTCCTTATGCCCTTTGGTGTAGTGCTTTATGCTGCGGACACCGGTAAAGTTGATTTCCTGTGGTCTGTATTTTCTTTGGCGGTCGGCGTGATTTATGACTGCTACGGCAGGTACAACGGAGGTAAGGCCTGCGAAGCCAATAAATACGCCGTTGGTATAGGTATATCTCAGGCGATCTTGGCGTTGGCGGTTGTTTTCGCTCTTATGCGTTTAGCAACGGGCCAGGAATTAAAAATGGTCAATGTATTGCCGTTCCTCCTGATAGCAGTACCAGCAATCAATGCGGCCTTGCAGTATTATAAATTCAGGGTGGACGATAGTAGCGCAAAGATGGCAATTAATGTGTGAAAGGGTGTGTGATATGGAGAAGTTAGTGCCAGTGATGGTTACTTCAATTTTTATAGTTGTTATATTTTATGCGTTCCTCTATTATATGTACCGGAGAAAGTTGCATAGCACGAAAGAGTGGATCAATAGCTTGAATGCTGGGCATCTGCGTAAATTGGAAAAAGAGGTCGAAGAAGAGAGCAGAAAGAATAAGGTGTTGTTGGATAAGCCGGTGAGCGCACAGCAAATCAGGCAATTGATAAGAAATAGTGGATACGCAATCAAAATGAAGAAGTTTATGCCGTTTCATGAGGCGACTACTAAGAATTCTCCGGAAAAATGTGTATTTATTCGAGAAAATCTGACCGAGGAGGAAACCAACTTCGCTTTGACGCATGAATTGATGCACATTTGGTTTGATCTACAGGGAGAGAATGCCGAGGCACGCTGTAGAGATGTGCATAATTCCTTCTTTAGCCGTTCTAAAGAAGAACAGGATACGGATTATAAGGCGGCTTGCCTCATCATGAATGAGAAGAGCTTCCGGGAAGATTTAAATAAAATGGGATATTTCTCGGCTCAGAAAAATGAGAGAAGAGAAATGATACATAAGCTTTCTGATAAGTATCAAGTTGCCCCCGATGCGGTCGCAAGAAGAATATGTGAGATCGATGTACTGTATAACGGAAGAGAAGCGAACTATCTTCAGTAAATGTACTATGTATTGAGTTGCATTGACAGTGGGCCAGTGTGTGTCTGGCTCCTGTCGCTGAAAATCCTTTACAAAAAACCCGCGAGAATTGCTTGCCAATTCTCGCGGTTTCGATTATAATACCCAAA
>ERZ1035006.2617-NODE-2617-length-10006-cov-2.986534_pt1 | contig 10006 bp, 9 predicted proteins | sample MGYA00520694_ERZ1035006 | MGnify/ENA primary metagenome ERZ1035006 (study PRJEB33766, sample SAMN09781746) | gut metagenome | biome: gut microbiome | host: Homo sapiens | place: Madagascar | study: EMG produced TPA metagenomics assembly of the PRJNA485056 data...
GTAGAGGCGACCCGAAGGGGACAAGGGGGCGATCGGAAAGCCCCCTTGTCGCGCCCGCAGGCGCGATTCCCCCTGCAACGATGAAAATCAAGCCGCATGGATGTGCACTGCGAAGGGGTGTCGGGGGCGACCGCAGACTTCGTCTGTTTTCATTGCCCCCGACTCGCCTCCGCAGAGGCGAAATCCCCTGCTTGCGATAAAGACCAGCTATGACTGGAAGTCATGCAGTTCGGTCGCGCCCATTTGGCGCGACACAGCACAGTTGGTCGAATGAGCAGCTTGGGGGCGCGTCTGAGGACGCGCAAAGTTACTGGCAGGGACGCTTCGCTGCCTGCGCCTTGTTGACTTCTTCCTTTGAGTAGGTTTGACGCGGAACAGTTGGGGCGTTGCCCCAAACCCCACAAGGGACGCTGTCCCTTGACCCTGCAAGGGGCATTCTTAGATTATCATATCAAGTGCAACACCGCGCCAAAAAGGGAAGACATTGCGTGCGCTTTGTGTTAGAATGAAGATACCACACACCAACTAACAGGAGGCGCAGACAATGTCTTACCACCAGTTTACATCAGATGAGCGGAAATGTCTATGGGAACTTCACAGGAAAAACCTCAGCATTCGAAAAATTGCTGATGCGCTGGGAAGAGCTCCTTCCTCTGTTTCTCGTGAATTGCGGCGGAATTGCAGTGAGAAAGGAACGTGGCATCCTTTCCCTGCCCACAAAAAGGCGAAGGCACGGCGCAGACATCTCCGCAACTCTTCTCTCCAGACTGACCTTGAGCTGAGAGCGTATGTCATTGATGGTCTCAATCATTTTTGGACTCCTGAGGAAATTGCGGGACGCTGGTCGCTTGCTCATCCTGACCGCCCTGTCAGTTTCGCCACCATTTACCGCCACATTAAGCGAAAACTGCTTCCCGGAATTGAACCGAAGACCCATCTTCGCCGCCGTGGCAAGCGGAAAGTCAACCGCAATGCCAACTTCAACACCATTCATCCTGACCGCATTATCCCTGACTGGCCTGATGAAATTAAGAACAGGTTACGCATCGGAGATTGGGAAGGTGATTCCATCGTCGGAGCGAAGGGCAAAGGCGCGGCTGTCACGCTTGTTGACCGCTGTTCGGGGTTCATCACTGGCCACCTTGTTGCCACACGCTCGGCCGCTGAAACTCGGCAAGCCATTCTCGATGCCTTGGAAGGACTGCCTGTTTGCTCTCTTTCTTTAGACAACGGTTCTGAGTTCGCTGAGTTTCGCCAGTTGGAAGAAGCGCTCGAAGCACCCATTTTCTTTGCGGAACCGCACAAGCCTTGGCAGCGCGGCTGCAACGAAAATGGCAATGGCCTTCTTCGCTTCTTTTTCCCTAAGGGCTGTGATTTTCTTGCCGTCTCTCCGGAGTATTTCGCCGCCGTTATCGACTTGCTGAATCACAGACCCCGCAAAAGATTAGGCTGGCGCACCCCTTTTGAGGTCTTTTTCGGTGTTGCACTTGCTTGACAATCTACCATTGCCCCTTGACCCGTTTTGGGCAGCCCGGCTTGAGCGCGCTGACCAAACAGTTTATTTCCGAAAGTTTTTATCCTTAGCCCAGCGTTACCGTGACCTGATGCGTCTTGCCATCCGCAAATACCGGCAGGACATTGCCCTCAATCGCCTGTCCATCCACCGTCACCTGCTTCACGCCGCGGCACACATGCGACGGATTATTAATCGCAATCGCATACGTTGCTCCGCGGAAACGGCGGCTCACCTGATAGCCGTCCCAAGTGTGCGGAATGCACGGGTCAACCTTCAAGCCTTCCCAGTCCGGCTTGATGCCCAGAATGTAGTTGCTGATGACGTAGAAGTTCCATGCCGCCGTGCCGGTCAGCCAGCTGTTCTTCGCCTGACCGAAGTTCGGCGCGTCCTTGCCGGCGATCATCTGGCTGTATACATACGGCTCCATCTTGTGCAGGTCGCTGATTTCCTCGCGGTAGGCGGGGGCAATGCGGCTGTACAGGTCGAAGGCGCGGTCGCCGTGGCCGACAACGGTTTCCGCGGCGATAATCCACGGGTTGTTATGGCAGAAGATGCCCGCGTTTTCCTTGTATCCCGGCGGATAAGAGGAAACTTCGCCCAGTTCGAGGTGGTACTCCTTGTAGGCAGGCTGGAGCAGCACGATGCCGTGCTTGGTTTCCAGATACTTGTGGACGGATTCGAGCGCCTTTTCCGCCTTGCCGTCCTTCACGCCGACACCGCCCATGATGCAGTAGCCTTGGCTTTCGATGTAAATCTTGCCGTCCTCGCATTCCTTCGAGCCGATTTTGCGGCCGAAAGCGTCGTAGGCGCGGACGAACCACTCGCCGTCCCAGCCGTCGCGCAGGATGGCTTCGTTCATCGCGTCGATTTCCTTCTGGCAGGCATCCGCCTTGTCGGTGAGACCGCGGCGGCGCAGAATCGCGACCAGCTCCGGCCCAATGGCGACGAACATGCCCGCAATCAGCACGGATTCCGCCACGCGCTCATCCGGCGCGTTCGGGTTGGAGAAGGTCTGGAAGGATTCGCTCGGTTCGTCGGAGAAGCAGTTCAGGTTCAGGCAGTCGTTCCAGTCAGCGCGGCCGATCAGCGGCAGACCGTGCGGGCCCTTGTTGTTGACGACGTGATAGAAGCTCGCTTCGAGGTGCTCCAGCAACGTGCCGCAGTCGTCGGGGTTGCAGTCGTAGGGCGTTGCGGCATCGAGAATACCAAAGTCGCCCGTCTCCTTGATGTACGCCGCCGTACCGGCAATCAGCCACAGCGGGTCGTCATTGAAGCCGCCGCCGATGTCGTTGTTGCCCTTCTTGGTCAGGGGCTGATACTGATGGTAGCAGCCGCCATCGCGGAACTGCGTCGCGGCGATGTCGAGGATGCGTTCGCGGGCGCGTTCGGGGATTTGATGCACGAAGCCGAGCAAGTCCTGCGAGGAATCGCGGAAGCCCATGCCGCGCCCGATGCCGCTCTCGAACATGGAAGTCGAACGGCTCATGTTGAACGTGACCATGCACTGATAGGGGTTCCAGATATTGACCATGCGTCCCAGCTTCTCGTCGGGGGTGGTCAGCACATAGGCGGACAGCAGGTTGTCCCAGTGCTTCTTCAGCGCGTTAAACGCTTCGGCAATCTGCTCGTCGGTCGTCAGCTTCTCCAGCAGGGCTTTTGCGGGGGCTTTGTTGATGACGCTGGGCGCGACGAACTTCTCCGCCTGCGGCACTTCGACGTAGCCCAGCACGAAGTTGAAGCGGCGTTCTTCGCCGGGGGCAAGGGACACCTTCACCTGATGCGCCGCCATCGGCTGCCAGCCGGACGCGATGGAGTTGCCCATCTTGCCGGTGAAAACCGCCTGCGGGTTTTCAAAGCCGTTGTACAGACCGAGGAACGTCTCCATGTCGGTGTCGAAGCCGTCCACGGGGGTGTTCACGGCGTAGAACGCATAGTGATTGCGGCGCTCGCGGTATTCGGTCTTATGGTAGATGACGCTGCCTTCCACCTCAACCTCGCCGGTGGAGAAGTTGCGCTGGAAGTTCGTCATGTCGTCCTGCGCGTTCCAGAGGCAGAACTCGACGAACGACGTCAGGATGACATTCTTGGGCGCGTCGGAATCATTGCGCAGCGTCACCTGATGCACCTCGGCGTTCACGCCCATCGGCACAAAAGAGAGCTGGCTGGCGGTCAGACCGTTCTTCTGACCGGTGATGATGGTGTAGCCCATGCCGTGACGGCAGGAATAGCTGTCCAGCTCAGTTTTGACGGGCTTCCAGCCGGGATTCCAGACCGTGTCGCCGTCCTTGATGTAGAAGTAGCGGCCGCCGTTGTCCACGGGCATGTTGTTGTAGCGGTAGCGGGTGACGCGGCGCAGTCGGGCATCGCGGTAGAAGCAATAGCCGCCGGCGGTATTGCTGATGATGCCGAAGAACTGTTCGCAGCCGAGGTAGTTAATCCACGGGTAGGGCGTCCGCGGCGTGTCGATGACGTACTCGCGGGCTTTGTCGTCAAAGTGACCGTATTTCATGCACCTAATCCTCCAGAGCAGCGGACGTAGCCGCAGTGATTGTTGCAATCTTATTGTATCACAGCTTTTGCGTTTACGCAAACGTTTTCGTGAATCTTTCGCAAATTTTTTTGTGGGAAATGGCGCTGAAGTGATGCAAAGAGGACAAAACAAACGGTTGTGCAGCGGCGAATCAGCGGTTGACAAAGCGATAGAAAGCGTGTTACAATTTCCAGAAGGAGAAAGCGAAAAGGAAGGAACACACATGGATCGTATTTATCTGGATAACGCGGCGACGACCGCCGTTTCGCAGCCCGTGATGGAGGCAATGCTTCCTTATTATATGCAGGTGTATGGCAACCCGTCCTCCGTTCATTCTACGGGGCGGGATGCGAAAAAGGCGGTCGAGCGCGCGCGGCGGCAGGTCGCGTCGGCATTGGGGTGCAGCGCGCAGGAAATCTATTTCACCGCGGGCGGATCGGAGAGCGACAACTGGGCGCTCAAGGGCGCGGTGTTTGCGCATCAGGAGAAGGGCAAGCACATCATCACCACGCAGATTGAGCATCACGCCATCCTGCATACCTGCCAGTGGCTGGAAACGCAGGGGTGGCAGGTGACGTATCTCCCGGTGGATGCGGATGGCTTCGTGACCGTCCAGCAGGTGGAGAACGCCCTGCGCCCGGATACCGTGCTGGTCAGCGTGATGGCGGCGAACAACGAAATCGGCACGCTCGAACCCGTCGCGGAGATTGGTGCGCTCTGCCATGAACGCGGCGTACTCTTCCACACGGACGCTGTGCAGGCTGTCGGCGCAATTCCGCTGGATGTCGAAGCGCTCCACGCGGACATGCTCTCCCTCTCGGCACACAAGTTCCACGGGCCGAAGGGCATCGGCGCGCTGTACATCCGCAAGGGCGTGAAAATCGACCCGCTGATTCATGGCGGCGCGCAGGAACGCGGGCATCGCGCGGGCACGGAGAATCTGCCCGGCATCGTCGGCTTGGGCAAGGCGATTGAGCTGGCGGAAGAAGGCTTGGCGGAGAACGCGGCGCGGATGACCTTCCTGCGCAATCGGCTTGTCAGCGGCTTGACGGCGGCGATTCCCGACATGCGCATCAACGGGACGATGGACAAGCGTTTGCCGAATAACGTGAACGTGTCTTTCGCGGGCATTGAGGGCGAAGCGGTGCTGCTCCGGCTGGATTTGGAGGGCATCGCGGCATCGAGCGGCTCTGCGTGTACGGCGGGCAGCCTTGACCCCAGCCATGTGCTGACGGCGATTGGCCTGACGCGCGACGAAGCGAAGGGCTCGCTGCGGCTGACCCTCGGCACGGACACCACGCAGGCGGATGTGGACGAGGTGGTAAAGAAGCTGCCGGGGATTGTGGCGAGTTTGCGGGAGATGACGAGATGGTGCGGGAGAGGGTGAGGGAAGGAAAACCCGCATGATAATACTATTTCCCAATTCACCTGCGCCATCTTCTCGCGCCTTTTCCATTCTGGTGTCCGGTCGTTCCATTTAGCGTAGCGCTGCTGCGCTGCGTTTCACGCTCGTTAGCCAGAATGAAGAATTCGCTTCGCATCTTGGCGTATTCTTATCTTGGAAATAGTATAAGGCAGCAAAAAGCGCGGAAGGCTGATGTGGCTTTCCGCGCTTTTCTCGACAAGGATACGCTATTCCGGCAGGCATGAGGCAGATTTGCGTCCGCAGACGCGACGAGAATGCTTTTTCAAAGGCAAATTCCCCCTTACACCCCCTTCACCATTTCCTCCTCGCCGTCCTCATCCACATTCCCCGTGTGCTGGAATCCCAGCGACTCGTACAGCCGCATCGCCGGAATATTCGCCTGATGGCACGTCAGCACAACGCGCCCCGAATCCCCGAACGGCTTTGTCGCGATGTACGAAAGCACCGCCTGCATCGCCGCTGTTCCGTAGCCTTTGCCCTGCTCGGCGGCGTCAATCATCATGTGCCAAATGTCGTATTCCGGTACGTCGTAGTCGTAAATCACCATGACGTATCCCACCATCCGCGCATCAGCGTAAATGCCGAACGGCTGGCACTGATCGCGGTAGACATACGCCTGCGCGAGGCTGCGAATCGGGTGGGAGACGTACTGCGTCTGGTCGTCGCGGAGCTGCAAATGGAATGCATCCAGAAAGTTGCTTTCGTCAATGGGCTTGAGCGTGATGGTCATCGGGTCAATCCTTTCCTAATTAAATCGTCTTTGGGGCGGCATCTGCCCATCTAACGGAGCGCGCGGGCATTTTCATCCCGAAAATCGGAAGTTTTTTGGGAAAAGAAAAATCTGCGTGTTCGTCTTCCCGGCAATGCCTTTTTGTGCTATGATAAAAAGGCAAACAGAAAGGGGAACATGCATGAAGATTCTGGTTCGCTATCATGACGGCGCAGTGCCGCTGACCATCCTGCCGCAGGGGGACTGGATTGACCTGTGCGCGGCGGAAACCGTGACGATGCACGCGGGGGAGTTCCGCATTATTTCGCTGGGCGTGTCGATGCAGCTGCCGGAGGGGTACGAGGCGCACATTGTGCCGCGCAGCTCGACCTTCCGCAAGTGGGGGATTCTGCAGGCGAACAGCATGGGCGTCATCGACGAAAGCTACTGCGGTGACGACGATGTGTGGGGCTTTCCGGCACTGGCCATGCGCGACACGACGATTGCGCGCGGCGACCGCATCTGCCAGTTCCGCGTGATGAGGAAGATGGACAAGCCGGAGCTGGTGACGGTGGAACGCCTTGATAACGCTTCCCGCGGCGGCTTCGGCAGCACGGGCACACGATGAAGAAGAAAAAACGCCGGACGACGCGGCGCAGGGCGACACGCCGGACGATTTTCCAACTGCTGCTGACACTCCTGATGGCGGTGCTGCTGTTCGTCCGCAGTGACGCGCCAAACGGGGATGATTTCCTCGCGCCGATTCCGACGCAGCTGCCAACGGCAACCAATTCGTCTACGCCTACCTGACCAAGACGCTGGGGATTGAGCACCTTGACGCCATCATTGCGACGCATCCGCATGAAGATCACATTGGCGGTCTGCCCGGCGCGCTGAATGCCTGCACGGTCGGCGCGGTGTATTCACCCGTGACGCAGTGGGATACGAAGGTATTCAGCTCACTGGTGAAGTACACCGAAAGGCAGGGAATTTCGCTGACTGTGCCGAGCATCGGCGACAGCTTTTATCTCGGCAGCGCGCAGGTGACGTTCCTCTCCGATGGGCAGGGCTTCACGGACACAAACGACATGTCGCTGGTCGTGCGCGTGGACTGCGGCAGCACGTCGTTCCTCTTCACAGGCGACGCGGAGTGGAACGCGGAGCACGCGCTTTTGGCAAATGGCGAGCCGCTGCAGGCGACGGTGCTGAAAGTCGGCCATCACGGCAGTGAAACATCGACGTGCTATGCCTTCCTGCGTGAAATCATGCCGCAGTACGCCGTCATCAGCGTCGGCAAGGGCAACACCTACGGGCATCCGGCGGAAAGCACCCTGAGCCGCCTTCGCGACGCGGATGTTGTCGTTTTCCGCACCGACGAGCAGGGGACAATCATCTGCCGCTCCGACGGGCGGAACGTGACGTTTGAGACGGAAAAGTGACGAACGAAGGGGTCAAGGGGCAATCGGAAAGCCCCCCTTGTTGCCTCCGCAGAGGCGAAACCCCTGCAACAAAAGCGCTATATATGCTATATATAAGGAAGGAGAACCGCGAATGACAAACATCCGCCGCATGTGGCAGCCCCTGACGGCCACTCCCTTCCTCGCAACGGCGGCGCACCATGAAATCCTGCCCTGCGAATCCCTGCAAAGGTGGATTCGCTGCTTCTGGGGCGGCATTGCCGGCGCTGGCGCATCCCCGACGCGCATCATTCCCGATGTCTGCGCTGACCTCATCTACCATATCGACGAAACGGCGGGACGCATCATCCAAGCGAGTTTCTGCGGCGTCAGCGACGTGTGCGGCACCGCGCATGTTCCGCTGATTCCGGGGCATACGGTGAGCACATTCGCCATCCGCTTCCATGCCTTCGGCGCGTATGCGTTTGCGGATGATGCCCTTCGCGGCACGCTGAACGGCTCTGAATCGCCGGAAGTACGCTTCGGCCGCCTTGACCGGGCACTGCGGGCGCGATTGCTGGAACTGGATGGATTGCCATCGCGCGCGGCGTATGCGCAGAGCGTCCTGCTGGCGTTTCAGTGCCGGGAAAATCCGCTGGTGGAAACGGCGGCGGATGCGCTGCTGTGCCATCGGGGAACGGCGACCATCAGCGGGTGGGCGCACGAGTTGTTCATCAGCAGCCGTCAGCTGGAGCGCCTATTGGGCGAGTACTGGGGGATGACGCCGAAGAAGGGGAGTGCGCTGGTGCGGTATCAGGCGCTCTATCAGGAGATTTGCCACGGGACATTGACGGACGTGCAGGACGCGGCTGCGCGCTACGGCTTTGCGGATCAGGCGCACCTGTGCCGCGAGTTTCGCCGCTATCACGGGGAAAACGTGTCGCATTTCTTCAAGACAGCGCGCAAAAACAGGCGTATAATGGAGGAAAACGGCGCTTATCCGCCGGAGGAGGCATCGACATGAGCGAAAGCATCAGCGTCTGCGGCACGGACTGCAGCGCGTGTTCATTCTTTGGGGGACTGTGCAAGGGCTGCAATGAATGTCAGGGGCGTGTGTTCCATGCGCCGGCGGGCTGCGCGTGCCCGATTTACGCCTGTGTGCGGGAGAAAAAGGGCTTGCGGAACTGCGCGCAGTGCCCCGACCTGCCGTGCAGCCTTTGGCAAAGCACCCGCGACCCGTCGTTCACGGACGAGCAATTTGCCGCGAATATCGCCGGGCGCGTCGAGAATCTGCGGAAGCGCATGACGAATCGCGAACTGGCGGATTTCGTCTCTGCCCAGCTGACACCGCTGCCGGAAGTCCGCCGAATCCCCATGATGGGCGGGTTCATCTTCTACTACCGTGAACGGATTTTCGGCGGCATCTACGGTCCGGGCTTCATGGTCAAGAACGTCCCGGCGGCGTGGCGCTTCATGCCGGGTACTTCCGCCGAACCGCCCTACGACGGTGCGAAGCCTATGCTGCACGTCCCGATTCTCGCCGATTCCGCAAAGCTCCGCGCCATGGTGCAGGCTATGTGGGAAGAGCTGCCGGAACGTCCGCCGAAGAAGCGGAAACGCTGACGGCTTTTGGGAAGCACAGCGGCAAATCATCAAAAAGGCGCGTCAAGAGGGGAAAAAACCTCCGAAAACCCTTGAAAAATGCGCATTTTGCGCTTGACAAAGCGGCGCGTTTATTGTACAATAGTGGATGGCATCAATAGCTCCGCTTGCCCCGGAAACTATTGAAACACCCGCGGAGGACATGCGACCATCATGCCGTGCCGCACACACATAGAGAACCATCACTTAGGGAGGAAAAACCTTTGAAGACGTTCATGCCGAAAGCGGCTGACATTACCCGTCAGTGGTATGTTGTCGATGCCGAGGGTCAGGTGTTTGGCCGTGTGGCCAGCCAGGTCGCGAACATCCTTCGCGGCAAGAATAAGCCGATTTACACCCCCAATGTGGATACCGGCGATTATGTCATTATCATCAATGCGGATAAGATCGTCATGACCGGCAAGAAGCTGGATCAGAAGATTTATTATCATCACACCGGCTATGTTGGCGGCCTGAAGGAAACCAAGTACCGCAAGCTGCTGGCTGAGAAGCCTGAATTTGCAATCCGCCGTGCTGTCGTGGGTATGCTGCCCAAGGGACCGCTGGGTCGCCAGATGGCCAAGAAGCTCAAGGTCTACGCTGGCTCGAATCATGACCATGCGGCGCAGAAGCCCGTGAAGTTTGACCTCGTGTAAGGCGGAAAGGAGAAAAACAAATGGCTAAGGTTGATTACAGCGCTGTTGGCCGCCGCAAGAAGGCTGTTGCCCGCGTCCGCCTGGTCGCCGGTGATGGCAAAGTGACCATCAACAAGCGTGATATTGATAAC
>ERZ1035006.2626-NODE-2626-length-9976-cov-3.997178_pt1 | contig 9976 bp, 9 predicted proteins | sample MGYA00520694_ERZ1035006 | MGnify/ENA primary metagenome ERZ1035006 (study PRJEB33766, sample SAMN09781746) | gut metagenome | biome: gut microbiome | host: Homo sapiens | place: Madagascar | study: EMG produced TPA metagenomics assembly of the PRJNA485056 data set...
AAATAAACCCTTGAATTTTTCCGCTGTTTCTGATAAAATATTATACGTTACTGAAAAATTAACTACTACAAGAGAGGTAGGTGCTTCAAATGGCAAAATGTGAGATCTGCGGCAAGAGCGTTACCTTCGGTATCAAGGTATCCCACTCCCACAGACGCAGCAACAGAACCTATAAGCCCAATGTCAAGAAGGTAAAGGCGATCGTAAACGGTACTCCCTGCAGAGTAAACGCTTGCACACGCTGCCTGCGCTCCGGTCTGGTTCAGAGAGCAGTTTAATTAACTTATTGACGTTAAGTTATTGGTTACAGAAAATTTCCCCTGTCGGTCACGGCGGGGGTTTTCTGTTTTCAGCCACAGGTATTGCAGACAGTAAGTTAATTGTGTGAAATCTATTGACAAACGCAGTTGAATAATGTACAATCTTTATATGCACTAAAATTGGTGGGAAAGGGTGAAAGATTTGGTAAGGATACGCAATCTGTATAAGAAATACGGGTCGTTTACCGTGCTGGACGGTCTCAGCATGGACATCGAAAAGGGAGATGTCTACGGCTTCCTGGGCAGAAACGGCTGCGGCAAGACCACGACAATGAACATCATCACTAATATTATCCCCAAGGACGAGGGCGAGATAATCCCCGGCGACGGAAAGCCGGTAAAAGTCGGATATCTCCCCGAAAGCCCGACTATCTACGGCTACATGACCTCTCGGGAATATCTCGAATATATAGCCGCCTGCACCGGATATCAGGGCGATGTGAAGCGCCGCGTCAGCGAGGTGCTGGATATAGTCGGTCTGACAAAGGCAGCCGACCGCCGCGCAAAGGGCTATTCCAGGGGAATGACTCAGCGCCTCGGCATGGGCGCCGCAATAATCGGCGACCCGGAGCTGCTGATATTCGATGAGCCGACTTCCGCGCTCGACCCGGAGGGCAGGGCTGAGGTCATCTCGATAATCGAGCGGCTGAAAGGCATGGGAAGCACTATAGTCCTCTCAACGCATATCCTGTCGGACGTAGAGCGCGTTGCCAACCGCATAGGCATAATGACCAACGGACGGCTCGCGGAGGAGGGAGATCTCACCGATATCCTGCGCAGGCACGGCGGAGATGTAGTACAGCTTAGCGTCCGCGGACTGACCGACCAGCTGAAAATCAAGCTGCTTACAGTCGATTTCGCCCGCGCCGAATTTAACGATATGACCGGTCAGTTCCGTTTCGGCACGGATAATTCCGAGGAATGCTCACGCAGGCTGATACAGCTGCTTGCGGAAAGCGGCGCCGTTGTGGACGAATTTAGGATAGGCACGGCTAGCCTGGAAGAAGTATTCAGAATGGTGGTGGGCACAAATGCAAATTAAAGCCGGATTCAAGAAAGAGTGGTTCCAGTTTTCCAGAACGTTCAGGTTCTGGGGAGTTATCATCGGCACGTTCTCATTTGCGCTTGCAGACCCGCTGATGTACTGGGCGATGAATGCGCTGTTAGGAAGCATATCCGATACGGATATGTTCGGTTCAGTCGGCGGAGCGGTGGATATAGAGAACACGCTGCAGATGATGTTCGGCAACGCCGGAGCGATATTCGGCGGAACGATGGCTGACCTGTGCGCCACCTCCCTGCTGATAATCATGCTGATACTGATGTCGCCCTGCGGCGGCGAGCAGAAGAAGCGCGCAACGATAATCCCGTCCTGCGCGGGACTGGAGTTCTTCAACTATCTGCTCCCGAAATATGTGATGTATCCTGCGACAGTGTTCGTCTGCGGATTTCTGTCCGCGCTGACGGCGGGCGGGATTTGCAACCTGCTTTTCACGGACGGAAGACAGAGCTTCGGAATAATTCTGCTTGGCGCGTTCATGTGCGCGGTGTATATGGCGTTCTTCATCACGGTGTATATGTCCATAGCGCTCTGCACCAGCAAGCCGGGATTCATCACGGTGGTGATGTACCTGGGAGTTACGATAGTGCAGCTTATCCTGAACTCCCTCGAACTCACGAAGTTCCACCCGCTGACTCTGCGCTCGCTTGTCATCGGCGAGATGTTCCGCGATGACTTCGTTCTCGCGGACAATGCTGCAAGCATAATAGTGGGCGTTGTGCTTTCAGTGGTCATCGCGGTGATGATGTTCATTCTCACGCTGACGGTGCTGAAAAGCAAGAAGATAAACAACCAGGAAGACAGACCGGAATTTTAAGGCAAAGGGGACTGCGGCAGTGCGGTCCCCTCATTTTATTCATGCATTTTTGTCCACGGCGCTTGACAATCCCGCTTAATTCTGATATAATTAGTAATGTCACGCGGGTGTGGCGGAATTGGCAGACGCGCCAGATTTAGGTTCTGGTGGCTTCACCGTGCAGGTTCAAGTCCTGTCACCCGCACCAGATTCACGCCTCGCGAACAGGCGAGGCGTGAATATCCGATTTTTCTCAGCCGTCCCGGAGTGGGACGGCTGTTTTGCTGTGACGAGAAGGATCAAAGCCGGAAAAAGCCAAACGCAAAAACGAAAAATCTCATATTGCCAAGCAATCCTGAAAAGCGCTCGGCGTGGACGAGCAGTCCGTGCCATGCTGACCAGGCATGAAATTATCGCATGAGAATATACCGCTTTTTACCACCCGCGCGGCACTTGACATATTACGTCAAAATGGTGTATAATTAAAGGGAACCTCTAAAAACCGGTGTGAAAAGCAAAAATGGGCAGGGTGTGCCAGCTTCTAGGAAAGCCGACGAAGTAAGGCTGTATGCCTTACGAGGAGGTTTGACGACGAAGATGGTGCGCACTGCACATTTTCGCTCACATAAGGTTTTTAGAGGTGACCTAAAGAGTACAGGCAGAACTATACTGCCGTTTTTGAACACCGGACAAGCATTCTAAACAGAGAGGGTAAATCATGGGGAAAATACACAGGAAAGGAATACAGAGCGCCATCTGTGCGGCGGCGGTCGCGATACTGACAGTTTTCGCACCGTTTACGGGTCAGCAGACCGGATTCGCCGACACCAAGGACTACGACCAGGAAATAGCCGAACTTGAACAGAAAGCGGAGCAGATAAAGAAAGACAACGAAGCCCGCGAGCAGAAAATAGGCAGCCTGAAAAGCGACGTCGAACAGAACAAACAGCAGATGGAACTTATCCAGGACCAGATAACCGGCATTAACGAGGAAGTACAGACCTACAGCCAGCTTATCACCAAGCAGCAGCAGAAAATAAGCGAGAAAGAGATAGAAATTTCCCTCATCGAGGACAGCATTACCGACAAGCAGTCCGAGATAGAGCGGAAAGAGACCGACATCACCGACCTTGAAGCGCAGAACAAGGAGAACCTCCAGAAGTTCGCGAAGCTTATCCGCGCGCTTTATATGAACAACACCTCCGATACGCTGCCGATACTTGAGGGTTCTGACGACTGGTACAACTTCTTTACATATGTCGATGTAGTTCAGAATATCTCGGAGCAGAACATGGATTTCATGAACGCGCTTCTTGACGATATCCACGAGCAGCAGGACCTTATCGTTGAACTGGAAGACGACATAACCCAGCTCAACAGCGACAAGGACGACCTCACCGAAAAGAAAGAGTCGCTGGAGACCGAGCTTACCGACCTGCAGTCCAAAAAGGCGGACGTGCAGCAGGTGGTAGACCAGCGCACCAGCGAACTCAACAGCCTTGCCAGCGATAATCAGGACTTGCAGGCGCAGGTCAGCAATATCCGCGGAATGATAGACGCGTCCTCTGAACAGGTGGAGGAGATAAACGCCGCAATAACCGAGCTTATAAGGCAGAAGCAGTCGCAGAACAATGACGCTCCGGTGTACAGCTCAGACGGCTTCCGCTGGCCGCTGGACAGCAATCTGCGAATGATAACCACCTACTTTGGCTACGACAGCTGGCGCGGCGGCAACCACTACGGTATCGACGTCGGCAACGCGGGTATCGGCGGTAAGAATATCTACGCAGCCCAGGGCGGCACGGTCATCACCGCGTACGGCGACGGCGGCTACCACGGCGGCGCGGGCAACTATATCATCATCGACCACGGCGGCGGGCTTTCCACTGTTTATATGCACTGCAGCGCAGTCGCGGTGTACGAGGGGCAGACCGTCAACAAGGGCGATGTGATAGGCTATGTCGGCTCTACCGGCTGGTCTACGGGCAACCATCTCCACTTTGAGACCCGTGTTAACGGCGTTTCAGTTGACCCGTTCAGCTACTCATACGAATATGTGTGATAACAAAAAGACCCCTCCAGTGCGGAGGGGTTTTCTGCTGGTTAGAACATACCATTACCATCAGGATAGATAAGGGCACTAGTCTTTATCTCTTTAGCCATAGGCATAAGAACATCTCTGCTTGCACCATAAATGGTTACAAACATAGGCATCACCATACGTCAACAAGATGGTCCTGAGACTGAGTGTTGTCTATGATATAACGGAAAGCACCGTAGGTCTTTTTACCGTTTGCGTCGATTACAAGCACTCTCAGTGTACAAGACTTATCTATTGTGATATACTCACAACGGTACTTAACAGTTGTAGACTTTGTAGTAGGCTTAGAGCCATCAAGTGTGTAGTAGAACTTATAAGTCTCATCATAACCCTTAAAGAATTCTACCTCCTGTGCCTGATGAAATACACCAGTAAGAGCTGTACAAAAAGCACCATCATCAAGTCTGTCATGGTTGAAGTTGGCTGTATACTCCTTGCCTATGCCAATAGGAACAGAGAGATAAGTGTCTTCATAACCAGGGCAGACAACAAGCATGCGGAATGTGCAAGTCTTCTTGAACGTGAGCTTGTTGGTGTGGACCAAATCAAAGTCAGGCTTAAACTCCTTAGACTTTGTCGTAGGCTTAGAGCCATTAGTGGTATAATAGAACTTAGCAGTGGTAGGTGTTTCGCGCGTAGCAATGTTTAAGGTGATGGATTTTGCATCGGCAAGATAACCATCATACACGATTTCTACAGGAACCCACTTATGCACGATGAATTCTACTATATCACTACGCTTGCCATTTTCATCTGACCATACGTACTTTACCTTGTAGGTACCTGGCTTGGAAATCTTCACATAGTTTTTGTAAAGATGCCACTTCTTTTCAGCGGAGTTCTTGAAGTAGCACTTAGCATATCTATTAGCCTCGACTAATCCATAGCCGGTACTGTAAATATTATATACCATACCGTTTGCTATATGCTCAGGAGGCGCTTTAGGTGCAGTACGCATGATAGCATATTCATAAAGATAACGGAATGTGTCGTCGCCTGCATCAGACCTCAGTGTGAGTTCGCCGTTACCAACGAGATTTACTCTCTTCGTAGAGTTGACTATGGTGTAACCATAATCTTTTGTGCTAGCTGCAAAGGACGTAACAGACATGCCAGTCACGAATAATGCAACTGTTAGTATTGTAGCAATGGTTTTCTTTAATATGAGGGTACCCCTTTCATTAACTGTGTTCACACTGAATGTGTAAACTTTCTTATACTTATATGCGATACACCAAAAAAGTTAAATTATCGACTGTGCTGAATTTTACCTTATCACATTGTTCATATAAGCATAAGAACTGCAGTGAAAGTCGCCGCAGTTCTCAGAATCATATATTCTGTAAATGACCCGTGCAGTATCAGACCCGCACGGGTCTTATTACTGAATAAAGCTGTCGTACCGCGCCAGCAGCTCCGCCAGCCCCATGACCCGGATATCAGCCGAAGCCGCTCCGCGCCCGGATACGCCCAGCAGATATTCGCCGCAGTCAAACGCCGCGGTGTCGTGCATGAGCGTGGTGTCAGCGCCGCGCAGGTCGTCAGCTATGCCGGTGCCAAGGCGTTTGAGGAACGCTTCTTTCTGCACCCATATCCGCAGCAGGTCCTCCCCGGTGCGGACAAGCGGCTGCTCATTCCCGCTGAGTATTCTGCTGCGTATGCGTTCGCTGACGCGTCTGCCGCGCCGCTCGATATCCACGCCGTTTTCTTCATCAGAGAACGCAGCGCAGACCGCGCCCGCAGTATGCGACAGCGAAAAGTACAGCCCGCCGTCCTCAAGATACGGCTTGCCGTAGCTTCCGTGGGTGTAGCGTATTTTGTCCCGTGGGATTCCGGTGCGGCCGCTTATCTCAAGCGACAGCAGCAGTCCCGCGGTCAGCGACAGCAGCTTGTCTTCGCTGCCGCGCTTTTTCGCGATACGATCCCGCCGCAGCGCCGAAACATACGGGAGATATTTCTCCGCCTGCTCAAACGAAACGCCGTCGGTGAGCACCGTTACGACCTCCATCAGCCTGCGATGTACCACTTGCCGCCGATGTTGACTACAGTGATTTCGCTGGGCTGGTCGGCAACTGAGAAATTGCTTGTGTCAGCGCCCTCCTTGAATGTGATGTCGGACTTTATCTTTGCAACGTAAGCCTTTGCGATATCGCCAGCTTCTGCGAACATCTGCTTCTGCTCGTCGGTCAGCTTGGCGTCTGTCAGGTCGGTAACTGTCACCTTGACTGTGTCAACAGCCTGTAAAGCGTCGCCGATCAGCGAGGAGAACAGCGCGTTGATGAACTGCTCGAAAGTCATGCCGTACATCTCGTCGTCCTTGTCGAGCGCTGCGGTCTGTGCTGCGAACTCCTTTTCAGCCTCTGCGAGCGTGCTCTCGGGGACTGCAGCCTTGATGGCTTCGTACATGTTGCCGTTCATAAAGCTGCTTACAACGCCGCCGAGGAACTCCTCGATTTCTTTCTTGTCCTGTGCGAGCGCGCCGTCCTCTGCGGGGGTCTCCAGCAGTGCGGCGAGCTTCTTGCAGGCGTTATTGCCCTTGATGGTGACCTTACCGCTCTTGCCCAGCTTTATGCTCTTGGGAGCGCCGGAAACAGCGCCGGTCTTTGAAACGGTGAAGCTGCCGCCGAGCGTTACCTTTGCAGCCTTGCCAAGCTTTACTGTGCCTGCGTCAGCTATCTTGCTGCCCTTTGCCGCAGTCAGCGTGCCGCTTACCGCGAGGGTAGCGCCGGACTTAACGGACAGCGTGCCCTTGACGGTCAGCGCGCTCTTTGCGCCGATGGTCAGCTTAGCGCCCTTGTTTACAGTCAGGGTAGCGCCCTTGGGGAGAGTCACCTTGCCGGAAACGGTGGTGTTCTTCTTGACAACGTACTTCTGACCAGCCTTGAGATCCGTCTTACCGTCCCATACCTTAGCCGCGGAAGCCGCGTATTCCTGCTCGACAACGATGGTCTGCACCGGTGCCTCTGCAAATGCAGATACGGAAGAACCAGCCATGATGACCGCGCTCAGAAGTATCGCTGTTGTTGTTTTCTTAAACATGTTCGTAACCTCCATAATTGTAGTTGTAGTTGATTATATTCAGGCATTGCGCCTTAATATCCCATTATTCCCCGAAGCTGCCGCCCGCGTCAGATTTCCTCGCCGCCTTAAAAAGCGGGCTTTTCTTTGTGACTACGCGCTCCTCAGCGCCGTCCGGGGTGCACAGCCGCAGAGTTATCCGCCCGCTGTCAATCCTCGGGTGGCGTAATACGCGTGCCGCGCACGGCGATACGTCCTCGCGGGAAGCCGCCAGAAAGCAGAATTTCTCGTCCTCATACGGGACTTCGCCGCCTTTCAGCTGCTTATGTAATCTGCTCCTCGCAACGCGCACCGTGAAGTGGCACCAGTCCCCTTTCGGCAGCGGACAGGCTTTCTCATGCGGACAGGGCGCTGCGATATGCGCCCCGAGCGCAATAAGCTGTTCCCGCGCGGAAAGTATGCGGGAATAGCCCTCCGGCGTCCCCGGCTCTACTATCAGAAGCAGCCGCTGCGTGCTGTCCCAGAGCCGCTCCACAGCCTTTTTGCGGGCGCTTTCAGCAAGTTCGTTCAGGCAGTAGGAGCACATCACAAGTTCCGCTTTTTCGTCAAAGCCGGAGGTAATATCCCCCTGCTTCCACACGGCGGGGACCCCGCAGAACTCCGTAAGCTGTTTCCCCACGGATATCATCTCAGGCTCGCGCTCTATGCAGGTGAACTCCCCGCAGTCAGCCGCGAGGTACGCCGCATGGGTCGCCGCGCCGGTGCCCGCGCCTACGTCCAGCACGGTGCTGAAGCCATCGTCCGGGAAGCATTCGAGAGCCAGCTCCAGCGAACGGCTCACCGCCCCGAAAGTCGCGGGCATTCTCACCGCGGAATACGCCAGTATGTCCCGCCGGGCGCTCACGAGCCGCTTTCCGCTGCCGCTGTTCTCGCGGTAGCGCACGGATATCCCCTCCGCAGCCCTTGCAAGCTGTTCAGTATTTTCTTCAGATAGCAGCCGCTCGACCTCGCCGCGCAGCTCTGCCGGAAACTCCATATTTATCCTCTTCAGAAATAATTATTGCGTATCTCCTTGGCCGCGAATGCGCCCTCAAGGGTCTGACCCTCGATATCGGGGTGCAGTCCGTCCTTGAGATACTTCCCCCTGCCGCCGATGACCTCGAACTTTTCGCATATTCCGCAGCTGCTGTAAGCGTCGATAAGCTGCACGGAAAGCCCTCTGCATATCTTTGTCAGGCATTCGATGGTCTTCTCTATCTTCTTGTTGTGCTCGGGCGTAGCGGTCTGGATAGGCGTCATGACGAATATGCGCGCCTCCGGGAAATTCTCCTGAATAGTCTGAATGCACCATCTTGCCGCGCCCGCTTCCGTGAACAGGTCGATGTTGTCGTTGCCGGAAATCTCCTTGCCGGTGAGCGCCTTGTCAGCGTCGCCGATGAACTCGGTCAGGTCGTTGGTGCCCATCGCAAACGCGAAAATGTCAGGCTTCGGGAAACTGCCGCTCTTCACCTCGGCGAGGAAACGCTGGATATGCACCACCGCGCAGTTGTTCGCGCGCTTCTGCATCTCCACCGGGTCGTCCGTAGGCTCCCAGCCGTCGCTTATTCCGGCGAAGTCAGCCGCGCCATAATCCTGCGTGGTGACTGTTTTCCCCGCCACATCGAACGTGCGCTTGTACCACACCGAGCTTCCCACTGCAACGTTGCTGTGGGACTTCATTCCGAGATTCTTGTAAACGTGGTAGCTCCACTGTTCTCCGGCGGTGATGCTGTCACCGTCTATGCCAAGGTCAAGTTTGGAAAAGTCTGCCATTTTGTGTATCTCCTGTTATGTAATATAATTTAATAATAATACTTTACCACAAAAAGGCGTATTTGTAAAGCGATATTTCAAATTTATATACCGCTGAGGTCAAAATCCGGGGTGTACTCCTCCTTGGCGGAACTGCGCTCCTGCATGAATCCTTCCAGCCCCGCCGCGTATACTGCTTCCAGTGCCTTGCGGTACTCGAAAGTGGTTATCCTGCGGTCAAGCCCGGGAATATCCTTTGCTTTCCAGAACGGCGTGTACTGGCTCATCAGGCTGAACAGGACATTCTTCCCGAACCGCTCGCCGACCCGCTTTATCACCTCGACTGAATCCTTATAATGCCACGGCAGCACCAGGTGCCGGACTATCACGCCTTTTTTCAGCATATTCCCGAAAAACTCCGGACTTCCGGTCTGGCGCACCATTTCAGCGACAGCGTTCATCGCAGTTTCAAAGTAATGCGGCGCGGAGGAAAGCTCCACCGCAAGCTGTTCTGAATAGTATTTCACGTCCGGAAGGTAGATATCGACATAGCCCTCCAGCGTCCGGAGGGTCTCCACGCGCTCGTAGCCGCCGGTGTTGTACACCACCGGAATGGAAAGCCGCGGCTTCGCGATATCCAGCGCCTTAATTATCTGCGGGACAAACGGCGTGGGACTGACCAGATTGATATTGTACGCGCCGCGCTGCTGAAGTTCCAGGAATATTTCAGCCAGCCGCTCAACGGTGACGTCCTTTCCGAAGCCGCCGGCGCTCACCTCGTGATTCTGGCAGAAAACGCACCTCATCACGCAGCCGGAAAAGAACACAGTTCCGCTGCCGGTCTGCCCGGAGTCGTCCGGGTCGCCGCTTATGCAGGGTTCCTCCCACTG
>ERZ1035006.2628-NODE-2628-length-9971-cov-2.536507_pt1 | contig 9971 bp, 7 predicted proteins | sample MGYA00520694_ERZ1035006 | MGnify/ENA primary metagenome ERZ1035006 (study PRJEB33766, sample SAMN09781746) | gut metagenome | biome: gut microbiome | host: Homo sapiens | place: Madagascar | study: EMG produced TPA metagenomics assembly of the PRJNA485056 data set...
GTGCAGAGCCCGCGCCGCTTCGGCGGGCACTTCATCGACATGCTGGAGCGCACCGACGTGCTGCATTGGAAGGACCGCTCGTGGCAGCTGACCGACTTGGGTCGCAAGATGCTGCCCGAGGTGAACGCGCAGGTCGAGAAGAAGGGGGAATAAGGGATGGCAGAGGAAATGGTTGCGGCGCAGGAGGCCGAGGAAATGGACCTGGCGGCGCTGATGGACGGCCGCGCGCGCACGTATGGCCTGATGGCACGCTTGTTCCTGAAGGAAGTCGACAAAGCGGCGCTCACCGAGCTGCAGGGCATGCGCTTCCCGGCCGCCACGGGCAACGCGAAGGTGGACGAGGGCTACCACATGCTGTACGACTACCTGCGCACCAGCTGGGACGATAGCATCACCGATCTGGCCATCGACTACGTGCGCACGTTCATCGGCCACGGCGTGAACGGCTTCTCCGCCGCGTACCCCTTCGAAAGCGTGTACACCTCCGAGCGTCGCCTGATGATGCAGGAAGCGCGTGCCGAAGTGCTGCAGACGCTGCGCGAGAACAACCTCAAGCGCGGCCGCTGGACCGAGGGCGAGGACCACATCGCGCTGGAACTGGAGTTCATGCAGCGCATGGCCATGCGCACGGCCGACGCCCTGCGCGCCGGCGACGAGGACAAGGCCATCGAGCAGCTTGAGACGCAGCGCACGTTTGCGCAGGACCACCTGCTGAACTGGCTGCCCATGATGACCGAGGACATGCGTCGCTTCTCGCACACCGCGTTCTATCAGGGCTTGGCCCAGCTGGTCATGGGCTACGTCGAGGAAGACGCCGCCGTGCTTGAAGAGCTGCTGGACAGCGTTGAGGAAGCGGCATAGCGGCAGGTCGCAAACGGGTTTCGCGCTGTTGCGGCGAAGCGTTGCTTACTAATAAGGTAGAGGCTGCGAAAACGCGGCGATTGTTGTTGGGCCCGGCGATCGCGCCGGGCTCTTTTGCGCTTCGGGTAACCTGAAGGGCGGCGTTCGGCCGGGCTAACCGGTTGCGGCTGGCCGGGCTAACCGGGCGCGGCTGGCCGTGCGCGCAAAAATCGCTCATGTATGTGATTTGCTGGGAAGGTGCCAAGTAGCGTTGCATGACGCGCGTCTTTGACCTGGGGAAATGGAAATGGAGTTGCCGTTGCTACGCTTGCTGGTGCGATTAAATCACATACATGAGCGATTTTCTGCACGCGCGCACTCATGAGGCCCGCTTTTTCGCCTTGCGGATGGTGTACGCTATGCGGCGTTGTGATTTTGCGATCGAAAGGGTTTGCCATGAGGGTTTGCGTGTTCGGCTCGTCGAGCTTGAATCTGGACGCGGTGTACGTGGATGCGGCGTTCGAGCTGGGGCGCACGCTGGCGAAACACGGCCACGGCATAGTGTTCGGCGGCTACGACGTGGGGCTGATGGGCGCGGTGGCGCACGGCGTTGCGGCCGAGGGCGGCAGCGTTATCGGCGTGGTCACCGAGGGCCTGAACCAGAAGGGCCGCGACATCTTCCCGTGCGAAGAGCTCATTTGCGAATCTGACCTGGCCACGCGCAAAACGCGCATGATCGAGCTGGCGGACGCGTTCGTGACCATGCCGGGCGGCCTGGGCACGTTCGACGAGTTCTTCGTGGTCATGTCGCAGGTGAAGGCGGGCGAACTCGACGCGAAAAGCGCCATTCTGAACGTGGGCGGGTACTTCGATCCCATGGTGGAAATGCTCGACCGCGCATGCGAAACGGGCCTGAACTCCTCTGACTGGCGCCGCGATTGCGAAGTATTCAACGCCTCCGAACCCCTTGTGGAGTGGTTGGAAGGATAAATAAGGTAACGAAACGCTTCCCTTTTCTGACTAATAGGCTGCTGTGGCTAGCACTCGAGGCCAAAGAGTGCTAACTTTCGTAGGTAGCATATTTTGTTGTGCACGTGCTCAAGGAAGGGGCTCTTAGCATGGCTAAAGAAATTTCGTACGATAACGAAACCCGCGAGAAGCTTGCGGCTGGCGTGGCGAAGCTGGCCGACACGGTTCGCGTGACCATCGGTCCGAAGGGCCGCTACGTCGGCGTCACGAAGGAAGGCGAGCGCCATCCGTACGTGTCGAACGACGGCGCTACGGTTGCCGCGCATGTCGGCTCGCGCGACCGCGTGGAGAAGATGGGCCTGCAGGTGGTGCGCGAGGCCGCCACTGCCGCCAACAACGAGGCCGGCGACGGCACGTCCACGGCAACGCTTCTGGCCGACGCCATCGTGCGCGAGGGCGTGCGCTGCGTTACCGCCGGCAATGACCCGTTGGCGTTGCGTCGCGGCATCCAGAAGGCCGCCGACGTTGCGTCCGATGCGCTGTTGAAGTCCGCCACGCAGGTCACCACGCGCGAGCAGATGGCCGAAATAGCCACCGTGTCCTCGGGCGACCCGGAAATCGGCAACACCATCGCCGAGGCGCTCGATGAAATCGGGCAGGACGGCGTCATCTCCGTTGAGAAGTCCACGAAGTTCGGCATCAGCCTGGACGTGAAGAAGGGCATGCTGTTCGACCGCGGCTTCATTTCGCCGTATATGGCCGATGACATGGGTAAGATGACCGGCGAACTCGAGCAGCCGTACATCTTTATCACCGACCAGCGCCTGGCCGACAACTTCAAGGACGTTGTGCCGGTGCTTGAGGAGGTCATGCAGACGGGCCATCCGCTGCTGATCGTAGCCGACGACGTGCGCGGCGAATCGTTGAACTCGCTGTTGATGAACCGCCAGCGCGGCACGCTTATCAGCGCCGCCGTGGTGGCGCCGGGCGCCGAAGAGCGCCGCAAGGCCGAGCTGGAGGACATGGCCATCCTGACGGGCGGCGAGGTTATCACGCCCGACCGCGGCCTGACCTTGGCCGATGCGAAGAAGAGCATGCTCGGTCGCGCCGCAAGCGTGCAGATTACGAAGGACCGCACGCTCATCATCGGCGGCAAGGGCAAGCAGGAGGCCATCGACCAGCGCTGCGAGGCTATTCGCAACGAGCTGAAGCGCCCGCATTCCGATTACGAGCTTGACGTTATGCGCGAGCGCCTGGCGAAGCTGTCCGGCGGCATCGCCGTCATGAGCGTGGGCGCGGCCACCGAGTCCGAGATGAACGAGATGCGCAGCCGCATCCAGGACGCACTGCGCGCAACGCGTTCCGCGGCAAGCCAGGGCCTTCTGGCTGGCGGCGGCGTGGCGCTTATCCAGGCGTCCAAGGCGCTTGACCAGGTGGAAGTTGCCAACGACGAAGAGAAGTTCGGCGTGGACATCCTGCGCAAGGCGCTCGAAGAGCCCATGCGCGCGCTGTGCAGCAACGCCGGCTACAACGGCGACGTTGAGGTTGCCAAGGCGCTTGAGGCCGAGCCGGGCTATGGATTGGATTGCGAAACCGGCAAGTACGGCAACATGATTTCCATGGGCGTTGCCGATCCGGCGAAGGTAACGGTGACGGCTCTGCAGGCCGCCGCATCCGTGGCGGGGCTGATCCTCATCACGAACTGCAGCATCACCGAAGCCGATAAGAAGGACGAGGAAGCGGAAGAGAAATAACCGCAACCGCGCAGGCTGTTGCCTGCCCGATAGCTATCAGAATAGGGAGGTTCGCGAAAGCGGGCCTCCCTTTTTTTCGCACGAAAGCGGCGACTAAGGCCGCCGGCCGCCTTGATGGGCGAGCTGTAACTTATACGTTTTGCCAAAACGTATAAGTTACAGCCAAGAAACGCCTTGCTTCTTTATACATTTTTCTAAAACATATAAAGAGGTGTAAGGAAGCGTTGGGGCTAACGTCTGTACACGAATAAAGAACCTTCCAATTTTTGCTAGATACGACTATCAAAAACGATAGATACGTCTAGCAAATTTGATAGATAGGGAAAATAGGGCAGCAAACGGGGGCTGGAAACGATTGGTCGGAAATGGTTGAGAAGCACGATGGGCAATGTTGCGTTCTCTCGAGCAGGCTAAAGCCTGTGCCTCGCAAACGCTGTCGTGACATCATGCTTGGCTTACTGTCTGCCGCGCCAAGCGTGGGTTCCGTAATTTGGCGAAGTGGGATGAACGGGGCGGGAGGAATTCCGTTTTCAGGAGAAGTGGGAACACCTCTGTCTTTGGATGAGGCGCGGGCTGTCGTGCGGGGTGCAGAAACCGGAGAAATGGGAACCGCGGAGGGCCGTCTGGTGCTGTTTTCGCGGGATATGGGAATGCAAACGTTCCCACACCCGCGAAAAACGGAATCCGTGCGCATCGGAATCAAACGTTTGCCGCAATCCATGCGCCCGGAGCTAAGTGATTGCTACGCACGTCATCCCCGATTGACGCGGTTGCTGGGACCAGCCCGGGCCAGACAACGTTAGTTCGCTTGGCTGCGGAGCAGGAGCATTTCGACGCGCGGCCGCATTTGGGATTCGCTCGCCGCTCGCTTGCGAAAAGGTTCCGGAGAGAACCCGGCCTTGTTTGTGCTTGCGGAGGTGTTCGTGCTTGTTTGGTACGATAGGTGCAGCATGCGTAGTTGCGAGTTTAAGCGAGCGGAGATAGAGATGGGGATTTCGAATCCTAGCACGTCAGTTTGCGGTGATTATTCAACTCCTGAGGCCATTGCCTCGCGCGCTTCGGTTCTCGAAGGGAAGACATTCCAAGACATCCTGGATATGGGAATTTATCCGCCGGATGGAGCAACGCGCGATTACGATAACCGCCAATACAAAGGCGGAATGGGCACGCTCGTTGAAGAGCGCTTTTTCGGTTATAAAGCAAATAGCGAGCATGATGCGGACTTTCCCGAGGCCGGCGTTGAACTGAAAGTCTCGTGCTTCGATAAGAAGAAAAACGGCGATTATTCCGCTGGTGAGCGGCTTGTTGTCTCGATGATTCCCTACGATGAGCCTATACAATCGGAATTCGATGACGCTGTTGTTGCACGAAAGTGTAAGCGGATGATGCTGGTGTATTACCATCGCGACAAGGCGATTGATCCTTACCAGCAGCAAATTCGCTATGCGAAATTGTTCGAAATCCCAGAGAATGACTTGAAAATCATTCGCGATGACTATCGCAAGATTGCATCGCTGGTCCAAGAAGGAAAAGCGGACCGGCTCAGTGAAAGTTTGACCGTCTATCTGGGTGCTTGCACGAAGGGGCCGACAGCGGCCAAAAGCTGGGTTGACCAATATTATGCGCCAGGTGGTCCAAAGGCGAAGAAGCGCGCGTTTTGTCTCAAGCGCCAATACATGGATTACGTGCTGCACCACTACCTAATGAATGAGAGCGAAGATCTTGATTGCATTATCAAAGGCGATGCTCCTGCAACTCAAACGTTCGAAGATTACGTGTTGTCCTTGATTAAGCCCCATTTTGGAAAGACCGATCGCGAACTTTGCGAAGAGTTTGGATTGGAATACAAGGGCAATAAACGGCAATGGTCAAGTTTGTCGTACACCATGCTCGGCGTTAGAGGTGAGAAGGCTCAGGAGTTCGAGAAGGCAAATATCTCGGTGCGAACCGTTCGCCTTGAAACAAGGGGCGGGATAAAGGAAAACTTATCGCTAGATACGTTCAAATTCCTTGACTTGGTAGAGGAAGACTGGGAAGGCTCGTCGCTATTTGAATATCTGGAGCAGACAAGATTCTTCTTTGTGGTGTTCAGGAAAGAAGATGGCTGCGCGCGTTTGGAAGACGCGTTGTTCTGGTCTATGCCGACGATGGATTTGGACGGCCCTGTTCATGATTGCTGGCAGGCAACGAAAAAGGTTGTTGAAGAAGGTGTCTGCCTTGATGTAACAAGGCAGAGAGACGGAAGCATTAGGGTTAAGAACAATTTGCCGGGGGCGGAAGACAATGCCGTTGCTCATGTGCGCCCGCATGCAACTAAATCTGCGTATCGGTTTGCTGACGGAACGGAATTGGGCGATGTCGAAAGAGACGCTTATCCGCTTCCTGATGGTCGGATGATGACGAGGCAGAGCTTCTGGTTGAATAACAGCTACATCTATAAAGTGGTAAAGACGGATGAATCTGACGCGGCGGATTCGTGAGTGCGATTCGTTGGGGACCAGTTGCGGATTTTGATAAAAGAACCAGATGCAGAGAGTTGACTTTTGGGGCAAGATCATCGATCCTGGATAGGTTCGATTTTTGCGCAGGCCTAGCGGCCGGCTTCTTTTTATCAGGCAAAGGATGGGAAATATGACGATTAAGGTGGCCGAGCTGTTTGCTGGCGTTGGCGGGTTTCGCCTGGGCCTTGAGGGCTACCGAAATGCCGATCATCCCGAGTTCGATATGCCTGCTGCCGGTCCTTTTGAGACGATTTGGGCGAACCAATGGGAGCCGCCGGGAACAGATGGCAAGCAGTTCGCCTGGCGCTGCTACGAGCAGCATTTTGGCGAAGGTAGTTGCGTAAACGAAGACATCAATAAGGTGCTGGACGACTACGAGGCTGGCAAGATTGACATTCCAGACGTCGACATGGTGGTCGGTGGCTTCCCCTGCCAGGACTATAGCGTTGCGAAGCCGCTGTCTGCTGCTCGAGGTATCGAGGGCAAGAAGGGCGTGCTTTGGTGGGATATCTATCGGTTTTTGCATCTGAAGGAACCGAAGTACGTTTTGCTTGAGAATGTGGACCGTCTGCTGAAAAGCCCTGCAACGCAGCGTGGCCGCGATTTCGCAATTATCCTTTCTTGTATGGCTGACCTGGGATATTCGGTTGAATGGCATGTGGTGAACAGCGGCGAGTACGGCTTTGACCAGCGCCGCAAGCGTGTGTACGTTTTTGCTGAACTCACGAGCAGCAATTGGGATTTGGCTGCGCGTACTCGCGAGGGCGTGATGGCGCGTGCGTTCCCCGTTGCGGAGCCGGATTCGATTTCGGAGTTTGAGATTCAGCACGACCCCTACGACATCACTCAGCACTTTGACCTTGCAGGCAAGAAATCGCCTTTTTGCTCGGTTGGCGTCATGCAGGACTTCAAAGTCTTGACGTTTGACGCGACTGAAAAGTACGAGGGAAAGCTTGGTGCGCTTGGCAATGTGCTGGTTCCCGAGGGGGAAGTGCCTGCTGAGTTTTACATTCCTGATGAGAAACTTGAATCGTGGAAGTACCTCAAGGGCGGCAAGCGTGAAGAGCGCGTCAATAAGAAGACGGGCTTCAAGTATTTCTACTCGGAAGGTTCGATGGCTTTCCCTGATTCACTTGAGAAGCCGTCTCGCACGATTCTGACGGGTGAAGGCGGCATTGGCGCTTCTCGTTTCAAGCATGTCGTTGAGGTTGATGGCAAGTATCGTCGTTTGGTTCCCGATGAACTCGACCAGTTGCAAGGCTTCCCGAAGGGTTGGACCAATACGGGCATGAGCGATGGTCGTCGTGCCTTCTGCATGGGAAATGCCCTGGTCGTTGGCGTGCCTCACCGCATCGGCGTTGAGATTGCGCGCGAAACAAACGCTGATTAAAGCGAGGGGTTTGCGGTGTGTGGGCGGTTTGAGGTCTTGGGTTGGGACGAGGTTGCGGACGTTGTTCGCGTGCTTGAGGCGGTCTCGCCTGTTAACGCGATGCCCGATTGGCCTGCTCGCTTGGTTGGGGTTGCTGGCGCGGTGCCAACGGATGCTGTTCCGGGGTCTGCGGTTGACGTGGTTGTTGCCGATTCACGCGGTGTGCTTTCCGCTGCGTGTTTGACCTGGGGATTTGCTGCTGAGTGGTCGCAACGCCCGGTGTATAACACGCGCTTGGAGAAAGCGATGGGGCCGAACCCTGGCATGTGGGCGGGGCCGATATCGCGCGGGCGCTGCGTGGTGCCTGCGGGACGAAACCTGCTTCTCGGTGGTGACCACCAGCCCGAACGCGGTCGTTTCGCCTGTTCATGACCGCATGCCGTTGGTGCTGAGCCCGCAAGAGGCTGTGTGGTGGCTGCGTGCGCCGTGGCCCGATTTCGCGAACGGCTGGCATAGGCTGGCGAATCGCGGCGACGTGGCGTTGACCTCGTGCCCTGTGCAACCGGCCGCGCCGCAACAAAATTCCCCGTTCGAGCAAACGTCGCTGTTCTAGCGATGCGAATCGATTTCGACAATGAGCCGATTCGCCCATTCGATAGCGGCGCCCGCGTAAGGAAAAGCACGATAACGTGACCGAGCAAACGGCTTGTCTTGCTTCCGGGGTGGCAGAACTATACCGAAAACGTTTTGTTTCTGCCACTTCTGCACCCTGGCAGGGACGAAAGTCAACGATTTTGCGACTTTTGGGTGGCTGCGGCTGTTTACGGCATCGGCGAGGTTATGGTTGGCTGCCGTGAGCGAAATTGATTGACGGGAAGTGGTTTGCGATGCAGGAGGATGCGCGCGGTTGGCGAAAAGCCTGCTGATGGTAAGCGGGGCCGCGTTGCGTATGAGCCTATAAAACATTTTTACTCACTATACTGAGTAAAATTACTCAGTATAGTGAGTAATTGAGATTTTGCCAGGTGAATGAGCCTATTCGTAAAACAGCGGCACTTCATCGCGAAGGAAGCTTTCGATGCTGCAGGCGCCTGCTGAGCCGCCGCCGACGATGATTCGCTTTGCTTCTGGACGCTTCTTCAGGAACTCGGCCATGCCGCTTTGGGCGGTTTCGTGCCCGCTTTTCACTTCAATTGCCGCTAGCGCCGTTCCTTTCGCCAACACGAAATCAACCTCGTTGTTGCCTTCGCGCCACCATAAAAATACTCAGGACGGCGCGGTTTGTTCTACGGGTTGCAGATGCCGCAGGGGGAGTAGCCTTTCGCGATGAGCTCGTCGCGGGTGCCGGTGAAGTCTTGGCGGTTTGCAGCGGCGATGTCGTTGGCTGCCGAGCACGTGGGCAGGTGGAACTTCTTGTTCTTCACGTTCAGGATGTAGTCGTGCTGCTCGGCGGACGAACTGGCAGTATCGCTGGCGTTTGTGCTGGTCGAGCTGCTGCCGGAACCCGATGCGCCCGCATCGCTCGATTCGCCCGCGTTACCGGTGGAGCTGCTCGCCCCGCTTTCGCCCGCAGCTTGAGCGGCGCGCGCGGCGGCCGCGGTGGTGATGGTGCCCTCGCCTTTGCTGGCAACGGCGGGCGTGTCGGCCGACTCCTGGCTTTCGCCGGTCACGTAATCGATGGCCACGCCGGGTTCCACGTTGTACACGAACACGTTGAACTGCACGGCCTCGCCGTTGTCCTCGATGGACTTCGCCTCCATCTGCACCCCGCGCGCCACCAGGTCGTTTGCGGCGAACAGCGGCGTGACGCGGTACAGCACGTGGTTGCCGGTTGCGCGCACGTAGTCGCCCACCAGCTCCTCGTAATACAGCATGCCCACCACGTTGAACGTGTGCGTGCCGGTGATGAGGTTGCGTTCGTTGGCGTCTTCGCCGCACAGCTGGTGGGCAATCAGGTGGCAGCGGTTGTACAGCATGCCGTCGTCCACGAAGCTGTATTTGCGCTGCACCCAGCCGCTTGGGTGAACCGACGAGATGTCGCCGCGCTTGTCGTTGGAAACGGTGTCGGTGCCGATGCGCGCGAACGCCTCGCCGCAGCGGCCCTCGAAATCCAGCTCGCTGAACTGCATAAACGCGCCGCGGGCTTCGTCTTGCGCCGTGAATCCGGGCACGCCGCCGTTGATGTTGATGCACAAGGCGCCCGAATACGCCGGGATGTCGGCGATAGTTGCACGCGCGGAATCGGTGGCGCTGTCGACCTCGCCGTTGTCCTGCGGCTGGCTGGCGGCGGGCGTATTGCCGCCAGTGCTTGTATCGTCGGGCGCGGCGGTGCTTGCGCAGCCAAAGCCCGAGAATGTCAGCGCAAACGCAAGCAGCAACGCAGCGAAAGCCGAGGCGACGCGCGTTTTCGGGGCAGCGGCCTGGTTGGCGTTGCATACGTGAGCGTGGCCGGCAAGGTTGTGGTTGTCGCACGTCTTCGGCTTGCCGCTAGCGAAAAGGCTTGCGAATGCGGTGGCGCATTCCGGGGCCGCGCCGGGG
>ERZ1035006.2630-NODE-2630-length-9968-cov-4.629376_pt1 | contig 9968 bp, 11 predicted proteins | sample MGYA00520694_ERZ1035006 | MGnify/ENA primary metagenome ERZ1035006 (study PRJEB33766, sample SAMN09781746) | gut metagenome | biome: gut microbiome | host: Homo sapiens | place: Madagascar | study: EMG produced TPA metagenomics assembly of the PRJNA485056 data set...
TTTCACGATCGTTGATGAGTTTGTCCAAATACAAAGATAAGGCTTGAATGCTTGATGAATATGCCGCACGACGTTGACGAGACCAAACTTCGCGCAAGGCTTCAAAAGCAGGGAGTTGGTCGGGTGATAGGGCTTTGTGAATGGCATCAAAAAGCGTAAATTCCTGTACCCAGCAACGGGCAAAGGCGTCCATCGAGAGAACGGAATTCACAATGGGGTAGGCGCGCATGGCGTTTTGCCAGCGCTCGACATCGGCTTTTTCTGCGTGCGCGGGACGCGGCACACCGATTTGATTCAAAAGCACAATGACGGGCTTGCCGATCCATTCCAAAATGCGCATTTCAGCCTGCACGTAGGGCGCGGTGTCAGGCAATTCGGTGGCATTCACAAGATAGAGAACGACGCTCGAGGTGTCTTTGACGTGCTTTAACGCCTTTTGGTTTAACCACTGCGTTTTGTTGGCCATGCGATCCCAGACTTCGGACAAAAACCAACCGACGGGGTTGGAGCGCCCGTCAAGGCGCTTAGCTAAGGCAACGGAGTTGCCAAAGCCCGGCGTATCCCAAAGAATGAGTTCGCACCCTTCGTTGTTTCTGGCAAGCACATAGTCTTCCGTCGTTTCGGTGACGTGTGCGCGATCGGCGACTTCGCCGATGTCGCGAGACAAAAGGGTGCGCGCCAACGTCGTTTTGCCGATGTTGGTGTGACTCACTAAACTCAAATGAATGCGAAGGGGATCGGTTGCCATAGGGTGTTACTTCTCAATTGTTTTTTCGTTATCGGTATTTTCAGTGTCGGCAGTCGTTGTCTCCGAGACAACCTCTGCGGGCGCTTCGGACGTACGGTCGGTGTCGGCGACGCTTTGCCCTGCGGCCCACGCACGCAACTCTTTGATGGCGGCAATACCGTTATCGAGCGTATCCGTCATCACAAAGACTTTCACATCGTGCTGTCGGATAAATTGCTGCCAATGACTCAAACGCTCTTTGATGCGATTGGGCGTATTGGCAAAGCGCTCAGAGAATTCCACCATATCCAACCAAACGGCAAAGGGAAGCGTCAGGCCATAGGCACTCTTGGCTTTTTCAATCGCGACACCATGCACGTCGTCTTCGGGCGTTTCCATGGCGTCCAACCACAAAAGCATCACGGTCTTGCGCTCGGCTGCCGGTGCCTCGGGCGTGCTCGATTCGAAGTTGTTAAAGTCAAAGGTCAAAACTTCGCTCTCGGAATCGGTGCCCCACAAGTTTCTCACAAGCTTGACGCGTTGCGCACGATCGGCACGATCCACGGTGCTCGTCACAATCCCAAGGCTTCCGAGTTTGGCGTCTTGGCGGCACTGAGAAAGAATGTCTTGGTAGTACGCGTCGTCCAAATCCAAAACGACTTTCTTGGCATAGCGACGCATGCGCCAGGTATTAAAGACGATGAAAATCAGACGCGGCACGATGACCACAATCGCCATGATGATCATCATGCGAATGAGCCAAGGCGCTGCCGAGACGGACTCGGCCAAATAGGGCAGACGGTCGGCCCGCCACTGCGTTAGGGTTTCCAAGTCTGGAATCGGCGTCAAACCGAAACTTTGCGGAATCAGCCCGTAAGTCGAATCGATAAAGGCTTTCACCGTTTCGGGTTTCTCAGACAACCATGTGCTCTCCCACCCTGCCCAGTAAGCGGTGCCGAAACCTCGCACCAACAAACTCACAATGAGGCCCAGCGCAAAGAAGACGGCTGCCCAATGCAAAGTTCTTGCCACATGCATGCGAATCAAGGGTGCGACGACTTGCGTCCAGTTGGCATAAAAGGTGGCTTTGTAGCCTTTCTTTAAGGTAGTGAAAGCGCTTTTTTCAACAAAAGAAACCAAGCACTTGCGAATGGGTAAAGAAAAGCGACTCTCGGCGTCTCCAAAGAGTCCCAGGATACAAAGAATCAAAACGAGATAAACGCCCAAGTTCCAGAGGATGATGCTCCAAAACGGTGGGGAGAGGAGGTTGACCAAATGCTCGGGACTCGCGACGCGATCGGTTAATGCCCCCAATACAAAGGCCAACAAAATGAGAACGGGCACAAAGATCAAGGGCAGTTTTGCCTTGGTGCCGACATTGGTGTTGACGCCGCGATCCGACAAGGTCGACAAAACGTTTCTGGCGCGCTCGGACAAAATGCGAGCGCTGGTGGCGGATTCGCCCAAAGCATGCGCCGTGCGCATGCTTGCCGTTTGACTGTCGGCACGCGTCCAATTGAAAGACGCGTCTTGCGACTCTTCCGCAGCCTTCGCCAGCAAAATGAGTTTGGCCTGCTGCAGTGTGACGGTAACGGTATTTTTGGATTTCTTGCCCATAGCAATCGAGGATTTCCTTCAGTTATTGGGCATTGTAGGGCAATTTCTATCGACTCGAAAACAAAGTGCGCAACATCGGGCAAAAAGCCCGATGGAAATTGTGAATGACGGTAAATCTCAGCGTCCCGTTCTTGCCAAACGAATCGCTTCAGCCAACTGTTGTGTAGCGCCTGCGACGTCCTTTTGACCGCAGATGGCAGAAACCACGGCTAGACCGTCGGCACCGACTTGAATCAAATCTTGCGCCAGATTGGCTTTGACGCTCCCAATGGCAACCACAGGACAGGGCTTTTGAGAGGCAAGTTTGGCAAAGCCATTCAACCCCAGCTGAGGCGCCGCATCCGTTTTGGTGGCTGTCGCAAAAATGGGGCCGATGCCTAAGTGATCGACCAACGTCGTATCCACATTTGAGAGTTGCTCGCTATTAGAAACCGACAACCCCAAGACCTTGTTTGACCCGATGATGGCGCGTGCATCTACGGGCGCCAAATCCTTTTGCCCGACATGAAGTCCCGCGGCATCCACGGCCAAACAAACGTCAGCATGGTCGTTGATGATCAAGGGAACATTCATAGGATCTAAGACAGCTTTAATAGCCCGACCGCATTCCACAAGCTCGCGCTTTTTCCAAGCGGGCGCGCGAAGCTGCACGACGGTGGCACCGTTGGCTGCGGCAATGCGGCTCGTTTCTACCATACCGTCAAAGCCGCCGCACAGATCGGGATCAAGCACCAAGTAAAGCGAAAGGTCAATCGTCGGGCGCATTTTCAGTTTCTCTTAGTAGAAGTCTTTGGCTTGAATCAGATGCAGTGCGTCGACGTAAGCCACCTTGAAGCTACCCGGGCCGCTTGCAATACCTGCGGCGTGTTGGCTGGCAAGTTTCGCAAAAGCACAGGCAGAGATGACGGCTTCCAAAGGGTGTTCCGTTTGTGCTAAAAAGGCTGCCACCATCGCTGACAACGAACACCCGGTACCCACTACCATGGTCGACTTCACAGAGCCGCCAGTGGTCGAAAGAATGCGCTTACCGTCGGTGACATAGTCGGTGCGCCCCGTCACGCAAACGAGCGTTTCATATTCAAGGGCAAGTTTGACGGCAGCAGTTAAGGCCGCATCGCTCGAATCGGTACTGTCGACACCTTTGCCACCTTTGCCGACACCTGCCAAAGCGCGGATTTCAGAGGCGTTGCCGCGAATGCATGTGGGCTTCATCACCAAAAGACCGTGAATCATCTGATCGCGCCACGGAATGACGCCTGCAGCCACGGGATCCAACACCCAAGGCACATGATGGTGGTTGGCGGCGTCGGCAGCCAAATGCATGGCTTCCAACGTTTCGGGGTGCGGCGTTCCCAAGTTGATCAAAAGCGAAGATGCAATGGCGGCAAAGTGCCCCGCTTCTTCTTTGGCAACGACCATGGCGGGAGACGCACCCATCGCCAACAAAACATTGGCGGTGATTTCTTGCACGACGTCGTTGGTCATGCAATGCACCAAGGGTGCAACTTGCTTGACGTGAAAAAGGTGCGTTGCGATGGTTTCGGGACCGATGGTCTCGATAATGGGAAGTTTGATTTCGTTCATGATCTGAAAAGTCTGATTTCGAAGAAGCCGGCCTTACTTTTTGGCCAAAACTTCGGTGATGTAGTGAAATTCTTCTTCTGTGACGGGCGTAATCGATAAGCGATTGCCGCGAGCACACACGCGCATACCTTGGGTGTGCGGATTGTCTTTGAGTTCGTTTAAGCCAATGAGACGCGTGGGGTAGAGGCACTCAACGTCGATTGCCAACCATCTCGGTCTGGCAGGATTGCTTTTTTCGTCGAAATATTCGCTTGCAGGCTCAAACTGCAGCATATCGGGGTAGGGAGTGCTTGCAATGGTGGCAACGCCCACAATGCCCGGTTCCTTGCAGTTGGAGTGATAGAAAAGCACGCCGTCGCCCACGGTCATTTCGTCGCGAATAAAGTTGCGGGCCTGATAGTTGCGAATGCCGAACCAGTCCACCGTCTTGTTCGGTTTGTTGTAGACGTCGTCGAAACTGCATTCGGACGGTTCGGACTTCATCAGCCAGTACTTTGTCATAAAGAAAACTCAAAAGCCAAAAATGCAAAAACCCCGTGATGTTTCGGGCTACGTTGCCTGAACCGAGAGTCCAGGGTGGTCGCGACCGGAGCGGAAATCGGATCGGGCAAACGCGTGCCCGATGCACTATCGGCTCTCTGGAATAACGACCTTGCACTTAGTGCATAGGTTAGGAACATTGGAGCCTTGAAATGAAACATCTACAGGGTGGTTTAATTATAAGAAAAGGGGTCGTGCATGGTGCACGACCCCTTAAAGATTTTTCGTGAATATTTGTACGGAGACTGTAACGTTTTACTCGAGCACGGGATCGAGCGCTTCGTCGCACTTCATGCGCAAAGCCGCCACTCGGGAAATCGTCACTTCATCGACGGGCACTTCGCCCAAACGCCCTGTGACGGAGTCAAAGGCAATTTGCAGCGATGCCATCACGGCGATGCGTTCCGTCGTCAATGCACGGTTGGCACTGCGAATCTGAGACGCACGCGTGTTGATCAATTCGGCGGCGGATTTCAGCGGTTCGATGTCGGCTTCCGACACGTCAAACGGATATTCGCGATCCAAAATGTTAAGGGTAATGCGAGGCATGCGTTTGAACTCCTTGGTGTCTGATTAAGCCTTGCGACAAACAAAATTCACGTAAAAGACCCTTTGCCGATTAAGCTGCGGGCGTCTGGTCGGCATTGCCGCCCAAAGCCGTAATCAAGGCGTTGATACGGTTGCGAACGGCGTTGGATTCTTCTTCGAGAAGTTCAACGGCGGCAGTCTTGTCGGCAAGCTGGGTCTTCAAGAGCTCGTTTTCGCTCTTTAACTGGTTGTAGGCTTCAACGAGGCGAGCTACCGAGCTTTCCAATTTGTCGAGTTGATCGTTCATGGCTTTTGTTTCCTTTCCTAAAAAAGCGACTGTATGAATCAGGGTGAAATTTTTTGTGTAGCGAATTTTATGCCTTCTTGATGAGTCAATCAATGAAGGCATGAAACCCCGTAATCTTAATTCAGGCCGAGCACATCCGTCATGCCGTAAAGGCCTTTATTTTTTTTCAAAATGAAACGTGCGGCGGTCAGCGACCCTTGTGCGTAGCCCGCACGCGATCCCGACTTGTGACTGATTTCGATTCGCTCGCCCGTGCCCGCAAAAATAACGGTGTGATCCCCCACAACATCGCCGCCGCGAAGCGTAGCAAAACCGATCGAGCCTTTGACGCGCTCGCCCGTATATCCTTCGCGAGACAAGACGGCGACGTCTTCAAATTTGACCCCGCGGGCAGCGGCAACGCGTTTACCCATTTCAAGAGCGGTTCCGGACGGTGCATCGACTTTGTGCTTGTGGTGCATTTCCACGATTTCGCAATCGTAGTCGGCTAAGAGCTCAGCAGCCTTGGCAATCAAACTCATGGCGGCGTTCACGCCCACGCTCATGTTGGGAGCAAAGACAACGGGAACTTTCTCAGAAGTGGCTTCAATGGCGGTTTTGCCTTCGGCATCAAACCCCGTCGTGCCGATCACCAAACCCACATTGTGCTCTGCACAAAAAGGCATGTAGGCAAGCGTTGCGGCAGGGCGCGTGAAGTCGATCAAAACGTCGGCTTTGGCCAATTCGTTGATGTCGCTTGTGATCGTCACGCCCGAGGTTTTGCCTAAAAACGCAAAAGCGTCTTGGCCGATCTCGGCAGCGCCTTCACGCGTCAAAGCGCAAACCAACTCAAAATCGTCGGCGTTGGCGACGGCTTCGAGCAACATGTGTCCCATGCGGCCGGTGGCGCCGCTGATGGCTACTTTAATCATTTGTCGTTCTCAAATTCTTTAACGGTTGAAATTGATCAGTCGCGATTGCGCTCAGGCATACGTTCGGGAACGAAATCGGTGTCGTGCCCCAAAATCATTTCGTCGGCTTGTTGTTCCGACGGCAGGGGGGTGGATTCGATTTTGGTCAAACGATCCTGATCGTCGAAGTAAAGCGTGACTTTACGCATTTCTTCGTTGCCGTAACGGGGATTGACGTAGTAGACATAGTCCCAGCGTTGACGATGCAGAGCACTTTGAATCAAAGGTTCGCCCATCACGAACATCACTTGCTGACGGGCCATGCCGACTTCCAACTGGCCGATCATTTCTTTGGTAACGAGGTTACCCTGATGAACGTCGGGACGATAAGCGTAACTGTTGAAGTTGCACCCCGTGAGTGCAATAGCCCCGCAAACAAGCGCGGAGCCGAGGATCATCGAGCGAAAATGCATGGTTTTCTATTAGTTCAAAGGTAGAGTTTCGCAAAAGGTCACAAGTTTTTGCTTACGCAAAAACGCAGTTGACGTTATGATAACGGGTATTGACAAGTTGTGCGGGCGGTTTTGTGCCGCTAAAGGAAAAGTTTTCATGACGATAAATAAATTTTCGGTGCCTCATGAGCCCGAGCAGGAGTTAAAAAGCGTCGGCCTTAAGGCCACGGCACCGCGTATGCGCATTCTGGAAATCTTCCAAAAGGCGCAGGAGTCGGGCACGGAACGACATCTCAGTGCCGAAGATGTTTACAAGCTTCTGGTCGCGGAAAACCTCGATGTGGGCTTGGCAACCGTTTATCGCGTTCTGACGCAGTTTGAAACTGCCGGGCTCATTGTGCGTCATTATTTCGGCAACGACCGTGCCACCTACGAAATGGATGACGGCGGACACCACGATCACATCGTCTGCACGCGTTGCGGTCGTGTGGAAGAGTTTGTCGACAAGGAAATCGAGCGCCGTCAAAAGCAAGTGGCGCAGCGTCTGGGCTTTGAACTCGAAGACCATGCGTTGTCGCTTTACGGGATTTGTGCGGACTGCCAGAAGAAGCTTTTGGAAAAGAAGGGCTAGAGAATAAACCTTATCGATCATCTTGATTTGACCAAGACGTCAATCGCAAGATTTGGTATGTGCAAAAATTGCACATACTGATCGCCGGATGTAGATGAATGTCACCGATAAGGTTTAGCAACAAAGAGCAAGGATCCAAAATGAAACCTTCCCTCGTTTGTGCGGGGGAAGGTTTTTTCATAGTCAATGTTTGGAATGTGTTTGTTTATTCGGCCGTCAAGAGAGGACTCACCCCCACGGAGTGGAAACCTGCATCAACGTAAGCCACGTTGCCCGTGATGCCGCTGGCGAGGTCGGAAAGCAAGAACGCAGCGGTGTTACCCACTTCTTCGATGGTGACGGTGCGGCGCAACGGTGCCGACTGTTCCATGTAAGAAAGAATCTTCGAGAAGCCCTGAATACCGGAAGCAGCCAACGTGCGGATGGGACCAGAGCTAATCGCATTAGCGCGAATGCCTTGGGGACCGACGCTGCCTGCGATGTAGCGCGTGGCCGATTCCAGTGCGGCCTTGCAAAGGCCCATGGTGTTGTAGTTGGGAACAGTGCGTTCGCTACCAATGTAGGTCAAAGCTAACATCGAAGCTGAGCGTCCCTGCATCATGGGCAATGCGGCCTTTGCCAGTGCAGGGTAGGAGTAGGCGGAAATATCCATGGCGGTCTTAAACGCGTCGCGCGTAATGCCTTCCAAGAAGTCGCCTGCGATGCATTCGCGGGGAGCAAAGCCGATGGAGTGCACCAAGCCGTCAAGACCGTCCCACTGCTGAGCCAAATCTTCAAAGCACTTGGCGATTTGTTCATCACTTGAGACATCCATCTGAAGGCAGATGTCGCTACCGAAATCCTTGGCAAATTCCTTGATACGTTCATGGAAGCGTTCGCCCACATACGTAAAGGCGAGTTCGGCACCTTCACGATGGCAAGCCTTGGCAACACCGTAGGCGATGGAGCGATTGGAAATCACGCCCGTGATCAGAATCTTTTTGCCTTGAAGAAAACCCATGATGAATTCCTTTTGTTAAGTTGTTATCGCACACGAAGGACTTGTCCGATAGACAAGCGCGTGTTGCTCAGATTATTCAATCGACGAATTTTTGTGATGCTCGTCCCGTAGCGGCGCGCAATGGAAGAAAGTGTATCGCCTTTTCGCACGCGGTACATGTTTTTGCCTACAGTAGCGGTGCGTGCAGTAGCCGCCTTGGGCGGAATGACCAAAACCAAACGCTGCCCGATTCTCAACCTTGAGGTACGCAGTTTGTTCGTCTGGCGGATGGACTGTTGCGTGATGCCGTACTTGGCGGCAATGGCGTAAATCGTATCGCCCTTGCGCACACGGTAAACGACACGGCGCACTTCGGGGGCGGAGAGCTTGATGCTGGCGTTTAACTCTTCTTCTGCAATGGCAGGAGCCATACGACCGTTGGCATCCACGAGCAATGCGGATCCTGCCAACACCTTGCGCCCTTTCGGGATGTGGTTGATACGGCGCAACTCTTCTTCGCTCATCCCTGCTTTGGTGGCAACGTCGGCAAGCGTTTCCTTTTCTTGGACGTGATAAAGCATCCAGCTTGATAACGGTTTTCCGGTCGAGACCCAACTTGCCAAGTTATCCAAGAAGATTTCGGCGTTTTCGCTCGGCAACAGAATGACAGAATTGTGGCTAGCGACAATCACGGGCAAATTAAAGCCCGGGTTTAATTGTCTAAACTCGTCGACATCCATTTCCGCCAAAGCCGCAGCCGTACTCATGTCGATATCGCGGCTCTTGGTGATACGCACGAAGTAGGGCGTGTTTTCGATTTCGGGCAGGTTAATGCCGTAGGCTTCGGGGTTGGAGACAATACGCTTGATGGCTTCAAGTCTCGGAACATAGAAAGCCGTTTCTCTAGGCATTCTCAAGTGCGAGTAATCGCTCTTCTGTCCTCGCGCCTTTGCTCTGCGAATGGCACGGCCGACACTGCCCTCACCCCAGTTGTAGGCAGCCAAAGCTAATTGCCAGTCGCCGAACTGAGCGTGCAACTTTTCCAAGTAGTCCAATGCGGCACGTGTGCTTTCGAGAACGTCACGGCGCTCATCTTTCCAGAGGTTTTGCTGCAACGAAAAGATGTTGCCGGTGGCGGGCATGAATTGCCACAAGCCTGCAGCCTTTGCGTGCGACAGCGCTTCGGGTTGGAAGGCGCTCTCGACAAAGGGTAACAAGGCTAGTTCCGTGGGCAATCCTCTAACTTCCACTTCTTCGATGATGTGGTAGAGGTACTTGCCTGCACGGTTAAAGACGTTCTCGATGTGCTTGGGGTTTCTGGAGTAGGAACGCAGGGATTGATCAACGCGAGTGCCGTTGAGCGTAGGCATGGCAAACCCTCGCCGAATGCGATCCCAGATATCTACGGGCGGCGAAACTTCAGCTTCGGTGGCCGGTAGATCGTCTTCTGCGGGCAGTTCAATGGCGCTACCGATGTGCTCGGACTGCGCCTGTGCCACATGGCAGAAGGCAAAGCAAATTGGGGCGATCAGAGCGATCAGAGCCTGACGAAAGGGCATGATGCGCGTTGGGGTTCCTTGTAAAAGTGATGGCAGGGATTGTACCTTGAAATGGTATCGAAAAAACGCTCTGAAACAGCTGAGGTAGGGTGAGACAATAAAATTCCTTGCGGTGATGAATGTAGAAATCTTACTCAGAGTAATGATGTTTTTC
>ERZ1035006.2636-NODE-2636-length-9957-cov-8.792668_pt1 | contig 9957 bp, 8 predicted proteins | sample MGYA00520694_ERZ1035006 | MGnify/ENA primary metagenome ERZ1035006 (study PRJEB33766, sample SAMN09781746) | gut metagenome | biome: gut microbiome | host: Homo sapiens | place: Madagascar | study: EMG produced TPA metagenomics assembly of the PRJNA485056 data set...
CTATGATAGAAAAGACTTCGGGATTTTCCCGTACATATTTTTCGTAAATTATTTTCAAAATAAAAAGAAATGAGGAAAAGTCATGACACTTGCAGAAAAAGCACTGAAGCTCCATGAAGAATGGAACGGAAAATTGGAAACCGTAAGTAAGACCCCTGTAAAATCCCGCGAGGATTTGGCGCTTGCCTATACTCCCGGCGTTGCAGAGCCCTGTAAGGTAATTGCACAGGATAAAGAAGCCGCTTATAAATATACCATGAAAGCCAACACCGTAGCCGTTGTTTCCGACGGCAGCGCCGTTTTGGGACTCGGCAATATCGGTCCCTACGCCGCCATGCCCGTTATGGAAGGCAAAGCGGTGCTTTTCAAGGAATTCGGCGGCATCAATGCCGTTCCCATCTGCCTCGACACCCAGGATACCGAAGAAATCATCAAAGCCGTTACCTATTTAGCTCCCGGCTTCGGCGGCATCAACTTAGAGGACATCAGTGCTCCCCGCTGCTTTGAAATTGAAGAAAGATTAAAAGCAACCCTGGACATTCCCGTATTCCACGACGACCAGCACGGCACCGCGATTGTGGTACTTGCCGGCATCATCAATGCCTTAAAGGTAGTGGGCAAGAAAAAAGAAGACTGTAAAGTGGTCGTAAACGGTGCCGGAAGCGCCGGTGTGGCAATCACCAGACTGCTTCTGACCTACGGCTTCCCCTATATTGTCATGTGTGACAAGGTGGGCATCGTTTCCAGGGATACCGAAGGCTTAAACTGGATGCAGCAGAAAATGACGGAGGTTACCAACCCGAAGAACGAAACCGGTTCTCTTGCCGATGCCATGAAGGGCGCCGATATCTTTGTCGGTGTTTCCGCTCCCGGCATTGTAACGGAAGAAATGGTTGCTTCCATGAATAAGGACGCCATTCTGTTTGCCATGGCAAATCCCGTTCCCGAAATCATGCCGGACCTTGCCAAGAAAGCAGGCGCCCGCGTTGTGGGAACCGGACGTAGCGATTTCCCCAACCAGGTCAACAACGTAGTAGCATTCCCCGGCATCTTCAAGGGTGCTTTAGAAGGCCGTGCTACCCAGATTACCGAAGAAATGAAGCTTGCGGCTGCCAATGCCATTGCATCTTTAGTTCCCGAGGACGAGCTTTCCGACGACAACATCATGCCGGAAGCCTTTATGCCCCAGGTAGCGGATGCGGTTGCCGAAGCCGTTAAATCCCACATCCACAACTAATTTTGCCGAGCCTGCCTTTTGCGGCAGACATGTTCAGAAAGAAAACTATGTACCAAGTACCGGATTACTGGCTTGCCAAGCCGTACTATTCCTTAAATGCCTATTTTCAGAAAACCTTAGGCGAAAAATGTTATAAAGTTGCTCTGGATGCCGGTCTGTCCTGTCCCAACCGGGACGGGCGCACCGGAAGCGGCGGTTGTATTTTCTGCAGTGTGGGCGGCAGCGGGGACTTTGCGGTTTCCGCTACCGCCTCTTGCATAGAGGCACAGCTCCGGAAGGGCAGCGAGATCCTTCACAGGAAATATACCGGCAGCAGATTTGTTGCGTATTTTCAGGCCTACACCAATACCTATGGGCCTGTTTCTTATCTGCGGGAAATCTACACGGCTGCCCTTATCCTGCCGGAGGTTGCCGGCATTTCCGTTGCCACAAGACCCGACTGTCTCGGCCCCGAAGTGCTCTCACTGCTTGCGGAGCTAAAGGAACGCTTCCCCGGGAAATTTATCTGGATAGAGCTGGGACTGCAGACCATGCATGAACACACCGCCGCTTTTATCCGCAGAGGCTACCCGCTTCCTGTTTTTGAAGAAGCCATGGCAAATCTGCAGGCGCTCTCCCTGCCGGTCATTGTCCATGTGATTTTGGGACTGCCCTTTGAAACGGCTGAGGATATGTATGCCACCACCCGGTACCTGAATACCTTTTCCCCTTTCGGGATAAAATTTCAGTTACTGCATATTTTGAAAAACACTGCTTTGGGAGATATGTACACGAAGGGAGAACTCCCCGGTTTTACCGTTCTTTCCAAGGAAGAATATATGAATATACTGATTAGAAATCTGGAGCTTCTTTCCCCGGAAACGGTGGTTCACCGGGTAACGGGAGACGGCGCCAGAAAAGATTTGATTGCTCCGCTCTGGAGCCTTCAGAAAAGAGATGTATTAAACACGCTGCACCGCACCATGCGGGAGCGGCAGAGTTTCCAGGGAAAGTACTATGAAAAATAAATTTTTATCTGCAGATGAGGCACGTTCCCGTCTGCCTTTCAGGAAAGGAATGAAATCGCATATATGACGCAGGATCCTTTGACTTTATATAAATTGATTGTACTTTATATGTTAAACCGTGTGACTTTTCCTCTCACCCGTAACCAGATTACGGATTTCATCCAGGAAAAGGAATACACCAACTTTTTTACCCTGCAGCAGGTAATGGCGGAGCTGATTGATACCGGTCTGGTAACCGCCAAAACAGTCCGGAACCGCACACTGTTAGACATCACGGACGAAGGGCTGGAAACACTCCGTTTCTTTGAAAACCGTGTCAGCGATGCCATCAAAAAGGATATCGACAATTATCTGTCCGAAAAAGAACTGGAGCTTCGGGACGAGGTTTCCATTCAGGGCGATTACTATAAATCCGTAAACGGCGAATACGCCGCCCATCTGATTGCCAAGGAAAAAGGAAACAATTTAATGGAGCTGACCCTCTCCGTTCCCACGGAAGAAATCGCCGCCTCCATCTGTGACAACTGGCAGAAAAAAAATCAGGAAATCTACCAGTATCTGGCTGCTTCCCTGTTTTAATGTTAATGAAAAATGCTGTTTTATAAATTATTCAAAAGTCCCTCTATGCCCTGCTCTTTATAAATGTCTTTATAGTAGCTGACCTCTTCCTGAATGAGGCTGTCAATCACACGCATGCCCAGAAGCTCTACCGGCGCTTTGTCGTCCGTCATAAGATAGTTGCCCGCCCGGTAATCTTCCATACTTAAAGAAACGTAATTCATCAGCCGTTTCAAATCCTCGCTGGCAAGATTTTCCGTATTGGCCTTCATCACGGCAAGCATGTCGGCATTGTCGGAAGCAAACAGCTCTCTGTTGGTGCTGCCGTTTACGTCCACCGTCATAACACTGCCGAATACGGAAGCAATAGTGTCTGCCAGATACTGGTTGATGCTGCCCTCTTCCGTGCCGCGCATATTCATATTGACCACCATGACGCCGTTTTCGTTCAGATGCTCTTTCACCATGGTAAAAAATTCCACGGAAGACATCTGGAACGGAATGGTGATGTCCTGATAGGCATCCACCATAATCACATCATAGGTTTCCTTGTCCGCATTAAGGTAAGCCCTGCCGTCGTAGGTGGTAACTTTTACGCTGTCGGGCAGTGCGAAGTACTGGCGGGACAGCTTCGTGATTTTTCCATCAATTTCCACACCTTCTATGGACATATCCCCATAGTATTTTTTACACTGTGTGGCATATGTGCCGGTTCCCATTCCCAGAATGAGCACTTTCATATCGGAAAGCTCTTTGTCCTCCACCATCAGCGGCGCCGCCATGGCGTAGTCGTAATACATACCCGTAAGCCCGTCCTCTTTCATATAAATGGACTGCACACCGAACAGAACATTGGTGGACAAAATCACACTTCTGTTGTTTTCCTTTACCTGCAGGTAGTTGTAAATGGACTCTCCTTCATAGGTAAGGTCATTTTCCCAGAACGCAAAGGACTGGGAATGTCCCATGACGCAGCATAACACAAACAGTATGCCCGAAAAGATTAGGAATGTAAAGGAGGTTCCCACTGCCGGAATGGTAATGAAGGTCGGCACAAATGTACCAATAATGCTGCCAATGGTATTGTAGGCTCCCAGCGTACCGATGACCTTACCGCTTTCTTCCAGATTTTCCACGGAATATTTTGCCAGGGAAGGCGTTACCGTTCCTAAAAGAAACAGCGGAAATACGAAAATCAGCATACACGCCGCAAACGCTGCAATAATTAAGAAGTTGCTGTTTACTGTAAAAATGAGCAGTGCCGAAACACCTAAAATAATGTATTTGCCCACAACCGGAATTAAGGCAATCCAGATGGCGGAAATGATAATTCTGCCGTAAAGCTTGTCCGGGTTGGGATTTTTATCCGCACTCTTGCCGCCGTAGATGTTGCCAAGCGCCATGGCTATCATAATGGTGCCGATAACAATAGTCCAGACAATCTGGGAGGAACTGAAATACGGCGCCAGCAATCTGCTGGCTCCCAGCTCTACCGCCATAACGGACATTCCCGAAAAGAATTCCGTAAGGTACAAAAAAATCTTATTGTCTAATATTTTGGCTTTTTCCCGTTTCATTCTTACTCCTGCTCTTCCGCTTCTTTTGCCGGTTCTTGCTTTTCTTTTGGTCTCTTGCTTTTCTGCTTCCCGGCTTTTATTCCTGCTCTTCCGCTTCTTTCTTGATGCGTTTCATGTGTTCCCTGATTTTTACTTCGTAGCCGTTGCCCGACGGGCGGTAAAATTCTTTGCCGTTTAACTCATAGGGCAGATACTGCTGCTTTACATAATTGTTTTTATAATCATGGGCATATTTATAACCGGTTCCGTGTCCCAATTTTGCCGCTCCTTTGTAATGGGCATCCTGCAAATGCACAGGAATTGCCAGATTTCCCGTCTGTTCCACTGTCTGCATGGCTTCCGCAATGGCGTTGTTTGCCGCATTGCTCTTCGGCGCCGTGGCAATGTAGGCTGCCGCCTGGGATAAAATAATCTGTGCCTCCGGCATGCCGACTCTCTCCACTGCCAGAGACGCACTGACTGCCACCTGCAGAGCCTGCGGGTCCGCGTTTCCCACATCCTCCGAAGCGCAAATCATCATTCTTCTGGCAATGAACGTTACACTTTCTCCGGCGTACAGCATACGCGCCAGATAATACACCGCCGCATCCGGGTCCGAACCCCGCATGCTTTTAATGAATGCCGAAATGGTATCGTAATGATTGTCCCCGGTTTTATCGTAACGCATAACCCGTTTCTGGATGCATTCCTGCGCCACCTGCAGGGTAATGTGGATTTTGCCGTCCTCACTCCGGTTGGTGGTCATAATACCAAGCTCAATGGCATTCAGGGCATGTCTGGCATCTCCGCCGGAAAGCTCCGCCAAAAACTCCAACGCATCCTCTTCAATCACAGCATCGTAGGATCCCATTCCCTTGTCCTTATCATAAACGGCTCTGTTTAACAAAGTCTTAATGTCTTCCCGGCTCAGGGGTTTCAGCTCAAACACCAGCGAGCGGGAAATCAGAGCGCCGTTTACCTCAAAATACGGATTTTCCGTCGTGGCGCCGATTAAAATCAGGGTGCCGTCCTCCACGAACGGAAGCAGATAGTCCTGCTGCCCTTTGTTAAAGCGATGAATTTCATCAATGAACAGAATGGTCTTTTTCCCATACATTCCCTGGTTGTTCTTTGCTTTTTCCACCACATCTTCCATGTCTTTTTTCCCGGCTACCGTCGCATTAATCTGCATAAAATCCGCACTGGTCGTACCGGCAATCACCTTTGCCAGTGTAGTCTTGCCGGTTCCGGGTGGGCCGTAAAAAATAAGGGAGCTTAACTTGTCCGCTTTGATGGCACGGTACAGCAGGGTATCTTTGCCGATAATGTGCTGCTGTCCCACCACTTCGTCCAGTGTCGTGGGACGAAGCCTTGCCGCTAACGGAGACTCCTTCTCCATATTATTTTGTCTCATATATTCAAATAAATCCATAACTGCCTCCGGTGGCCCTCCGCGAATGGTATTTTCCTTCCATGGGAGCTTTCTTCCATGGGAGCTTTCTTCCATGGGAGCTTTCTTCCATGAATTATACCTTTCTTTGGAAAATATGTCTACCCGCAAAGCTTTCTGCGGGAGACTTGAATTTCTTTTGGGTACTGGCGTCATTTTTTCTGCTCTATACCCATTTTCTCGTTTCTCTTTGGGTACTGGCGTCTTTTTTTCTCTCCTGTACCCATTTTCTCGTTTCTCTTTGGGTACTGGCGTCTTTTTTTCTGCTCTATACCCATTTTCTCGTTTCTCTTTGGGTACCAGCGTCATTTTTTCTCTCCTGTACCCATTTTCTTTTTTTCCTTTGGGTACTGGCGTCTTTTTTTCTCTCCTGTACCCATTTCACTTCAGTACCTGCTCTCGTTTTCAGTCGAACAGTATTTCTTCCACGGTGACAAAGGTAAAGCCCTCCGCCTGCAGAGCATCCACCACTTGCAGCGCTGCTGTAACAGATGTTGCGTAATAGTCATGCATCAGGATGATATCCCCCTCTTCTGCATCTTTCAGGATACGCCTTGCAATTTTGTCCGCATCATTCGTACACCAGTCAAGCGGATCCACATTCCAAAGAACCGGAAACATATTTAGTTCTTTTTCAAATTTTTTATCCCAGGAACCGTAGGGCGGGCGCACATAGACCACATCGTTGTCCGTAATTTTTTTAATGACCTCATTTGTCCGAATCAGTTCTTTCTTAAAAGCGTCACCATTATTGCAGGTAAGCTGAATATGACTGTAGGTATGATTGCCGATTACATGTCCATCCTCTTTCATTCTTTTTATAATATCCGGATTGGCTTCCGCATTTTCCCCTGTAACAAAAAAAGTAGCTTTCACGCCTCTTTTCTGTAGTCCGTCCAACAGTTTCGGAGTATACACCGGATGTGGTCCGTCATCAAAGGTAAGCGCTATCTTTTTTATCTCCGTGGTTTCCGCTTCCTCATCGTTTTCTCTTTTTCCCATGCCCGCATTTTCCATTGCCTGGGCTGTCAGCTCCGCCCTTTTTATATGCTGTCCGCAAAAAACAAGAAGCAGACACATTCCCATACTGATAAGAATACACAAAATCAAGTGCACTTCCTCTTTTTTCATGAAAGCTGCCACCCTGTTTATGCTGTTCCTTAGTGTGAGTATATGCCTGCTTCCGCTTGTCTTATACGACATGATTTAAGCATGCCTGTCATTATCTGTTTATTTTACACAAATTGATTTTTACCGGCATCATACCGGTAATCAATCCCCTCCAGCTTCTCCTCTATGGATTTTCTGTCCACATCCAGGTCCTCGCAGAGGGCATCCAGACTGCCATAGAAGTCCCGCAGTTTCAGGTTGATAAAACTTAATAACATAACTGGATCGTTGGGTATCATATCTTTTACCTTTCCGCCCGGGAGATTTAGCTCCCGGGTCTTTTTTATTTGTTGCCTTTCTCCACTCTTGCGGAAAGAGCATCGTCCTTTACTTCGATCAGGATGGTGTCGCCCTCTTCTACTCCGTCAGCCAGAATCAGCTTAGCGGACAGGGTTTCCACATACTTCTGGATGTAACGCTTCAGCGGCCGTGCGCCGTAAACCGGGTCGTAAGCATGGTCTACCACAAACTGCTCTGCTTCGGGCGTCAGTTTTACGGTAAGCTCTCTGTCGGACAGTCTCCGGTTCAATCCGGCAATAATCAGGGAAACAATGCCCTTGATATTGTCCTTGGTAAGAGGCTTGAAGAGAATAATCTCGTCCAGACGGTTCAAAAACTCCGGTCTGAAGTGGGCACGCAAATCTTCCATTACCATCTGCTCTGCTTCGGGCTTAATGGTGCCGTCTTCGTTGATGCCGTCTAACAGGTACTGGGCACCGATATTGGAGGTCATAATGAGAATGGTATTCTTGAAGTCAACCGTTCTGCCCTGGGAGTCCGTAATACGTCCGTCATCCAGCACCTGTAACAGTACGTTAAATACATCCGGATGCGCCTTTTCAATTTCATCAAAAAGAACGACCGAATAGGGTTTTCTGCGGACAGCTTCGGTAAGCTGACCGCCCTCTTCATAGCCAACGTATCCGGGAGGTGCTCCGATCAGTCTGGATACGGAATATTTCTCCATATACTCACTCATATCGATTCGCACCATATTGGTCTCGTCATCAAACAATGCCTGTGCAAGTGTCTTGGCAAGCTCTGTTTTACCGACACCGGTAGGTCCCAAGAAAAGGAAGGAGCCAATCGGCTTGCCGGGGTCTTTGATACCGGCTTTGGAACGCATGATGGCTTCTGCCACTTTGGTAACCGCTTCATCCTGACCTACCACACGTTTGTGCAGCTCATCATCCAGATGAAGGGTTTTATTTCTTTCACTTTCCGTCAGCTTCGCTACCGGAATACCCGTCCACCGGGAAATAATGCGGGCAATCTCGTCCTCGGATACACATTCATGCACCAGAGACATACCCTTGCCTTTTACATTTTCCTCTTCGATTTCCAGCTGTTTTTTCAGGGACGGAAGCTTGCCATAGGATAACTCGGCTGCCTTTTCCAGATTTCCTTCCCGCTGTGCAATCTGGATTTCACTGTTGGTCGCATCAATCTCCTCACGCAGCTTGGAAAGCTTGTCAACAGAAGCCTTTTCATTGTCCCACTGGGCTTTCTTGCCGGCAAAGTCTTCCTTAAGCTCTGCCAGCTCCTTCTGCAGTTCTGCCAGTCTTTCCTGGCTTAACCTGTCATCTTCTTTCTTCAGCGCGGTTTCCTCAATTTCAAGCTGGGTAATCTTACGCTGTAATTCATCCAGTTCGGTGGGCATGGAGTCCAGCTCTGTTTTAATCAGCGCACAGGCTTCATCCACAAGGTCAATTGCTTTATCCGGCAGAAATCTGTCCGTGATATAACGGTTGGAAAGCACTGCCGCACTTACCAGCGCATTGTCCATGATTTTCACACCATGGTATACTTCGTATCTTTCCTTTAAGCCACGGAGAATGGAAATGGTATCCTCCACCGTAGGCTCCGCTACCATAACCGGCTGGAAACGACGTTCCAGAGCCGCATCCTTTTCAATATACTGCCGGTATTCATCCAGTGTGGTCGCACCGATACAGTGCAGTTCCCCTCTTGCCAGCATAGGCTTTAACATATTGCCGGCATCCAGAGCGCCGTCCGTTTTACCGGCACCCACAATGGTATGCAATTCATCGATGAACAGAATAATCTGTCCTTCGCTCTTCTTTACTTCATCCAGAACGGCTTTCAGACGTTCCTCAAATTCACCGCGGTACTTGGCACCTGCAACCAGTGCACCCATATCCAATGCAAAAATCTTTTTATCCTTCAGTCCCTGCGGTACATCGCCTCTTACGATACGCTGGGCAAGACCCTCCACAACGGCGGTTTTACCGACACCGGGTTCACCGATAAGAACGGGGTTGTTCTTTGTCTTACGGGACAGGATACGGATAATGTTACGGATTTCATTGTCCCTGCCGATAACGGGATCCAGCTTCTGGCTTCTTGCCTTTTCCACCAGGTCCTGACCGTATTTGGTCAGAGTGTCGTAAGTAGCCTCCGGATTGTCGCTGACCACCCTCTGGTTGCCCCTTACAGTGGAAAGAGCCTGCAGAAACCGCTCTCTGGTAATGCCGTATTCGTTAAAAATCGCCTTCATTTCCTTGTTGGGATACTGGATCATGGACAGGAAAAGATGCTCTACGGAAACATATTCGTCCCCCAGTCTCTTTGCCTCGTCCTCTGCGCAGATGAGCACTTTATTCAAATCCGCTCCCACACGGAGCTCACCGCCCTGTACCTTCGGGCGCTTCTGTAGTGCCTGCTCCACCCTGTTCTGGAAATGGGGCGCATTGATTTCCATTTTTTCAATCAATTTATAAATCAAGCTGTCTTCTATGGTCAGAAGGCTGTAAAGCAGATGTTCCTGTTCAATCTCCTGATGACCGTATTCATATGCCAGCTTCTGGCATCCTTCCACAGCTTCCATAGATTTCTGTGTAAATTTCTGAATGTTCATAGTCTTCCTCCCTTTCTTTGTTATATATACACTATAACACATATCTCATTAAAAACAATATACAAATTATAAATAAATTCTAAAAAATATATATATATTAG
>ERZ1035006.2640-NODE-2640-length-9945-cov-7.884631_pt1 | contig 9945 bp, 6 predicted proteins | sample MGYA00520694_ERZ1035006 | MGnify/ENA primary metagenome ERZ1035006 (study PRJEB33766, sample SAMN09781746) | gut metagenome | biome: gut microbiome | host: Homo sapiens | place: Madagascar | study: EMG produced TPA metagenomics assembly of the PRJNA485056 data set...
TTGCTGCCCTTTATCCACAAATATGCATTATTTTATGAATATTTATAAACATTTACGCCACATTATAAACCACGCAAAGCACAGAAACTATATACAGTTACCACCATACACTCATTTATGCAATTCTATTGATTAGCAATCCTTTCTGCGAGGTCATTAAGATATACCCATCTGTCCATCTTTTCCTCAAGCTGTTTTTCTTTTCCAGCTTTTTCCCTGGACAGGTCGTTAAGCTTTCCATAGTCAGTTGCACACTTAGCCATCTCGCTATCAATTCTTTCTATAGCACTTTCTAACGCTGCTATATCATCGTCAATAGTTTCATACTCTTTCTGTTCCTTATAAGTAAACTTAAGTCTTTCACTTCTTGACTTGTTATACTCCTTACTTGTAAGTGTCTTATTGCCAGATGCAGCTTTCTGCACACCGTCCATAGATATATCGCCGTTACTTCCTGTCATACCGCCTGCTGCCGCACCGCTGCCTGATACCAAGCCATTACCTGACAATGCTGCACCTTTCGATATTCCATTTCCTGACACATTATATATAGAAGAAACGCATTTTTCCTTATAGTCAGAATAGCCTCCCTCATACTGTGTAAGGTGGCCTCCCGCCTCAAATGCAAATATTCTGTCGACTGTTCTGTCAAGGAAATATCTGTCGTGCGAAACTGTTATGACAATTCCTGCAAAACCATCGAGATAATCCTCAAGAATTTCAAGAGTTTCTATATCAAGGTCATTAGTCGGCTCATCAAGGATAAGCACATTTGGCGCACTCATAAGCACGCTCAGCAGATAAAGTCTTCTCTTCTCTCCTCCGGACAGCTTTCTTATCGGTGTCCACTGCTGCTTAGGTGAGAATAAGAACTTTTCACACATCTGGCTTGCCGTTGCCTTGCCATCTACAGTCTGCACATATTCGCCTATGCTTCTTACAAACTCAAGCACAGTCTGATTTTCGTCAAGCGGCTCATTTTCCTGCATAAAGTAACCTATATGTACTGTATCGCCTATCTCAACATTTCCACTGTCTGGCTGTATCTGCCCTGTTATTATCTTCATAAGTGTCGACTTGCCGCAGCCGTTGCTTCCTATTATACCAATTCGGTCATCTCTTAAGAAAATGTACGAAAAATCATTAATGTATGTATGTCCGTCATATGCTTTGGTTATGTTGTTAAGCTCTATCGTCTTCTTGCCAAGCCTTCTGCTTACAGAGCTCATATCCATAAGACTCTTGTCAAACTTAGCCCTTGCCTCACGGGAGGCCTCCTTCATATCCTCAAAACGGTCTATTCTTGCCTGCTGCTTTGTGGAACGCGCCTGACAGCCCCTTCTTATCCACTCAAGCTCACGTCTTAAGGTATTCTGCCTCTTAGCTTCGATTGCCCTTTCCATCTGCTCTCTTTCAGTCTTAAGCTCAAGGAAACCGGAATAGTTTGACTCATAACTATAAAGTGCGGCATGGTCTATCTCAACTATCTTGTTAGTTACATTGTCAAGGAAATACCTGTCATGCGTTACCATAAGAAGCTCGCCCTTAAACGCCTTAATATACTGCTCAAGCCACACAACCATATCATTATCAAGATGATTAGTAGGCTCATCAAGTATAAGCACTTCTGTTGGCTCTACAAGCGCCTTTGCAAGTGCAACTCTTTTCTTCTGTCCGCCTGACAGCATATCCATAGGTGCATCAAATGTACCTATACCAAGCTTATTAAGTATCTCCTTTGCCTCTGCTTCACTTGCATGTGCCTTTCCTCTTAATACATAAGAAATAACAGTCTCATCCTTTATATGGTCTGGTGACTGTGCAAGATATGTAACAGTAACATTTCTTCCTTTTATGACATTTCCCTCATCCGGTTCCTCAATCCCTGCTATTATCTTAAGCAGTGTCGACTTTCCAGTTCCGTTGACACCTATAATTCCAACCTTGTCGCCCTTGTTTATTCCAAGTGTGACATTATCAAGCAGAACTTTCTCGCCAAATGTCTTGCTTACTTTTTCTACATTTAATATATTCACAACTATAACCTTTCTATAATGTTCTCTTTTGACACTTACATCATAATTAAGCGCTTATCATTTATATAAACTATCTGCTCTCTTATTCTTCATCAATTATATCAACTGCTTTATCACCTATATAATCTTCACCAACATCATCCAGCTTATATAGCTTCTTCATCTTGACAGCAAGCTCCGGCTTTTCCTTCTCAAGCTTGCTTATATGCTCCATTCTGCGCTCCATCATATGCTTATACGCCTCAGGATTATTCTCCTTGAAATGCAGCATAACTTCTTTTCTGTGCTGTCTAAGATGCGTAAGGGCATCCGGATTAAGCTTCGCAATCTTTGCCTCAAGTCTTAATCTTCGCTCCTCTATTCTTTCTTCTAACTCTTCAGCGTTACTGTTATTCTGTGCAAGCTCTGATAAATGCATCTCAACTCTTTCAAGAAGCTCATCCTCATCAAACAGACCGATACGTCCCCACGCATTTTTACTTTCAGCTTCTATAAGTACATTATCCGTGAGATGTTCACTGTTTTCTTCCATATGTGTAATATCATCAGTCATCTGCACCGCAAACTTATCAAGCCACTCAGATGCATCCTCGCCAAATGCCCACTCTATCTCAGCAAGTCTTTCATTGTCCTCTATGAAGTCCTTATGTACTTCTGTCTGCTCAGGTGTACCTACAAGCGGATAAGGTCTGTCAACGCCTGCATCTCTTAGGGCAAGCGATATTGTTCTTCGCGTAACACCCTCTTCCACAAGACAGCCTGCACCAAGCTTTCTTAGCTGGTCATTAACATTGTCAACATGCTCTGTTATATAGAAATGTATCCCTTTATCTTTAAGCAGCTTATTAAAGGAAACAAGCCTGTCTGCTGCCGTTATATCTATACTTCCGATACCACTTGCATCAACTATTACAACCTTTGTATCGTCTTTAATTGCATTTTCAATATCCTGCAAAAATGTAGACACATTTGCAAAGAAAAGATTACCGCTAAACCTATACAAAAGAGTATGCTCTATCTCAAGCGCGTTCTTATTACGGTTAAGATTATAAAAGCCCTCGTGCCCCGGTATGCATCCAAGAAATGACCTAGGAGGAACAACTGCTCTTATGATTACTGCAATAAATGATAAGATAACACCTATAATAACTCCGTATATCGTTCCAAATAAAAGCACTCCGAACATAGCTGCAAGGAATATGAAGAACTCTGCCCTGTTGACTTTTCTTAGCTTACCCGCTAGCTTATACTCAACTATGCCGATAAGTGCCGCAACGACTATTCCTGTAAGTATAGGAACGGGAAGATACTCGAGCAGCGGTGTTGCAAAAAGAACAACAACAAGCATAGTTACCGCCGCCGTAACAGACATAAGCTGTGACTTGCATCCAAACTGGTCTGCAATACCCGTTCTTGACACACTTCCGTTAAGCGGACAGCTTCCTGAAACTGCTGATGCAACATTGGCAAGTGAATACGCAAGAACTTCCCTGTTATTGTCGACCTTGTATCCGTACCTGTTAGCATAGTTATTAGTAGCAAGCAATGTCTGCGCCATAATGACAAGCGCGCATGTAAGTCCGAGAACAATTATATCAGATGTATTATTACGAAGTAATGTAATATCAGGAATAACAATCTTAGGAAAGCCTGCATCAACGTGCGGAAGTAGCCTTACACCGTATCTGTCTATATGTAAAAATGCTGTTGCCATAGCTCCAAGTGCCATAAGCATGACCGACATCGGAAACTTTGGCATATATTTCTTGCATACAAGAATTATTATAACTGTTCCAAAACCAAGAACCGCTGACAATACGTTAAAGTACTGAAGCTGGTCTGCTATATGTAGAAGCAGTGCTATAAGTTCGCCTGTGCCTGCCGCCCCACCAAACAGCTTAGGAACCTGCATAAGTATAATTGTTATTCCAATTCCGCTTATGAAGCCTCCCATAACCGGAGTTGATATGTAGTTGACTATCCTTCCAGCCTTTATAAGACTGAATATAAGAAGCCACGCCGCAACCACAAGCGTTATAACAGGCACGAGTCGCATAGCTTCATCTGAACCGGTCGTTATTCCAAGTGTCGCAAGTGTTCCGCCGACAAGCACTGCCGGAGTTGCATCCACGCCAAATACAAACTGTGGTGAGCTTGTTGTAAGTGCATACACAAGCACAGGAATTAATGAGCCGTACAGACCATACGCCGCTGGAAGTCCCGCTATCTGTGCATATCCCATAGATATAGGTATTGACACAAGCGCCACAATAATACCTGCTATAATATCGTTCTTTGCCGTCTTAAAAGATATATTCTTCAAATGCATATTCCCCTTCCTTATTATGTTTTCTTATCCGTTTATGTTACAGTAAAAATATGGATTTTTCAATAAAATTTGTCTTAACAATATGTTACTGTACAGAACCTATGCTATGCATGGCATTTTGGTGGCTGGTTCTGAGCAATAACGAGCTTTACACAAAAATACCTGCATCGCCATGTGTAAAAACATTTCCTTGCCCTTATCATATGGAATGTTATATACTTATATAAGAATACCAGAGTCTAAATGTCTAAACCCACATGAGCTTGCTCATAGGTGGGTGAATGACCTTGTGACCCGCCCCAATATGAGCATAAAAGTGGGATGATAGTCCCACGATATGCGAATATTGGGTAGAATTGTGGGAGTGCGTAGCACGGAACAATTCGTAGGTATCATAGTTGAGGGCTTTTGACCCCAACATCATATAAGTATTTTATAATCAGCTACAATTATATAACGAAAGGAATTACATAATATATGTTTATTGCAGATAACTGGAAAGACTACGAAGTTATAGATACATCCTGCGGTGAAAAACTTGAGCGATGGGGAGATTATATCCTCGTCCGTCCCGACCCTCAGGTTATATGGGATACACCTAAGGACGATAAAAGATGGAATCATATGAACGGTCACTATCACAGAAGTTCTAAAGGCGGCGGTGAATGGGAATTCTTTGACCTTCCACAGAGCTGGACTATCAACTATCAGAGTCCTTCCCTTGATGTACCTCTCACATTTAACTTAAAGCCATTCAGCTTCAAGCACACTGGTATATTCCCAGAACAGGCTGCTAACTGGGACTGGTTCTCTGGAATTATAAAGAAAGCCAAAGAAAATGACCCTGAAAGACAGATAAAGGTTCTCAACCTTTTTGCATACACAGGCGGCGCAACTCTTGCATGTGCTGCTGCCGGTGCCCATGTTACACATGTAGATGCCTCTAAAGGTATAATTGCATGGGCCAAGGAAAATGCTACATCATCCGGTCTTATCGACAAACCAATCCGCTGGATAGTTGACGACTGTGTTAAGTTTGTTGAGAGAGAAATAAGACGTGGCAACCACTATGATGCTATTATCATGGACCCTCCATCATACGGCAGAGGTCCTAAGGGTGAGATATGGAAGATAGAAGAGGCTATCCATCCACTTGTAAAGCTTTGTACAAAGCTTCTTTGTGACAAGCCTTTATTCTTCCTCATCAACTCATACACAACAGGTCTCCAGCCAGCAGTTCTTACATATATGTTAAGTACTGAGCTTAAAGACTTTGACGGATATTGCAGTTCTAATGAAGTCGGACTTCCTGTATCATCCAACGGACTTGTACTTCCTTGCGGAGCTTCAGGAAGATGGTGCGGTTCGGAGTATTAATAAATTAAGAACCTGTCGATTATGTTAATTAACTTATTGGCGTATGCGTATGGTTCAGAGTATTAATAAACTAAAAAATTTCTGATTATGTTAATCAGCTTGTTGACATATGCGCACAATTCAAAGTATTAATAAACTATAAATGAGAGAATTTAAAATATTGTACAATTATGTCTGCGCTACAAAGACATATTTTTTGTGTAATCTATTGAAATGTATCTATACACAAATAAAGGTAACTTACTTTTGTACTTTTTTCTTTATTCGTTCATTTATAGTTTAATTTAAAAAGCTGGACATGTATTATAATACACATCCAGCTTTTTTATTATAGTTACCCAAGAAGCTGCATCACCTGATTTTTACTCTGGTTGCACAGGATGAAATTGTTGAAAACGCTAATTCCCTAATAAACAACTATTGTTCCTTAGATATCAGCTCATCCATAAGCTTCCTATATTCATCCGCATCCAACGGCAGCTCAACCTGTATGCCCCTGCATGCAGAATAATACGCTCCTGCGCACAGCATAAGTGAGTTAATTCCCTCTTCTCCCCTTGCTACCAGATAATCCGAATTTTGTTCAAGCGATGCCTTTACAAAGCCTTCAAGCAGTTTTGTATATGGCTCTGGCTCTTTTTCATATTCTATTATTTCCTGTGTAAAATGCATATTCTCCCTTGAATTAACATTTTCGGTCTTTATATATTCCCTTACATCCTGATGCCTTGTGATAGTAAGTGTGTTATCTTCAAGCAGAAGCTTTGCCTTTGTTCCTATAACCTCCAGTCTTTCCTCATAACACGCCTCGCCTGTTGTAAGCACAAATGATGCCGTCATCCCATTATCATAACTCATAATAATTGTGTCTTCATCATCAACTGCGAAATTATTGTACTTTCCAAATGGAATTACCGCAAATATTCTCTGTGGCATCCCAAACAGATACTGGAACATATCAAGAATATGCTGTCCCTGATTAATAAGTGCACCTCCGCCCTCGCCTGCAAAGCTGCTTCTCCACGAACCTGACTTATGGTAATGCGTTGTCCTTAAGTACCTTGAATTGATAAGGTTCACTCTCACTAACTCACCAAGTTCATTATTATCAATCATTTCCTTAATCTTTACGTACTTAGGATATAATCTCTGGTGAAATACCATCCCATATATTCTGTTACTCTTACTGGCAGCCTCATTCATTTCAAGTGCTTCACCTATATCCGCCGCTGCCGGCTTGTCACACAGTACATCTTTTTTAAGTGCAAATGCTTTTAATGCAAGCTCTTTATGGGTTTTATGTGGTGTTGCTATTATAACCGCATCGAATAACGAAGTTGTATGTATTTTATAATTATCTTCTTTATTATTTTTATAATCATTTGTATTTTCTTCATTTCCTTTGCAATTATCGGTACTTTTTTCTGGCTTCTTATCATTTAATTTCTGAATATAATTACCAATAATATTTACATTTATATTTTCTGCCTCAGCAGCAAACAGTTCTTCTGCACTTCTGAATATCTTTACTTTTTCTCCATCTGTATTCACAAGCGACTTACCCCACTCCATAAGCTCATCTCTCCTGATAACACCCCCCGTCAGCTTCATATGTGGCACCTCACCCGCCGTTATCATTTCCGCATACTTCCTCCCCATATTACCTACCCCTATAAGGGCTGTTTTTAATATATTGTTCTGCATATAAGATGATGTCCTTTCTTAAGTATTAGATATATAAATTTTTATAACCCATTATATGATGTCGGAGCAAAAGCCTCCAACTTTGATACCTACAGATTGTTCCGTGCTCCGCACTCCCACGTCTACAATCCGCTTCGGTCCATGCTAAACAGGTACCACTGCCACATAGCACTCTACCCTGATATTAGCATAATTTTTAATCTGCTCAGTTATAGTTACCAGCTTTTATTTGCATTATATTATTTTATCCTATCATCTATAAACAAGCTGATTTACCATATTACATAAGGCCATTTATGTCGCAACTCCTTACTCTCTTTCCAGTTCTTACCGCTTCATTAAGCAGTATGGCAGCGTAAGCATCTGCAAATGCGTCCTCCATGCTATATGGTGGTTCTCCCTCACCTCTGCTATACTTTGCCGTATCTATCATAAGAGCAGCTATGGCAGTTTCATCCTCTGACAACCCACGCAGCCCTGATTCCGGCTCATACAGTACATTCTCACCAAATGATATTTTCTTTACTTCACGCACAGTCGACAGATTAGGATTAGTATCTTTGGTGTGCATTATATTCACATCTGTCACTATTTTCTGACACTGACCTTCATTATTGTTATCAAGGTAATACACCGTATCATCTATAAGCTCACCTCTTACACCCTGCACCTTTATGGTGTTTTTTCTGATAGAAGACCTGTACTGTTCAGAGTCAAAATCATACCATGCCACTTTACCGCTCTCAAATTCAAATGTCGCAACACACCTCTTTTTATCGGCTATCCGACCGTCCAAGAGCTTATCATATCTGGTAAATGTCTGAGTTGTCGGGAATTCATAAGTTTTACCTGACACAATATAGTTTTCATCAGGTTTTATGCCAAGATAAGCTCGAATAAGGCTAAATCCATGATATTCGTGAGCCAGCGATATATTTACACAGCTTACATCGCCTATCAGTCCGCTGTCCACAAGCTTAAGCATTGCACGGTTAGATGGATACCTCCTGTATTGTTCAGCAACCACCTGCTTTTTCTTTGTATTATTATATATCTCTAAAGATTTATTATTTATTTTACCTATCTGCTTATCCAAACATTCACTTGCCGATTTATTTTCTGGCTTATTGGCTTTATAATTGTCCATCATATGGTATCTGTACAGTTTCTTAAGTGACTCTATATCTATTGCCGCTGGTGTTTCCGAAAGCACCGTTATCCCTCTGTCCATCCACTCTATTGAAACATCACATATGCTAGCTTTATTGACTGCTATAACAGCAAAATCCGGTTTATAAGCAACACATTCCTCTATTGAGGTGGTCGTATGTATATCATATTCCTTTGCCATTTTATCAGCCTTCTCCTGTGTACGGCAGTACATTGCATCAAGACAGAATACATTCGGCATTGCTTTGGCTATCCTTACATAATAAAGTGAACGCCAGCCCGAACCTACTATAATAAAATGATACTTTCCTAATTTCATCAATCGTTACACTCCCATCACATCACAATATATTTTATTGACTATACTATCTTTATCACATTCCAGCCCAATAGTTCTTTCATCCAGCACGTCCGAATAATCCTTTTCCCGCCACCATTTTCTCATAGCTTCAGCACCAAATTCATTACATTTATCTCTCATTTGATGCCGCCTCACTGTTTCTTCAAATGGAATATCAAAATAATATGCATATATATTATCCCGATACAGTTCCTTTGCCTGCACAAATAAAGTTCTATACCAATCAGCATACATTATGCCCTCTAATATAACAACCTCACTATTCCTGCTTCCATATGACAGCATTTCTTTCATAAGAGGCAAAGCCAGTGTATCATTTCCATCATCGACCATAAGAATTTGTCTTCTTACCATATCCTGAGATATGTACATAGTATTTTTGCCAAACTTTTTCTGTAATTCCTTGGAAACTGTCGTCTTGCCACTTCCCGAATTACCTCTGAGTATAATAAGCTTATGCATATAACTCTCCTTATAATATAATTTCGCAATACCGTATATGTATATTATAACATTCCTATTCTCTGTCTTCAATTATAAGAGCAAAGAACCGATTTTACCACCACCCTTGACAAAGAACCCAAAAAGGGACCTACGTGCAAGCACGTAAGTCCCTTTTATTATCATTGCCTTTTCAGGCAGCTATTCGATTGCTTTCGCGATAATTATTCAATGATTGTTGCAACAGCACCAGAACCAACTGTTCTACCACCCTCACGGATAGCGAAACGAAGACCCTGCTCCATAGCTACGTTATGGATAAGTTCAACTGTCATTTCTACGTTATCACCAGGCATGCACATTTCTGTACCAGCTGGAAGCTCACAAACACCAGTAACATCAGTTGTTCTGAAGTAGAACTGTGGTCTGTAGTTGTTGAAGAATGGAGTATGACGTCCACCTTCGTCCTTTGTTAATACGTAAACCTGAGCTGTAAACTTGTGGTGTGGTGTGATTGAACCTGGCTT
>ERZ1035006.2648-NODE-2648-length-9932-cov-3.495292_pt1 | contig 9932 bp, 18 predicted proteins | sample MGYA00520694_ERZ1035006 | MGnify/ENA primary metagenome ERZ1035006 (study PRJEB33766, sample SAMN09781746) | gut metagenome | biome: gut microbiome | host: Homo sapiens | place: Madagascar | study: EMG produced TPA metagenomics assembly of the PRJNA485056 data set...
CGCATGCGCTGTGTATTCTTCACATGTATCATCTTCCTCCACCAGGATTCCTTTGCGGTCGCACAAGCCATTGTCGTTGTTGATACAGCTGCTACATGTTTTATCTGCCATTATCCTCTTCCTTTCCCCAGTCAAGTTTCTGCCCGCAGTCTGGGCAATAATTTGCATTCGAGTAGATTTCTGCCTTACCACAGCGTGGACAATCACCTTTGACTACGGTTGCCACCCCGAAGAAATCTCTCAGCTGCTTTTTATATTTAGGCTCTTTCGGGATCTGCTTTTCTAACGCATCAATCGCAGTCATTCTGACTTCATGCGTACATTTACCACCATAAGCTGTGCTATCATAGCTTAATTCTTTTAATGCTTCTTCTGGTTTCATATTAATCCCCCTGTTCTCATTAATCTCAATAGTTTCTAATTTTTGAAAATCTCGGTACATTTCATAAGCACTGATCATTTCTTTTTTCTTGCTTCAGGTGTTTCAATTGTCACAAGATTGTCTTCCATGATTTTTATTGCATCCGATCTTTTAACGTATTCAGCCATTCTTCATCTCCTCCAACTTTTTCTCAGCTTCTTCACGGGTGAGGAATACTATTCTTCCAATATTTTCTAAACGGTAGCAACTTTCTCCCATATCTTCTTTGCCTATTGCGTCAAACCTTACAGCACGTTCATTTTTGTAACAGAGAAAATGAATTTCTGAAACAGTCATTGGAATAATCGGTTGCTTGGCTCCGACATTCACTCTATATACCGTATCTCCAACATTACACGGCAATCTTACAAGCAAGCCCTGTTCTTCTAAGTCTTTGTAAGGCTTTAATTCTTCTAACCATTCCGCAACATCTTCCAACCAAAACAATCTTCCATCTTCAAAGCAAGTCCCATACGTTTCCTGGCGATACGGACAGCCAACTGCATCCCTTCCACTAATCCAATCTTTTAATTTCTCGCCAGTTCCACAGACAATGCGTTTATATTTATCGTCTTCCATGTGCTTAAAATTCTCGTGATCCATATAGCAATCACCTTCTGCATCTTGACTGGAAATGCATTTAAGTGCTTTTATCATGTCTTCAAGTGTTAATCTCTCCATCTATTTCACCTCTTTCATCTGACTTTCTACAATATTTGCGAGTAATTCCAAGGACTTAATAAATGAGTCCGTCAATGCTGCTGTGTCTGGGCATTTAGCAAATGCTCTGACAAGTTTTACTGCATCCGTGATTTCTTCTCCATCTTCGATAATTTCGGATGCTTCATACAATGTCCTTTCTTTATTTCTGTAAGCAACGTTTTTGTCATCGTAAAAATTCAATACATTTGGAAATGGAATTTTGATAGGGCTTAAATTGTTTTCTCTTATCCATGTGAATCCCTGAAGCTTTGCCATTTTCAGAACACTCAAATATTCTTCCTGCGTCTTTACAAATACGCTTTTCCCTGTTAAATTAATCATCAGAATCCACTCCTCCTGTAATCTCATCAATACAACCATTCCAACCTGCTTTTATGCTGTTCCAGTGATCTGTTTGGGCTACTCCGGTCATTTTCTCCGGCAATGGCTTCAATGGACACCAAACCGGCACTTCACTCGAATCCTCAATAAACAGATCCGTCATTTTACACTGAAATCTCGAATAGCGAATACCTCCATAAAGGCACACGCAATCCATACATCCTCTTGGTCTATTCATTATCAGCGCAACTTTTTCTTCCGATTTCTCGGATTCTTCAAATACCTCATATGTCTCTTCAAAAATTCTCTGTGTACATGGATAAAACACTCCTTCGACATCGCGAATGATGTAGTCTCCGATATTTACATTCATTCTTTCCATGGCAGTTGTGATAACAAGTCCGCCTTCAACTGCCGGTGGATCATAGTCCAGCCTATTTCCTGACATAAAATCATATATTTGTCTGAAGTTTCCTCCGGTCCATTGAATAGCATCAACGATTATCAGCTTCTTTCTGTACTTCATCTTTTACCCCACCTCTTTTCACAATATCGATTGCTTTATCTAATGCGTTTCCTACTTTTTCATAAGCAAAATCTAGTTTTTCATCTCCCGTGTTTGCAATTGAGAACCAATACATTGCTTTTAAGTCTTTCAACTGCTTTGCAATCTTGTCCACATCAAAAGCTGTCGGCTGTTCGTCAATCTTTTCAAGAATCTCTAAATCATCAGAATATGTACAATGCACTACATGCTTCAACTCGTCTGCATCAATCAGTCTCATCTCCATACCTCCTATTCCATTCATTCGCGATCAAATTTATCAAAAGTTCTTTTATCTCTTTGTTCCCCTTAAAGTTCCTTTTCATAACAACTTCACAGTGCTTGCAACACACCTTAGTGCTTAATGTCTGAGCATTTACACTGACCTCTGCTTTCCCACCGCAAAACGGGCACGGTTTAAATTTCCGGTCATTCATGTTCTTCTCCCTCCTTATATGGCTCGGGAAGCGGCATCCATGCATTGACAAACAAATTAAGTTCAAGAAAACTTTCGTCCTGATCTCCGACTCTGAATGTGCCTCCACCTTCATCATCAACCGTATATCTTCCGATTGCCGGAATATCGCAGTTATCAAGTGATATAGCAATATGTTTGTCTGGGCTAGGCAATCTCTCGCTGACAGGAATCCAGTTAGTGGATTTTAAACGCTCAATAACTTTCTTCTGCTCTTCTTCTGTCTCGCAATGTATTACAACGTCGTAGCTATCATCGTATGCACTAAATGTGCCATCTTTATTCTGTACAAGCATCATTTCATCGCTCATGTATTCAGTCCTCCCAACATGCTGATGGTATATTTTATTGTACTTACCATGTCTTCAACCTTCATTCTCTCCATCTGTATTTCCTCCTTCAATGTCCTGTATAATCTCTGTGATATCCACTCCAAGTTCTCTGGCCAGTTTTCCAAGCGTGTATGGCTGCACATTGTGTCCTCCGAGGACGTTCTGCATAGTTGACCTTGGTATTTTAATGTCTTTTCCTTTTATCCCTTTTCTGGCCATAATAATCTCTATTTTCCGTCTAACTGCCTTCATTTTTGTTCTCCTACAGATAACTTTTTCCAAAAATATCTATGAACTGCTGCCGGCTGTGAGTTTCCTCGAATGTTCTTTGTCCGATTTTATGCATCAGGTTCATAGTGTCCGAGCATCTATGTACTGCCAGAGGTCCTAATGTGTGGTGGTTTCTGCACAGCCACACCTTCATTCCGGTTTCTTCCGAATGTTTCCTGTTCGGGCCTCCGAATATATGATGTTCTTCCGTGATCAGATATTTTTTATAATTTTCATCCATGAGCATGCAAAGATAACATGTCCCATTTTTCTCATGTAGCAGACTTTTGGGATGTTTCATCCTTTTTTTCTTCCTGCCGGTCTGCATTTCTTTCGTGTAGATCATAACTGCTCCTTTCCGGAGGAGGCTATACAGGTACCTCCTCCTTTGTGTAATGTATGTGATTTTAGATAGCACCCGTTACTTTAATTGCCAAAATGCAATATCCATCTTCCAGACCAGTATAATCATCAAGGATATATGTGATCTCGGTCTGTATACTCCGTCCAGTATGTCTTCCCTCCTTGAATTCCATCAGGTCCATATTGTCTCCAAGATGGAAATTATCATTCTTGCAGAACCAGAAAGACATCTTTCCGGAAAGGACATCGTCGTAATATGACGATGCCATCCTGAGCTGTTTCGTTTTCTTCGGTTCATCTGATGGCAGATGTTCCATTTTTTCCTGATCTTCCTGTTCCTGGAGTTTCTTTTTGGTTTCTTTGTCTATCCGTGACTGCCGCTCATTATATTTCTGTTCTTCAGTCTTTTGCGCCGGCGCAATTTGTGGTTCCGGCATATATTCCGGATGATTCTGGATATTGTCCTGTCCCGGAATCTGTTCATCTGCTGTACTTTCCTTCTTGTCAGGCTCTGCCTTACATTCCTGTTCAACAGCCTTTTCTTCTGGTTCACCAAAATAATTCTCCCAGGTATGTTCTGCATCTGCCATACCATCAAATATCTCTCTGGTTCTGCTCCAAAAGTCCTGATAACTCAACTTGATCGGTTCGGAGCCAAATACTTTAACCAGGATCCCAGTATCCAGACTATAGAACATCAGGAACACTGTTCCTTTTCGATAACTCCTGCTGCCGGATGGTGCGATCATCTCTGCAAGTTCTTTCATCTCCGGACTTTTTCCATATGCTGCGTTCAAAATTTCTCTGTTCTCATGGAAGAATTCTAATATCGTGGACTGGATCCGTTCTTCTGTTGTCCTAGCGTTCTTCCAATCCAGGAGGTTATTCGGATTAGAATCATTTTCTGAATTAAAACGCTTCAGCTCCCTGATATCCTCCTTGTGCGCTTCCGGAGTGACCATCTCATGATCTGACTCTGGAATCTGCAACATCTCTTCAAGCTGTGACCGGTTATAATCTTTATATTCGTCTTTCAGCTCCGGTGTATCCCCGGGCACTGAGTATTTCTCATATACGTGGATAAATCGGCTCGTTCCGGTTGCACTCATTCCATATTCTGCTTTGGCAAACTCTGCAATGGTATTGTATCCATCGTTCTTATAGGCTCCTGACTTATCAATACGGCTCAGCTGCCAGCCGATCCGTACAAAGCTCTTTACGATTGTTCCCAGATTGTTTTTGATATCATTTTTGCACTGGATATAATCGTCCAGGCTTAGCTGTATATATTCCATTTTGTTCTCCTCTCATTTATGCCGTTCTGGCCATTTCTCTCTGCTTCTCTTTCAAATTGTGTATGTACTGTTCCAGCCACTGCTGCATATTTCTCTGATCCGGTTTCCTGTCTTTTTCTCCATACCACTGCATGATCTTATTATTCTGGCTGTTTATTTCCACAGTAATATAGGGTTGCTCGGCTTTATCTTTAAAACGGAGCATCAAAATATAGGTTTGTCCATCATTATGCTTTCTCAGGTAGTTGTTTCCACCTACACAATGGTGCAGAATCCGTCCCTCTTCCACGATCTCTTTTGCAGATCTTGCCGGCCGGATCAGATACTTATCATCCTCGAAGTAATATTTTTTTCTGAGTTTTCTGTATTCAGACCTGATGTTTGAATATCTCTGTTCTACAAATCTGATCCTCTCATCCATTTTTTCTTTATTGGTTTCAAGGACCATTTTGTCATGTGCTGCTCTCAAATCTCTAGGGTATTGATATACGGTATTATTCATGTCATATCCCAATGCAATTCTCATGCCTATATAATCCATATAGGTATTTGCTGTATTTCTAATTCTTTCTTCCGTTTCAATACAATCCGTTCCAAAACTGCATCCTGAGTATTTTTCAATACGATTCATGAGTTTCTGCAAACTCATATATTTTGTTGCCGTTTCGATCTGTCTATAACTCAGGTTTGTTTCAGCCAGTTTTTCAATCTGTTCTGCGCTCCATATCTTTCCCGTTTTCTTTTCTATCTGCATTGCCCACAGGATATCTGGATCTCCTTTTTTATCTATTAGATACTTTACCTGCTCTTTTCTGATTCCCAGGAATTCATCCGGCCGATCAGCATACTCGTCAACCACAATCTCCAGTCTACAATCAACCAGTGCCTTGGCAATTCCAGTCAACCCCATCTTTATCAGAATCTCCAACTGCGGAGTTTTCCGATATCTTTCGAAATATTCAATTGGATTGATCTTATCAACTGTTTTCATAAATTCCTTCAATGCGCTGTACTGAAATTCTGTCACTTTCATTTCCTCATAAGTCTCTGATAAAATAGGTGCCGGCCTGATCGTGATATTTGCATTGCCGTACAGATTGCAGTCATCCCAATAATCTTTTCCATCAATCCAGCTGTGTTTATGATAATCAATCTGCACTTCCTTTTCCGGTTCGAAATATGCCCTGGCAATCTCTACTCCCTCCAGTTCCTCATAGGCTCCATGCATTTCCTCATTTCGTTCACCTGCGATCAATTCAAGCTGATATTTCTTTTCAATCTGCAGGTATCTCAAAACCATGCCTTTTTCCTTATACTTCTGGCCCAGAAATAAATAGATCTTTCTGCCATGGCTGCCTTTCACTTTTCCCTGGCACTTATATATTCCCCTGGCACCACACAGCGGACAGTTTCCATTATGTCCTTCCTGTGGGGACTCTATACTTTTCTGAAACTGGCTTTCATAGGATTCTCCTACTTTCCATCTGGTATCACTGACTCCTCCACACTTACTGCATGCAATCTGTACCCGACTTCCACGCTTTTTGTAATACAGATAATGCTTATTATGAAAATACAGATCATCTGCTTTTCTGAGTATCTTCTGTTCGGGCAGAGCCTTTGTGTTTTGGATACGCTCATTAAGTGCATCCTGCCTGCGCTTATATTTTCGCTCTTCAGATCTTCTTCTTTCTGTAAAGGTGATATCATCCTGCCTGCGCAATATATAGTCCCACCAGTTTTCTTCATTCCAGACAGTAACTTTGCAAAAATCTTTCAAGCGTTTCAGATCATCCTTGCTGTTTAAAGCATTCTTGCATTTTCTATTCTGCCAGCCGTCTCCTGCTTCTGACTGTTCATACCATATCAGAGTTCCGCAACCGCCATCTGTCTCTATTTTTTTCCTGGTCCACTGCTCCTTTTCCGGTATGTAGGAAGCAAAATCTTTTTTTGTGCATACGATCCGCACCAACGGTATTTCTCTGGTTTTTTCTTTATTCCGGTAAACTTCCAGAAGCAGATGCTTTTCATGATCAATTATCTTTACTGCAGTCACGCCGACATACTTTACTTCTTTTTCTGTATTTACTGCCGGCAGTTTCAGATACGGTATCCTTTCAATAGCTTTCTTTTTCACCTGCTGCCTCCCATGTAATACTCTCTGATCATCTTTTTCGCTTCTGCCATGCCTGGAACACCAAAATCTACCCTGCTTGCTTTTATGCCTGCTTCTTTGATAATTCCTTTATCAACGCTGATCCTGTTTTCAAATGAATATTTCAACAGTTCTGCCATGCATCCCTGAAGCGTCTTTCCCATCTTACGGACCTGATGCGCTATCATCATTTCTTCCATGCACAGGCCTTTTATATACTCCACCCAGTCAAGCATGAGACCGTTCAATTTCAAATCTTTCATTTCAACATCCAGTTTTCCAACTGCTGCGGTTGTTGAATCACAGAGTTCCGGAATCATTCCTTCCAGATACATATCAACAAAATCTTCTGGAATACCATTTTCTTTTGCCATCACTCGGATGCTGTCCATATCTCCCTCATTAAAAAGATTTTCAGCTAATTCATTAATATCTTTGTAGCTGTTCATTTCACCAAATTTGTCAAACATACGTACCTCCCTTTATCCACATGCAAAAATCCTTATTTCTTTCAAATAGAGCCGGTTTCAGAATACTGCAGCATGGACTCTACTTTGAATCTTACGGCATGAGGCTGTAAAAGTTTTTCCAACTGCTGCCATAGTTCCACATTCTTTAGATCCTGACCGTTTTCTCTTTTCCACCCGGCAGACTTCCAGACTGCTATTTTCCCATGTCCATTTGCCAGATAATGACAATCTGTATGAATTGTGATCATTGCCGGCCGGATCATCCTCTTCAATGCTGCTATAGCACACTCCATCACCAGCTGATGCCCTGTGACATTCTGTACATCAATCTTTTTGGTCAGCGTCTTGCCCTGACATACCAGAATATACTGGTACCACGCTTTTTTTATCCGTGGAGCATGTGATGATGTTGTCAGAAATATATGTACCTCCTGCATCTTTAAATCCTCCTGTTCAATTTCCTTTTCGGTTCTGGAAATCTTGCCATTGTATATCTCCTGTATTTGAATCTTGTCGCAGGATTGATTCCTTCATGGATTGATACAATGTAATACCCTTTTCTCGGTTTAACTTCATTTTTCCATCTCACCAGTTCATCCACATGAGGTTTCTTCAATGGCATATTGCGGCTGGTGTTATAACTGGTCTCTTTCAATCTTGGCTTAGATGGGGATCCATCTTTTTTTGTTTCTTTCGTATGCTCATCCTTAGTCATGTAAGCGGCCAGCTTCGAAAAATCCTCATCATATATTTTGGGTTCATTTCTGATCTCTACTGCATAGATGCCTCCAAGTTTCCATGCCTTCTGCATGATGCTGGCAGTATCGCCGATCTCATTGACCACAAAATGGATATGCCAAGCTCCCTTTGTTCCTCTTTCTATATTCCGGATCCAGAAGAGCTCCATACCTCTTTTCTTATATTCTGCTCTCACGATACGGATTGCCCTTTGAAAATCTTTCAGTGCGGTCTGCATATCCGGAGGCCTGTTGGACTGGCTGTAGGTCCATGTTCCAAAGCAATCACCTGCATCAAAATATTCCAGCAATTTGTGTCTGCATTTTCTGGCTTTGTTATTTGCATTCACCTGACGCATCTGATCTTCAGTAGGCTTTTTCTTTTTTATCCTTTTCTGACCAGGAGCTCCATAATTCCCATCATGATTCTCCTCTATCTCTATGATCTTTCCATTCCGGAATCTGTACTCTTTTCTTCTGGTAGCCATAGTCTTATGTCCTAACTTTAATATCTTCATCAAGTACTATACGGGGCTGTTTGCTTCCCCGTAAAATTGTCAAACAAAAGCAGGATTTCTCCTGCTGTCTATTGACGTTATGCCCTCCGGATGGTATTATCTAAATAGTGTTTTATTGTCCGGAGGACAAACTTCTTTTGATCTGTGCACTGCAATGTACAGATCATTTTTTTATGCGCTTATTCATTTCAACAAGCTCCTGCAGTTCTTCTATTGTGCCAAGGTCTTCGTAGGCTCCCAGAAGATTTGCCACTTCACCAAATACTGTAAGTTCTTCCTGCTGCCATTCCATGCGCAGCGTCTTCTGTGTACACATTGGTATCCTGTATGATCCGCTCGGATTCTTTCTGGTTAATCTCATTCTGCCACCTCAATCACATAGTCACCACCATACAGTTTTTTCTTTCAGCATCCTCGATAGCTTCAGTCTTGCTGTATAATACGTATCCTATAGTTCCATCTGTATATCTGATTCGGAACACCTTTGTTGGCTGATAGGCGCCATCCTCAACAGCATTTTTTATAATTGTATCGAGTACACTAAGATAACCGCAGGTATATGGTGCCTTATAATGGCCTTCTCTGGTTTCATCCAGCAATAAGTACTGCGCGACTCTGATCTTGTCTCTGAGCACCTGATTCTCGATTTCAAATCTTGTCATTTTACCCATGAATGCCACCTCCTAGTAATGAATACCAACCCAATCAAGCCGATTGAACACCACATCTGATCAGATGGTCCATCCCACTGCCAAAATGGTAAGTAGCTGGCGAATCCACCGATCATGATGGCATCAATTAAATCTCTCATAATGCTTCTTCATCTCCTTCTATTGTGTAAGATCCTCCATAGTCTTCTTTCCGGAGTTCTGCTATCTCTGCTGCTCCTGATCGGGTGCCGTAGCAGGAGCCGATCGTTCCATCAGAGAATCTTATGATCCATATCTGTCTCATTCTGTACCTCCTTGTGGTTCTGCCGGCTTTTGGCTTTCAATGAACTTCTCCAGGTCACTTCCCCGGACCTTTCTGCTTCCATTTCCTTTTCCAAGAATTAGGTATGGAAGTTGTCCTTTGTTCATCAGCTCATATACTGTAGCAACATTTACAAGTAAAATCTGTGCTGTCTGTTTTGCTGTGTATAATGGTTTGTATGCTTCAACCATGCTTCTCACCTCTCTTTCCTTTTTGGTCGATAAATGTCGAACTCCTTTTCTTGCTGTTCCACCTAATATCGGTTATGCTTTAAGCAAATATGAAAGGAGTAATCGCCTATGTTAGAAATTTTAATTAATGATGAATCTCTTGAAG
>ERZ1035006.2651-NODE-2651-length-9926-cov-2.774694_pt1 | contig 9926 bp, 9 predicted proteins | sample MGYA00520694_ERZ1035006 | MGnify/ENA primary metagenome ERZ1035006 (study PRJEB33766, sample SAMN09781746) | gut metagenome | biome: gut microbiome | host: Homo sapiens | place: Madagascar | study: EMG produced TPA metagenomics assembly of the PRJNA485056 data set...
ACTGCTGTCGGTACGCCAACGCGGCGGCATCCATCGCCATTCAGTTTGACGGTGCATCGACAGGCATTCGCAGCCGCACCCAGTTGGATGCGGTGCTGAAAAGTGGAGGAGAAGACGTATGAAAAATGAGAGTATTTACCTGGTGCGCGACCAGCAGTTCGCATACCGTGACAGCCAGATGCCCACTCCCGGCGACAAAGACGTCGTGGTGGAGATCAAGCACATCGGCGTATGCGGCTCGGACGTTGCGTTTTTTACGGAGCATACCATGCACGGTGCTCTGGATTTCGAGCTTCCCATCATCCTTGGCCACGAATGTGCGGGCATTGTGGTGCAGACCGGCGCAGGGGTGGAGCATCTGAAGGTCGGCGACCGTGTTGCTCTGGAGCCGGGCGTTCCCTGCGGAACGTGCAAATATTGCCGCTCAGGCCACTATAATGTCTGCCCGGATGTGGACTTTATGGCAGCGCCGCCGTTCCGTTCCGCTGCAATGAGCCGCTACGTCCGCCACCCCGAGGCATGGTGTTACAAATTGCCGGATCACGTCTCCACAATGGAGGGCGCGCTGCTGGAGCCGCTGGCAGTCGGCATGTACGCCGTGAAACGTGCAGACCCCCAGCTGGGAAGTCTCGCTGTGATCCTGGGCGCGGGCTGCATCGGTCTTGTGACGCTGCTGTCCCTGAAAGCGCGGGGAATCGACAACATTGTCGTAGCAGACCTGTTTGATAACCGCCTGGAAATGGCAAAGCGGCTGGGCGCAAAATACACAGTCAACTCCAGGAACACCGATCTGAAGGAATACCTGATGCAGCTGACCCAGGGCAACGGAACGGAGTATGTCTTTGAAACGGCAGGTGCTGCGGCAACGACGGCCGCGGCGGGCAGTCTGGTCGCGCGCAGCGGCAAGATCGTGCAGGTCGGTCAGGTGCATGTCCCGGTCGCCTACAATTTCTTTGAGATCGGCATGAAGGAAGCGGACATTCTCAGCGTTTTCCGCTATGCCAACATCTATCCGGCGGCGCTGGAAGCGGTCGCTTCCGGGCGTGTGGACGTCAAGCAGATCGTGACGAAGGTCTTCCCCTGGGAGCAGGCGCAGGAGGCCTTTGAATGTGCGCTGCACAACAAGCAGGACGTCGTAAAGATCGTCATTGAATGCTGATGGTGCCGCTTATGGGGAAAATGATTGGAGCGGGCCATATTGGCCTGATGGTTTCTGACATGGCGGCAAGCGTCGCGTTCTATCGGGATCTGCTTGGAATGAGCATCCTGTACCACAATTGCATTCAGGATGAAAAGAACAACAAGACCGTAACGATCAATTTCTTCCAGCTGGGTTCGCTGGTCATCGAGGCCATTGACGTACCTGGTCTGGAAGTGGGAACCGGCGGCCGCATCGACCACATCGCCATTGCGGTGGAGGACATCGAATCCGTAAAGGCGGAGTTGGAACAGAAGGGCATTGCATTTAACGGAGAAATCGTATTCGACCCCGGGATCGGCTCCAACGGCTGCAAATATGCCACGTTCCACGGGCCGGACGGGGAAAATCTGGAAATCAACGAGATACTGTAGGAGGCAGCGAAGATGAAAGCAGTTGTTTTGGAAGGAAAAGGACTGGTCGCATACCGGGAAGTCGAAAAGCCCGTTTGCGGAGACGACGACATTATTCTGGAGGTCAAAGCCTGTGGCATCTGCGGCAGCGATCTGCATTTCTACTTTGGGCGCATGGATCCCCCGGGGAAAATGCCCCATGTCATGGGGCATGAGTTTTCCGGCGTGATTGCCGAAATGGGAAAGAATGTCGATCCTTACTGGCATGTGGGCGACCGCGTCGTCTCGGATAACACCGGCGACGCCTGCGGCCGGTGTCCGGCATGCTCCCGGGGCAATTTCGTTGCCTGCGAGAACCGCGGCACCCTTGGCGTGACCATGGACGGCGGCTTTACGAAGTATGTGAAGATCCCCGGAAAGCTGCTGCAGATGTACAAGAATTGTCTCTGGAAGATTCCGGAAGAGCTGAGCTTTGAGGAAGCCACGCTGATGGATCCGGCGGCCAACGGATACAACGCCGTCGTCCAGCAGGGCGACCTGAAGCCCGGCGAGATCGTGGTCGTATTTGGCGTCGGCGCTCTGGGGCTGATGTCGATTGCCCAGGCGCACATTGGCGGAGCTTCCAAGGTGATCGCCGTCGGTATGCACGCAGACCGGGCGAAGCGGGAAGCGATTGCGAGGAAATACGGCGCGGATGTCTTTTATGCCTCCGATGAAGAGGAGGATATTGTGCAGACCGTCAAGCGCGAAGCGGGAGAGGACGGCGTAGCCCTGGTGATCGACGCGGCGGGCGTTCCCATCATCACGGATCAGGCGATTGCCATGCTTCGTACGGAGGGCGCACTCGTCCGTATCGGCATGAGTACCCGCCCGTATGGCTCCAGTCTGGATGCGTTCGCATTGAAAAACATCCGTATCATGGGTCACATGGGCTACAATCAGGAGTCCTGGAGAAATTCCCTGGCGCTGGCAAGGGCGGGGCGGCTGGATTTGAAGTCGATCATTTCTCTGACGCTTCCCATGCGGGAACATGCAAAGGGTTTTGAAATGACCAAGAATCAGGAGGCGGCAAAGGTAATTCTGATTCCGGACGAGGAGTGAACACAGTGAGTGAGTACATTTTGGAACTGAAAGACGTCGTAAAACGCTTTGGCGGCGTTACGGCGCTGAACCAGGTATGCTTTCAGCTTCGCCCCGGAGAGGTGCATGCGCTCATGGGTGAAAACGGTGCGGGCAAGTCAACGCTGATTAAAACCATGACCGGTGTTTATGTGCCGGACGCAGGAGAGATCCTGTTCAACGGAGAGAAAGCGGAGTTTCATTCTGCTAAGGATTCTGCGGTGCTTGGCATCGCGGCGGTCTATCAGCATGCAACGGCATTCCCTGATCTTACCGTCACAGAGAATATTTTCATGGGGCAGGAACTGCGTACGAAGCTGGGACTTTACGACTGGAAATCCATGCGCCGCCGCGCAAAGGAGCTTCTGGCGCCTCTGAGTCCGTCCCTGGATGTCAAGCGGCAGATGTCCTCTCTGAGCGTGGCAGAGCAGCAACTTGTGGAGATCGCAAAGGCTACCTCCCGTGAGCTTAGAGTTCTGATTCTAGATGAACCGACGGCCTGCCTTACGACCCACGAATGTGAGGAGCTTTACGGCATCGTGGAGAAGCTGAAGGCCAAGGGGGTTGCGATCGTCTTCATCTCCCACAGAATGGAGGACATGTACCGCCTGGCAGACCGTGTAACCGTATTCCGCGACGCCCACTACATCGGCACCTGGGAGATCAACGCGATCACCGAAAAGGCACTCATCGGACATATGGTTGGGCGGGAGCTGGATCAGATGTATCCTGCCCGGCAGGCAGAGATCGGGGAGGATGTCCTCGAAGTGAAGCACCTGAGCCGTCTCGGAAAATTCAAGGATGTTTCCTTCCACGTCCGCAAGGGCGAGGTGGTCGCCCTTACCGGCCTGGTCGGCGCCGGACGTACCGAGGTCTGCGAAAGTCTGTTCGGCATCGTGCCGGCAAATCAGGGCGAGATATTCATGGAGGGCAAAGCCATCCAGATTTGCTCCACGCGGGACGCCTTCGCCTGCGGCATTGGTCTTCTCCCGGAAGATCGTCAGCGGCAGGGGTTGTTTGAAGACCACCCGATCTATCAGAACGTTTCCGCGGCAAACCTGAACCGCTGCCTGCACGGCACTGTGCTGGATGTAAAGGCGGAAAAGGAGCGGGCATCGGAACTCTGCGGCAGCATTCAGCTCAAGGCATCGAGCATCAGCGCACCGCCGTCGTCGCTGTCCGGCGGCAACCAGCAGAAGGTTGTATTTGCGAAGCTTCTCAACTGTGACCTGAAGGTTCTGCTGCTGGATGAGCCAGCAAAGGGCGTTGACGTAGGTGCGAAATTCTCTATTTACAGCATTATCAACGATCTGGCAGCAAAAGGCTGCGCTGTTCTGCTGGTTTCCTCCGAAATGCCGGAGGTCATCGGTATGGCTGACCGGGTGTATGTTATGAGTTCCGGCCGGATCACGGCGGAGTATCGGAAGGACGAAGTGACGCAGGAGAAGCTTCTCCAGGCGGCGCTGATGAAGAAAGGCGGTGTAGAAGCGTGAAGAATTCTGTAAAGTCCCTTCTGCGCAGCAGAAACAGCGGCTTGCTGGCAGGCCTGTTCATCATGCTGGCGCTGGCGGCGGGAATCACACCGAAGCTGTTTGTCCCTTCGACCATTATTTCCATGCTGCGCAACAACTGCATTTACGTATTCCTGGCCGTGGCGGAGTTTACCGTCATCATTTCCGGCGCCATCGATCTGTCGGGGCCTGCCATTTACGGCGTGCTTCTCCGCAGTCCAGCAGATGAATCACCCGGACACGCCGGCGATCGTATGGGTTCTCATCAGCCTGGCAATCGGTGTTGCCTGCGGTGCGGTAAACGGCCTTCTGGTCTACAAGCTGAAGATGAATCCCATGATTGCTACCCTCGGATCGCAATATGTCATTCGAGGATGCGCTTTTCTGGTATCTAACGGCGCGTATATTTTTCCGCATCAGGTCTCCGAATCATTCCAGAGTATTGCGACGGGAAAACTTCTCGGATTTCAGGCAATCCTTTGGTATGCGGTCGTGGTGATGATCCTGGCGGCGATCTTCCTTGGCCGCACGATGCTTGGACGGCACGTCTACGCGATCGGCAGCAATATGGAGTCGGCACGGATCGCAGGCCTGAATACCGGAAAAATATCCATCACGGCGTACATGATCTCCGGCTTTCTGGCCGCATTTGCGGGCGTTATGTATATCGCAAACTTTGCTACCGTCAATTATCAAGCGGCCAACGGATATGAGATGACGGCAATTGCCATCAGCATTCTAGGCGGAGCGAGCGTAACAGGCGGAAAGGGGCAGGTTAGTGGACTGGTATTGTCGGTCATGATGATTGCGGTAATCAATTCCTTCCTTAGCATGCTCCCGGGTATGAATCTTTGGTCGGACGCAATCCAGGGCTTGATCATTCTGGTGGCGGTGGTTCTGAACAAATCGCTGGCACAGCGTGAACATTTACAGGAACTGAAAGAACAGGAGGCGCTGCTGTGAAAGAAGCTGCACTGAACAGAAAATTAAAAATCGGCGGACTGCTTCACTGCTGGGAATTCATCCTGATCTGCGTGTTTCTGCTGATCAACGGCGTCGTCGCGGCCATCCGTCCGGATCTATACTTTTCCAAAGGGACCGTGACCTCCATGATCCAGTCCGGCATGATCTCGGCGCCGCTGGTGCTGGGAATGGCACTGGTGACCCTACTGGGGGATGTGGACGTATCCTGCTCGGCGAATATGATCTGCTGCGGCATGGTGACCGGTCTGTGCATCGACCACGGCGTCAACCCTGCCATAGCGGTTGCTCTGGCTTTGGTGACGGGTGTTGTGCTGGGCGCATTCAATGGCTTTGTGGTGGCGTATGTCGGCCTTCCCGCCGTCATCGTTACGATCTCTACGTCGCTTCTGTACCGGGGTCTGGTCAAGATCATTCTGGATGTCAATGTTCTCAAGCATTTCCCGTCCTTCTACGCGGCGATGATGTGGCGTGATATCGGGGGAGTCCCCATCTCCATGCTGGTGTTCCTTGCGCTGGCGGTGGTGTTTATCTTCCTGCTGCATAAGACCAAGTTTGGCCGTACCCTCTACATGATCGGCAGCAACCCGGTCACCAGTGAGTTTTCGGGCATTGATGTGAAGCGTACGAAGCTGATCGTATTCATGATCATGGGTTTGATGGCCGGCGTTGCGTCGATTTTCTACGTAGGCCGTATGGGCGGAGGACTTAACTCCACCATGGGCACCGGAGAGGAAATGAATGCAATTGCAGTTGCCGCCCTTGGCGGGATCGCAGCCGGCAGAGGAAAGATGACCGGCCCCGTGATCGGTGTGTTCATCTTCTCCACGCTGACCTACGCGCTGGGACTTCTCGGCATCAACGACAACGGCAAGAGCATGTTCACCGGCGTCATTCTGGTTCTGGCCGTGGTTCTTGCCAACAGGAAAAAGTCGTAATCAGCCGCGCTCTGCGGTAAAATAAAACGAAAGAGGTAACTGACATGTTGAAAAAGAGTATCACCCTGCTCCTCGCACTCTGTATGCTCCTGAGCCTTGTGGCATGTTCCGCAAACAAGGCCCCCACCACAGCCGCCGACGCCCAAACACCCAGCGCCGAAGCGACCGGTGACGCAGGTACCTACGACATGATCAACAAGATCTACGACGATTATCTGCTCAAGAATTACGCCGGTTTTGAAAGCTACCTGAAAGGCCACGGCATCACGGCTGAAGAAAAGAGCGCTTCTACATACGGCGTTTCTGAACAGGTGGAAGTGATCGACGAAATGATCGCCCACGGTGTAAGCGCAATTTCCGTCAATGCCTGTGGCGAGACCGGCTTTGACGAAGTTTTGAGAAAAGCAAGAAATGCGGGCATCGCCGTCAACTCCTTTGACGCCGCGCTCAACCCGGATCTCCGTACAGTCAATGTCAACCAGGCTTCCAACGCGGACGTGGGTGCCTACTTTGTCCGGCTGAGCGTTCTGGCCGCACTGCGTCTGGAATACTCCGGCGACGATATGGTCTCCACCCTGGAGCAGGCGCTTGCTGCGTACGACGGCGAAGAGATCGTGATCGGCTGCCTGACTGCCAGCATTGACGCACCGGTGCAGAATGCCTGGATCCAGGGTATGCGCAACGAGCTGGCCAAGGATATGTATGCCGGTAAGGTCAACCGGGAAATGGACGTCAAGTATGGCAACGACGATGCTACTGTTTCCACTACCCAGGCGCAGGCGTATCTCGCCGAAGATAAGGTCGACGTCATCGTTTGCATTTCGACGGTTGCCATGATCGCTGCGGCACAGGTCGTGAAGGATGCCGGCTCTGATATGAAGGTCACCGGCTGTGGTGCGCCGTCTCAGATCCAGTCCTTTATGCCCAAGGAAGGCGAGGATACCTTCAGCACCCCCGTCCCTTACATCGTACTGTGGGATCTGACCCGTGTCGGCGCCGTGGCAGCCTGTGCGCTGATGGCGGAAAAGGCCGGCACGTTCGACGGCAGCATTGGCTCCACCTTGGAAATGGATGCTTGGAACGGCTATGAGGCTACGATCTTTACCGTTACCGAAGCAGCCGACGGCGGCCCCGAGATCGTTGTCGGCCAGCCCCTGGTCTTTGACAAGAACAACGTCGCCGATTGGATCGACATTCTCTAAGCACAAACGTTTCACATGCGGGAGGCAATTGTGCCTCCCGCAACTCAGCATCAGCTGACAAGGGGTCACATGCCCGACGGGCGCTCTGACACGTCGCTGGCCATGTTATCGTCCTCGACTTGCGGGGGCAAGCCTGTGCCCTCTACCTTGCCATTGACGCGCCAGAACGCCCAATGGGTCTTCGAGTTATCCCGGAGCATAAACGGGGCTGGTAAGGCAGACGAGGAAGACAAAGCCGGGGGCCATTCAGGCCCGGGAAACCATGCGCCCCCTTGTCAGCTGATGCTACTGCAAAAAAAGGAGACAATTATGGAAAATTTCAGCTTTTATACACCGACCCGGTACATTTTTGGACGGGGAGAAGAAAAGAATGTGGGCGCTTATCTGAAAGAATACGGTGCGCATAAGGTTCTTCTGCTGCATTATGGCTCCGATATGCCACACGAGGTAAAGCTCATCGACAGCATCATCACCTCTTTGGACGCCGCAGGCATCGGCTATGTGGATTTCACCGGTATCCAGGCAAACCCGACCTATGAACGGGCAGTAGAGGGAACCGCGATTGTACGCCGCGAGGGTATCGATTTCCTCCTTGCGGTTGGCGGCGGCAGTGTCATTGACACGGCCAAGTTCATTGGCGTCGATGCGCTGTTTGACGGCGACCTGTGGGAATACTGCTACATGCAGGGTAACCCGGCTCCCAAATCCCTTCCCGTGGCAACAGTCCTGACCATCGCGGCAACCGGCAGCGAGGGTTCCGATAGCAGCATCATTACACGAAACCACCTGAAAAAGAATATGGGCGGCGACATTATTCGCCCGGTCTTCTCCATTATGGATCCGGAGCTGACGATGACGCTGCCCCGTTACCAGACGGCCAGTGGTATCGTGGATATGATCGCCCATGTCCACGAGCGTTACTTCAGCAATTCCCCCAACAACGACCTGACGGACTATCTGTGCGAGGCAATCTTCAAGGCTATCCTGCAAAATGCGCCACGGGTCATGAAGCAGTCCGACGACTATGAGGCACGCGCCGCGCTGATGTGGGCGGGGACTCTGGCGCACAATGGCATTTGCGGCTGTGGCAGGACAATGGATCTGGCAGTGCATTTTATTCAGCATCCCATCAGTGCGCATTTCGGCTCGGCGCATGGCGCCGGCTGCGGAGTCATCACCCTTGGCTGGATAAAGTACGTTTACAAGCACGATATGGCACGCTTCGTGCGTTACTTTACGCGGGTCTGGAACGTGGAGAATGACGAGCTACACCCGGAGCGTGTGATCCTGGAGGGTATTGAGAAACAGAAGAATTTCTATCTCTCTCTGGGTATGCCGACGACCCTTGGCGAGATCGGCGCGTCCGAGGCGGATATTCCGATGTTGGCGCAGGAATGCGACGTCTTCCCCCACGGAAAAACCGGCAACTTCGTCCAGTTGGATCGGAAGGACGTTGAAAACATCTATCGGCTGTGCATGTAATGGAGGAACACAGATATGCAGTATCATAAGCTTGGCGCATCTGACATGAATCTTTCTGCTCTGAGCATCGGCACCTGGGCGATCGGCGGAGCAAACTGGGGCGAAACGGATCGTACGTCGTCCATCCGTGCAATGCACGCCATGTTTGACCATGGCGTAAACAGTGTGGACACCGCCCCCGCCTATAATTTCGGGGAGTCGGAGCGCATTGTGGGAGAGGCCGTCCGGGGCAGACGGGATAAAGTTTATTTGACGACGAAAACCGGTGTTTACAATACCAAAGAGGTTCCCTTTGTCAAGGATGCCCGGTACGAGACGGTTATCCGCCTATGTGAGCAGTCGCTGAAGAATCTGCAAACGGACTACATTGACCTCATGCTCATTCACTGGCCGGATACGGAGCATTGCGCCCCGTTTGACGAGACCATGCGCGCCCTTGAGGAGCTGGTGCAGGCAGGAAAGCTTCGATACATTGGCGTATCCAATTTTTCCCAGGAGCAGATCACGGAAATCCAGAAGTTCGGGCAGATCGTCGCGATAGAGCCGCCCTACTCCATGGTAAACCGGTCGCAGGAGGCTCTTATGCAGTGGTGCGCTGGGCGGGGAATTGGAACAATGACCTACGGTTCGCTTGGCGCGGGCATTCTGACGGGCGCATACCGGACGCTTCCGAAGTTTGAAGAAGGCGATATGCGCGTAACATTCTACGATTATTTCCGTGAGCCGAAGTTCTCCCGGATCCAGAAGCTACTGCTCGTCATGGATGACATTGCCAAGGCACACCACGCGACACCGGCGCAGGTGGCTGTAAACTGGAACGCCCAGAAACCGTTCGTTACGACTTCCTTGTGCGGTGTACGCAGTGAGCACCACGCCATCGAAGATTGCATGGGCTTTGAATGGTCGCTGACGGATCAGGAAATGCAGTGCCTGGATGCTGCAATTGGGGAGTATATTCCGGAATAACAAATAGAAACTGACAGCAGGAGAGATGATTTCTCCTGCTGTTTTTGCATGTCGGCCAAACTGGGATAATGTACAATAAGTTGCGCAAATTGAAAAGAGCATAAAAAAGTAGACACGGCTCGCCGGTCTCTGGTAGAATGAAGTTACCACACACATTCTGAAAGGAGACAGCAAAC
>ERZ1035006.2653-NODE-2653-length-9922-cov-12.460221_pt1 | contig 9922 bp, 12 predicted proteins | sample MGYA00520694_ERZ1035006 | MGnify/ENA primary metagenome ERZ1035006 (study PRJEB33766, sample SAMN09781746) | gut metagenome | biome: gut microbiome | host: Homo sapiens | place: Madagascar | study: EMG produced TPA metagenomics assembly of the PRJNA485056 data...
CATCCCCCCTCACCCGCCGCTTAGAGCGTGTTTGAAGCGGGGGGATGCTTATCTGCGTTCAAACACATTCCGGGAATGCCCCTGGTGCATAGTTTTCCATCAGTCTTTATGGCAGCAGCGCTTCTCATCAATCTCTACCAGGATGATGTCATCACCGATCTGGCGGATGCAGTTCCAGGGAATCACGTATTCGCTGTCCCTGCCGAAAAGACAGAAGCAGAAGCGGCCAGGACCGGGGACGATCAAAGCTGTGATACAGCCGTTTTCGCAGTTAAATTCCACATCTACGGGACAGCCAAGGGTCCGGCAGGTACAGATGTTGATCACTTCTTTTTGTTTTAATTCGCAGATACGCATGAAAAATACCTGTTTTTTATGAGATTATGCAAAATTTCTGAAAATATGCACAGTATTAGTTGACATGATTTCGATACTTAATTTATAATAAAAATCAGTAAAGTTCAGTACGGTTTATGTCACCGAAATGGCAGTATGCCGTGAGAAAGGGGGGGGAGAGTTCCCATGAGATGTCCGTATTGCAATCAGGATAATACAAGAGTTGTAGACTCAAGACCTGTAGAAGAAACCAATTCTATCCGCCGCAGAAGAATGTGTGATTCCTGTGGAAGAAGATTTACCACTTATGAGAATGTGGAAGTGATTCCGCTGACGGTTATTAAGAAAAATCTGAACAGAGAACAGTATGACCGCAACAAGCTGATTAATGGTATCCGCCGTGCCTGCTATAAGCGCCCCATTGCCAGCGAAAAGCTGGAGGTCATGATCGATGCTGTAGAAGGAGACATTTTCAGCACCGAAGATAAAGAAATCTCCAGCACCAAGATCGGAGAGATCGTAATGCACCACCTAAAAGACCTGGATTCCGTAGCTTATGTGCGTTTTGCGTCTGTGTATCGGGAATTTAAAGACGTAAGCACCTTCATGGACGAACTGAAAAAATTCATGAACTAAGAAAACTCCTCGCCGAAGAGCGAGGAGTTTTCGCTATGCAAACGAAGCGAAGCGGAGTTGGCATTTCCCGTGCCTCGCCGAAGAGCGAGGAGTTTTCGCTATGCAAACGTAGCGAAGCGGAGTTCGCATTTCTCGTGCCTCGCCGAAGAGCGAGGAGTTTTCGCTATGCATTTTTTGCCAAAAAAGGAGACGGAATGATCAAGGATTCCGTCTCCAACTATTATACAGGAATGATTTTTTAGCAGATACCCTGAGCTTTCATAGCATCTACAACCTTCTCGAATCCGGCAATATTAGCACCTGCAACGTAGTTATCCTCCATGCCATAACGCTTAGCTGCGTCATCCGCTTTGCGGAAAATGTCTACCATGATGCCGTGAAGCTTCTCATCAACCTCCTCTGCTGTCCAGGAAAGTCTCATGGAGTTCTGGCTCATCTCAAGAGCAGAAGTAGCAACACCACCAGCGTTAGCTGCTTTACCAGGCATGAACAGAACACCGTTCTCCTGAAGGTAAGTTGTAGCATCGAGAGTAGTAGGCATATTAGCACCCTCAACTACATATTTGCAACCGTTTGCAACAAGTGTTTTAGCACCGTCAAGTGCAAGTTCATTCTGAGTAGCACATGGAAGATATACATCACATTTGATGTTCCAGATTCCGGTACCCGCTGTATAAGTAGCACCCTCAACACGGTCAGCATATTCTTTGATACGTCCACGCTTTACTTCTTTGATATCTTTTACAATGTCAAGCTTGATTCCTTCCGGATCATAGATATATCCGTTAGAGTCACACATTGCAACAACCTTGCCGCCAAGCTGCTGAGCCTTCTCAACTGCGTAGATAGCAACGTTTCCGGATCCTGTCACGATGAAAGTCTTTCCATTGATAGAATCGTCATGTGCTTTCATGATCTCATCAAGCATATAAACTACACCATATCCGGTAGCCTGTGTACGGATAAGGGATCCGCCGTAGGTAAGTCCCTTTCCTGTAAGAACACCCTCATATAAGCCACGGATTCTCTTATACTGTCCGAATAAGTAACCAATCTCACGTCCGCCTACGCCGATGTCACCAGCCGGAACATCCGTATCAGCACCGATATATTTGGAAAGCTCTGTCATAAAGCTCTGGCAGAATGCCATAACCTCTCTGTCAGATTTGCCCTTTGGATCAAAGTTGGAACCACCCTTGCCACCGCCAATCGGAAGTCCGGTAAGAGAGTTCTTGAAGGTCTGCTCAAATCCAAGGAATTTCAAGATACCCTGGTTAACGGACGGATGGAAACGAAGGCCTCCCTTGTAAGGTCCGATAGCGCTGTTAAACTGTACACGGTATCCTTTATTCACCTGAACGGTACCCTTGTCATCAACCCACGGAACACGGAAGGAAATGATTCTTTCCGGCTCAACAAGACGTTCCAGAAGGGACATACTGCGATATTCTTCCTCATTTTTATCAATTACGACTTTCAGAGAATCCAGAACTTCTTTTACTGCCTGATGAAACTCCGGCTCGCCAGGATTCTGTGCTACGACTCTTTCATATACTTCTTCAGTGTAAGACATTGTAATTCCTCCTCATCCTGATTGATGTAAAAATTTTAACGACGCTATTATACACTAAAGCGCTAAAAAAGAAAAGAGTTTTTTTTACATTTCCAAAAATTTCATAAGGTCTTGCGAAAATGAGTCAAATATGAGATGATAGATGGCAAGAAATATGTTATACCAGAACCGGCATCGGCCAGAAATACCTCTCAGGTGCATAGATACATCTGGCATACATAACAAGATGAGGAGTGAAGAAAATGAAAACATTCGAGAAGTCCAGTAAACTGAATAACGTACTCTATGATGTGCGAGGTCCGGTTGTGGACGAGGCCGCCAGAATGGAAGAGGACGGCATGGAAATCCTGAAGCTGAATATCGGCAATCCATATCCTTTTGGCTTTTCAGCACCCCAGGAGGTGATCCTGGATATGCTGAGCAACATCCGTACCTCTCAGGGATATTCCGATTCCAAGGGTATTTTTTCCGCAAGAAAGGCAATCATGCAGTATGCCCAGCTCCGGGGAATCCCAGGCGTGACCATGAGTGACATTTATACCGGAAATGGTGTCAGCGAGCTGATCAATCTTAGTATGCAGGCACTTTTGGACAATGGTGATGAAATTTTGATCCCTGCACCGGATTATCCGCTGTGGACAGCTACTGCTACGCTGGCAGGAGGAAACGTAGTTCATTACATCTGCGATGAGCAGTCAGAGTGGTATCCGGATATTGATGACATCCGCAGCAAGATCACAGATAAGACCAAAGCGATCGTCATTATCAATCCCAATAATCCTACAGGCGCTGTATATCCCAAAGAGATCCTGGAGCAGATCGTACAGATTGCCAGGGAGCATGAGCTGATCATATTTTCAGATGAGATCTATGACCGCCTGATCATGGATGGCTATAAGCATACCTCCATTGCTTCCCTTGCGGGCTCAGATGTATTCTGCGTTACTTTTTCAGGACTTTCCAAATCCCACATGATCGCAGGCTTCCGTATTGGATGGATGATCTTAAGCGGTGCCAAGAATAAGGCAAAGGGCTATATCGAAGGCATCAATATGCTTTCCTCCATGCGTCTTTGCTCCAACGTTCCGGCACAGTCCATCGTGCAGACCGCTCTTGGCGGTTATCAGAGTGTAAATGAGTACATTCAGCCAGGCGGAAGAGTTTACGAGCAGAGAGATTTTGTTTACAAAGCATTGAATGACATTCCGGGAATTACAGCTGTGAAGCCAAAGGCAGCTTTCTATATCTTCCCGAAGATCGATACAGAGAAATTCAACATTCACAATGATGAGCAGTTTGCTCTTGATTTCCTTCATGAGAAACAGGTCCTTCTGGTTCCCGGAAAGGGCTTCAACTGGACTTCTCCGGATCATTTCAGAGTAGTGTACCTGCCGAATATAAGACAGCTTGAGAAAGCAACAGACAAGCTGAGAGAATTCCTGGCAGGATACAGGCAGCACTGAGCCGGCTGAGTCAATTTGGACAGGACCATTAGATTGTATGTAGATCTCAAAAAAAATTGATGGTATACTGATATACATACAGCGTCAGAACCGGCAGATCTTGCCGGCGGCTGACGGCTTACATAACCAATCGTCACAGATTATCCATATAAGATGAGGAGGAACGGATTATCGGACAATTAAAAAGAGAAAGGGGTTTATTAAATGACAGGATTTAACATGAAAGTAACACCAGAAATAGAAAACCTGACGGAAATCTGTAAGGATCATTCCAGTCTGGATCTTTCCCTTTACAAAAAATACGACGTAAAGAGAGGGCTCCGCGACCTGAATGGAAAAGGCGTTCTGGCCGGACTGACACAGGTTTCCAATGTATGTGCTGTAAAAGTAGTTGACGGCAGGGAAGTTCCCTGTGCAGGAAGTCTTTCCTACAGGGGCTATGACATTAAGGAACTTACCAGGGGATTTATTGAAGATGACCGTTATGGGTTTGAAGAAACCACCTATCTTTTGTTGTTTGGCAAGCTTCCCAATGCCCAGGAGCTGGAGAATTTCACCAGGCTTCTGGCAAACCAGCGTTCCCTTCCCACGAACTTTGTGAGAGACGTTATCATGAAGGCACCGTCCAGGGATATTATGAATGCCTTATCCAGAAGCGTGCTTACACTGTACTGCTACGACAAGGATCCGGATGATATTTCTCTTCCCAATGTACTGAGACAGTGTCTGAATCTGATCAGCGTTTTCCCGCTTTTGTCTGTATATGGTTATCAGGCTTATAATCATTACTTATGCGGCAAGAGTCTTTATATCCACAATCCGAGGAAAGAGCTTTCCACAGCAGAGAATATTCTGCGTATGCTCCGCCCGGATAAGAAATATTCTCATCTGGAGGCGAAGATCCTGGATCTTGCCCTGATCCTTCACATGGAGCATGGCGGTGGCAATAACTCTACCTTTACCACCCATGTAGTATCCTCTTCCGGTACAGACACCTACTCTGCCATCGCAGCGGCACTTGGCTCCCTGAAAGGACCGAAGCACGGCGGTGCCAATATCAAGGTTGTAAGTATGTTCCAGGATATGAAGAAACATGTCAAGGATATTGGAGATGAAGACGAGATAAGAGAGTATCTGAAGAAGCTCCTTCATAAAGAAGCCTTTGATAAAAGAGGTCTTATCTATGGTATGGGCCATGCAATCTATTCCGTATCTGATCCAAGAGCACAGGTCCTGAAGGGCTTTGTGGAAACGCTTGCCAAGGAAAAGGGCCGCATGAAGGAATACAATCTGTATGCTATGGTTGAACGTATGGCTCCGGAGGTAATTGCCGAGGAACGTCACATCTACAAGGGTGTCAGCGCCAACGTGGACTTTTACAGCGGATTTGTTTACAGTATGCTGGATCTTCCGCTGGAATTATATACTCCTATTTTTGCAGTTGCACGTATCGTAGGATGGAGTGCACACCGAATGGAAGAGCTGATCAATACAGACAAGATCATCCGTCCGGCATACAAGAATGTACTGGATCCGGCAGTATACGTACCACTAAAGGAGCGTGAGTAGGATGTGGACAGGTTTAGGCTCTTCCCTAGTTCTGGAGGGAGGCGGAAGCAGAGGAGTATTTACAGCAGGTGTGCTGGATTTCCTTATGGAAAAGAACGTCACCTTTCCTTATGTGATCGGGGTATCAGCTGGCTCCTGCAATGCCCTTGACTTTGTTTCCAGGCAGCCGGGGCGTACCAGGCAGTGTATGGTAGTGGAGGATAAGGCAAATAATTATGTTGCTACCAGGGCTGCCCTGAAGAAGGGAGAGCTTTTTGACATGGATATGCTGTTTGACCGCTATCCCAATGAGCTGTTTCCCTTTGATTTCGATACCTTTTTCCAGTCCGAAGCAGAGTGCGAGATGGTTGTAACCAATTGCGAAACAGGTGAAGCAGAGTATCTTTCTGAGAAAGAAGAAAGGCGGCGCCTTATGGATATTGGAAGGGCTTCTTCCAGTATTCCTCTTGTAAGTCCTATGGTGGAGATTGACGGAGTGCCTTACCTTGACGGTGGAATTGCAGATTCCATTCCTCTGATCCACGCCATGGAAAAGGGCTGGCGTAAAAATGTGGTGGTTCTTACCAGAAATAAAGGATACCGGAAATCCAAGCCGGGGAAAAGTGCAGCACTTTATGTTGCAGCCTTTCGCCATTACCCGGAATTTCTCAACACCCTTTACAATCGTTACCGCAATTATAACCGCACTTTGGAGCTGATTGAGAAGTGGGAGAGAGAGGGCCATATCTTTGTTCTTCGTCCGGAAATTCCTACAGTAGGTCGTGCAGAGAAGAATAAGGAGAAGCTTCTTGCTTTTTATGACCATGGCTATGAGGTGATGAAGGATCGTTATGAGGAACTGCTGGCATATTTAAATTACTGAGAAAGAGCACCTTTGATGTCTGCAGATCCGCTTATGCAGACAGGGCCTGTTCATGGCTGATGTCCGGGACTCTTCTAATAAATAAAGGATGCAACGATAGATGTTTGAACATTTTTTTCCAGATGAATATCTGGATTCCACATATACCATTGATTTTAAGAAATTGTATGATAGGGGCTATCGGGGAATCTTGTTTGACATAGACAATACCCTGGTTCCCCATGGGGCACCTGCAGATAAGCGGGCAGTTCAGCTTTTTCGCAAGCTGAGGGGACTTGGCTTTTCCTGCTGCCTGGTGTCCAACAATAAAAAGAAAAGGGTGGAGCCTTTTGCGAAGGCTGTCGGGGCAGGTTACATAGAGATGGCTGCCAAGCCTTCCAGAAAGGGGTATGAAAAGGCGATGGAGAACCTGGGAACGAATCGGGGGAATTCTGTTTTCATAGGGGATCAGCTTTTTACAGATATCTGGGGCGCTAAGAAACTGGGAATTCATACCATTCTTGTGAAGCCCATTCATCCGAAGGAAGAAATCCAGATTGTATTAAAGCGTTATCTGGAAAAAATAGTATTACATTTTTATACCAAGGAGGAGAAGAATTCATGAACCATATTGTGGTCATCGGTTTTATGGGTTCTGGCAAGACTAGAGTGGGTAAACGTCTGTCCAGTGACCTGGGTCTGACTTTTGTTGATGTGGACAAAGTAATCGTTAAGAAAATGAATCTGTCAGTGAAGGAGATTTTCCAGAAATTTGGAGAACCGTATTACCGTGCACTGGAAACAATGACAGTAAAAGCATTGATTGAAGACAAGGAGAGAAAGGTCATTTCTCTTGGTGCAGGACTTCCTATCCAGGAGCAGAATGAGAAATATATCAAGGCCCTTGGAACGGTTGTCTATCTGAAGGGCTCCATTGATACCTTCCGTAAGAGACTGGAAGGAAACAGCAATCCTCTTCTGGAGGGAGAGAACCAGGATGAGAAGATGAAGAAGCTCCTGAAGCAGCGTGACCCCATCTATCACAAATTTGCAGACATTGAAGTAATCACGGGAGATAAGCCATTTGAGGCATTAATTAAGGAAATTGAGGAAAAATTGCCCTGATATTGAAAAAAACAGTTGAAAAACTGGGCTATATATTATAAAATATTTCTGGAGTGTGTTTGAAAAATGTTTTCAACGGATGTGCAATTTTTCAAGCACATTCCAGTCATAAGCACTATAAGGAGGAAAATATAATTATGATTTCAGCAGGTGATTTCAGAAACGGTGTCACAGTAGAAATTGATGGCAACGTTTGTCAGATCGTAGAATTCCAGCACGTAAAGCCGGGTAAAGGAGCTGCTTTCGTTAGAACCAAATACAAAAATATTATCACAGGATCCGTGTTAGAGAAATCTTTCCGTCCTACAGAGAAGTTCCCTACAGCACGTATTGAGCGTGTTGATATGCAGTATCTGTACAGCGATGGTGGTTTATATTATTTCATGAACGTTGAGACTTTCGACCAGGTTGGTCTTACAGAAGAGCAGGTTGGTGATGCTCTTAAATTTGTGAAAGAGAACGAGATGGTTAAGGTTTGCTCTCACAATGGAAATGTATTTGCAATCGAGCCTCCGTTATTTGTCGAGCTTGTTGTAACTGAGACTGAGCCAGGCTTTGCAGGAAATACAGCACAGGGTGCTACCAAGCCAGCTATTGTTGAGACAGGTGCACAGGTTATGGTTCCTCTGTTCGTAAACCAGGGCGACAAGTTGAAGATTGATACCAGAACAGGTGAGTATCTGTCCCGTGTATAAGCTTCAGAGCTGAATATTTTGCCATCGGCGCAAGCCGGTGGCATTTTTGGATTTGGAAAGGATGATGTGGGAGATGGAATATACAACATTAGGAAAGACAGGACTTAAGATTTCCAGGATGGGGTTTGGTGGAATCCCCATTCAGAGAATTGATGCTGAAGGCACCAGAAATTTGATGAAGGAGCTGGTAAAGAACGGCGTTAATTACATTGACACTGCAAGGGGCTATACAGTAAGCGAGGAGTATCTTGGCTATGCACTGGAGGGAATCCGTGACAAATTCGTGGTTGCCACTAAGAGTATGTCCAGAACAAAAGAGACCATGGCAGCAGACATCGAGACAAGTCTTCGCAATCTGAGAACAGACTATATTGACCTTTATCAGATCCACAATCCCAGCATGGAACAGCTGGACATCGTTGTCGGCCCGGATGGGGCACTGGAGGCCTTGCTGGAGGCGAAGAAGGCAGGGAAAATCGGTCATATTGGTCTTACGGCACATTCTACTGCTGTTTTTGAAAGGGCACTGGGATTTGACTGGGTAGAGACGATCATGTTTCCTTATAATATTGTGGAGAACCAGGGAGCAGAACTGATCACCAGATGCAAAGAGAAAAACGTAGGCTTTATTGGTATGAAACCACTGGCTGGCGGTGCTATTGAGAACGGAACGCTTGCCCTTCGCTATGTCTGTTCCAATCCTGCAGTAACCGTCGTGATTCCGGGAATGGCAGATGCGTCAGAGCTGGAAGAAAATGTAAAGGCCTGTTCAGATGCCTCCCCTCTTACGAAAGAGGAATTGGTCGAGATGGAAGAAATCCGCCACCAGCTGGGAACCAATTTCTGCCGCAGATGCAATTACTGTGCACCCTGCACAGTAGGAATCAGCATTCCCAACGTCTTTCTTTTCGCCGGATACCTGGAGCGCTACAACCTGGCCGACTGGGCAAAGGACCGCTACAAAAATCTTGCAGTAAAGGCCTCAGCCTGTGTCGGCTGTGGAAAATGTGAAACCAGATGTCCTTATCATTTGCCTATCAGAGAAATGCTGAAAAAGGTAGCTGGGGAGTTTGGGAAATAAGGGAGAAATCTTCTTATTTTTCCTTGACAGCCGGGAGAAATATGCATATAATGGTTTAACAGATCACAATTATGAAGCTTCGTCTGCGTACCAGAGCGTGTTTGAAAAAGGCTTTCTGCAAGATGTGGTCACAGTTTGTGGGAAATTTGTCCCGGATGAGGGCGTCGTAGCGGGCTACGACAACCGAATTCGGGACAAAAGTCCCGCAAAATGGGGCGTGCAGATTGCAGGAATGATTTTTCAAACAGGCTCTAGCATCACCCATGATATTCGGGCTTGTACTGGTTTCGACGGGGGTTTTGAAGTTGTGGAAGCCATCCGCAGTCTCCCGAACTGCGTAATAACGGGAAATTCTAAATATAAACGCTGACGATCAGTTAGTAATGGCAGCCTAAGTGCTGCCCGTCAGTCCTGTTGCACTCACACTTCAGGAGTCTGGCGTCGACCTTGTGAGAAACCTTGCCGGATAAGCTTTGCTCCGGTAGATGTATCATGAAGCTACTTAAGCAGTAAGCCTGTCGGTGGGCGTGCTGTGGAGGGAATGTTAGTACAGCGACTGTGATGGGAGATGCCGCAAGGGATAGACTTTCGGACGCGGGTTCA